>Ga0256828_1000491_pt1 | contig 26206 bp, 27 predicted proteins | sample CV88metaG_FD_185993 | JGI IMG/M metagenome (GOLD analysis project Ga0256828, IMG submission 185993) | Hydrothermal vent microbial communities from East Pacific Rise, Pacific Ocean - CV88 | ecosystem: Environmental > Aquatic > Marine > Hydrothermal vents | place: Pacific Ocean: East Pacific Rise...
GGGCAAAGAGGATTGGCAAAAACTGCTTATTGACTTCTATGAATCATTTATGAAACAGATTGAAGAGGGAAAAGAGAAGATAGTTTCACTCAAAGTTGCCAAACCACTTGGGCGTAACTGTCCTAAATGTGGTTCTGAGCTTCTTCTACGTTCAGGACGTTTTGGACAGTTTATCGCATGTAGCGGTTTTCCTAAATGTAAGTACACAGAACAGTGTGACGAAGAGGGTAATCCGGTAGAGAAAAAAGAGCAGACCGCTGATGACAAATGTGAGAAGTGTGGCGCAGATATGATTGTTAAAAATGGTCGTAACGGTCAGTTTTTAGCCTGCTCAAACTACCCTGATTGTAAGAACACGAAATCTATTCAAGTAGAGGAGAAAGTGAGTGAAACACCATGTCCTGACTGTGGAGGCAAACTCTCACTTAAAAATTCACGACGCGGACCGTTTTGGGGCTGTGAAAACTATCCGGATTGTAAATTTATCTCAAAATTCGAGCCTACTACCATTAAGTGTAAAGAGAAAGGTTGTAGTGGCGTTTTAGCACCTCGTACATACAGAAACAAAGAAGTTTACGAGTGTGTTAAGTGTAAAGCTCGAACACCCCGCCAAGAGATAGATTAAAAACATTATATTTAATTTATTGACTCTTTATGTTATACTATATGTACAGAAATGTATCAAAAGGTTTTAACGTGAAAAGTCAATACTTCCTCTGTACTCTCATTACTATCCTATTCACTGCAAATCTCAACGCAACTAATTTACCTCAATATAATTTATTAAATCTGAACCTTGAAGATTTAACCAAACTCCAAGTCACATCTGTTGCCAATAGATATGAAACAGACACCCAACAGAGTGCTTCAGCAGTTACTGTTATAACAAGAGAAGAGATAGAGAGACATGGGTACAAAACACTCAAAGAGTTATTAAACAGTGTTGTAGGCTTTGATGAAGGATACCATCCTCGAAGATCCCTCGTTTCAAACAGAGGTTTTGTTCAAGATATAAATACTAACTACCTTCTACTTATTGATGGTCATAGGCTCAATGAAAAGGCCTATGCAGGCTTTGGAATGGCACAGATCTATCCTATGATGGACAATATTAAAAAGTGGAAGTTATTCGTGGACCGAGTTCAACCCTATGGGGGAGCAGTGCACTCAATGGTATTATCTCTATTACAACTATGAATGCTACAGATTATGCAGCAAGTGATAAAGAAGAGGGTGTCTCTATAGGGAGTATGGACTATGAATTTGAAGAAAAAAGAACCATACTCAATGCAACCTATGCTAAATCTACAAAAGATTATGACTTCACTCTCTCTACACTCTATTTTAACAGTGAAGTAGAACCATCACACTTCTATGGATATGATGTTGCAGCAGACACCCCATATAGCATGTTACAAACAAACTACAACTTCAATCCAAGCTACCAGATACAATCCAAACTACGCTATAAAGATATTTCACTACATTTTCAACATACAGACTATGATCGTTATTCCAATGGTGAAACATTACGCTATACAGATGAAGAAAAAACTTTACAACCAACTTCTAATCGAGATAGTGATGGATTATTCAGACTGAATCAGACATGGGGTGAAATAGTTTATACTCCTCACATCACAAAAGAACTCTCTTTAGAGAGTAGACTTTCATATGATTACACTCAAAAAAAAGAAACAAGAGAATATTTAGATAATAGTTCTTCTCAAACAGGTGCCATTTATACAGATAAAGGAATTAGTGCAGAAATAATTTTACATCAAGATACAGATAATTTTCATTTTTTAGGAGGTATTTTTGGACAAGAGCATAAACTTATAAATAATATCTACCTACCTAGTCGTATATATAAAATTATTAGTACTGAAACATTTGCCAGTTTTGCAGAATTCAACTATCATGGGTTCAAAAAATGGATTTTTACAGTAGGTGCACGCTATGAACATGCAAGCCCAAGAGGTAATGAATATACCATCTTACCACGAGCTATGATCTACCGTCAATTAAATAAAAACAGTTACATAAAATATATGTACAATACAGGCTCACTCCGCCCAACACTCATAACAACTAGAGATTATGTAGTAACTACACCAAAGTATGGCACCTTTTATGCACAGGGTGCACAAAAATCACAAAAGAGTTTTTCACACTCAATTCAAGCAGGGTATAGAAACACTACCTTTAATATTACAGCAACACTCTTCTATGACAAAATCAAAGATTTGATCCTCTGGGGAAATTCCACTGTTGTTGGGCAGACAGCTAATAGACTTGATATTCGTCTTTGGGAGACAAATCTTGCAGATATAACCCAAAAAGGTGTAGAACTTGAAGCCAAATGGCACCTAAGAAAAGATATTAACTTCTATTCAACCTATGCATATGCAAAAGCAACTTACGATAATCAATGGATTAGTTATGAAGGGAAGCCTATAACCAATATTGATGGTGCACTAACGGATGACTCAATGGTTATGGCTGGTGCACCAAGTCAAACTTGGAATCTTGGAGTCGATTGGGATCTACGAACAAACATTGCATGGAACATCAACTACCATGGTCGTTATGGTGTACTCTCCAGACATCCAGACCCAAATTGGAAACTCTATGGGTTTGAACACTTTTTTGATACAAACATACGAATAATTCACCCTAAACTTAAAAACTCCGAACTTGATATTTATGGTAAAAACCTTACTGACAATAGAGGAAGATTTCCAATAGGCAATGGAGAAGTTGAGACACAAACGGGTAGAGAGATAGGCTTACGTCTCAAAGTTACCTTTTAATTTAGCTATAATACCCTTTATAAAAGAAGATTTTTTATAAGGTTTTTTATGAAGTTAGGTATTCTCTCCGATACACATAGCAAAGTTGGAAAAGCAAAAGTGGCACTTGAGTTTCTTATTGACAATGGTGCTGAGTTTATTATTCACGCAGGTGATATTGTTGAGTATGAGATATTAGAACTTTTGGCAAATTGCGGGAAGAACTATGTTGCAGTCTATGGGAACAATGATGCGCATCTTGTACACCATCATAACAACTTTAATCTTGTTCAAGAACCTTACTATTTTAAACTAGCAGATACCACCTTTAAGCTGATGCACCTTCCTTTTTATATGTCCCCTGATGCAGAAGTAGTTATCTTTGGGCATACGCATCAGTTTGAAGTAGAATTTAACGGTAAAACCCTTTATCTCAACCCAGGAGAGGTCTGCGCCAGAAACAAAGCTCTTTCAGAGTGTGCAATACTTGAAGTAAAATCGAAGAAATTTATAGTAGAGTATTATACAAGAGAGAAAAAAGAGAAATTTAAACTTCAAAAAAGTTATGAATTTAAAAGGCAAAAATCGTGAGTAAAAAGATATTTTTATGCTCTATCTGTAATATTAACAGTGGGACATGTAACGAGGATTGTAAATTCTGTTCACAGAGTGTCCGATACAAAGCAGATATAGAACGTTATAAACAAAAACCTATAGAGAAGATTCAACAAGAGGCTCTTGCTGCTCAAGAGAGTGGCGCTCTTGGTTTTTGTCTTGTAACAGCAGATAAAGGTCTTAATGATAAAACGCTTGATTTTGTTTGTGAAGTGGCGAATGCAGTACAAAAAGTAGCTCCAAAGCTCCGTTTAATAGCCTGTAACGGAACAGCAACGCTCACGCAACTACAAACATTAAAAGAAGCAGGAGTTCAAGCATACAACCACAACCTTGAGACAAGCAAAGCCTTCTATCCTCAGATCTGTACAACCCACTCATGGGAAGAGCGATATGAGACCTGTCAAAATGTAAACAAAGCAGGACTCACTCTCTTAAGCGGGGGAATCTTTGGTCTAGGAGAGAGTCAAGAAGATAGAGTCTCTATGCTACAATCCCTCGCCTCACTCAACCCAACATCAGTACCTATCAATTTTTATCATCATAATGAGGCTCTACAGCTACAACCAAATCCACTTACTACAGATGAGGCACTTGAACTTATCAGACTAACACGCTCAATGCTACCACAAGCACAGCGCATTATGGTTGCAGGAGGGCGTGAGTTGATGTTTGGTGAGCGCCAAAGTGAAATCTTTGCTGCAGGAGCAAATGCAATCGTTATAGGGAACTATCTTACTACTTCAGGAAGAGCTATGAGCAGAGATTTAGAGATGCTTGATACGCTTGGACTTGAGATAGCTAAAAATGTAGCAGGCTAATCCTATGACACAAGCCCTAAGTGATAACATTGTTTTAATTACGACCATATCACTTATCATTATGTTCTCCCCTTTTATTGCAAAGAGTCTAAGACTTCCAACGACACCCATTGAGATTATCCTAGGTTCACTCCTTGGATATATTGGTTTTTTACATGATGAGAAGCTCTTTGATATTGTTGCAGAACTCGGATTTTTATACCTGATGTTTATTGCAGGGACAGAGATTAACCTCAAAAATGTGCTCAAAACACCAACAAGGACCATTAAAAAAGTACTTCTTTATCTAACCTTTTTGTATCTCTTCTCCATCGCTTTTTCTATGCAGTTTCATCTTGGAAAGATCTTTATGGTACTTCTGCCTCTTATCTCTGTTGGACTTGTCGCCTCACTTGCCAAAGAGTATGGAAAAACACCATGGATTACACTCTCTATGACCGTTGGTGGTATTGGTGAGGTAGTGAGTATCGTTATTCTCACCATAACATCAGCAGCACTTGAGTCAGGAATTGGCTTAGGACTTTTTCAAACGATTATGGCTCTTATTGCTTTCATATTTTTTATGTTTCTTATTTTTCGTGCGATGCAGCTGCTCTTTTGGTGGTTTCCAAAGGTCTCTGTAGTACTTATGCCGCATAAAGACAATAAAGAGCAGGATATTCGACTCAGTATGGGGATCTTCTTCTTACTTGTAGGAGCGATGCTCTATCTGCATCTTGAACTTGCTTTTGGTGCTTTTTTGGCAGGTATCTTTATACCTACCTTCTTTGAGCATAAACATGAGCTTCCAGAGAAGCTCGCTTCATTTGGGTTTGGACTCTTGATTCCTATCTTTTTTATTCATATTGGAAGTTCATTTGACTTAGATGCACTTCTCATTGCAGGACTCATTGAAAAAGCACTTATAATTACACTGGTTATGATTGCTATGCGTCTCTTTGCCTCTTTGGTCTTTATTAAAGATTTGGGCTTTAGAGATGCACTTCTACTGGGGCTTTCTCACTCTATGCCACTTACGCTTCTTATCGCTATGGCGACACTGGCATACTCAGCACACTCAATAGATAAGCTCCACTACTATGCTTTCATCTTGGCTGCTCTCTTCCAAGTCATTAGTGTAATGATAATGATCAAGCTTATAAACCTCTATAAAGCTAAAGATCAGCAGAAGATCTAGGCATAATCATTTGCATGAATATGTGATGCAATTGCATAACCGTGATTAAGTCCTAAAGCAATACTTCCCCCACTCTCTTGTGTAATATCACCCGCTACAAAAAGCCCTTCGATATTTGTCTCATAAAATTCATTATGAACCGGTTTGCCATCCTCTTCTTTAATACCAGAACTTGATAAAAATGCACTTGGTGTTGTTCCACCAATAGCATAGATAACTCTGTCAAATACTTCTGGTTCTATCTCAGAAAAAAGTACCTTTATCTTGCCATCTTCAGTCGCTTCCAATCCGTCAATGTTCACACCAAGAATAGGACGCACTTCATTATGTGCTATAGCATTGGCAATATCTCTTTGATTGGTAGGATTTGCACGACGAAAGGTCTCACGACGATAACAGATGGCTACATCATTGTTCTCAGCCAGATCTACAGCATACTCTACAGCACTGTCACCACCGCCAACAACTAAAACCTTCTCGCCACTGCCACAATCATCGGTCGTATAGTTTACTTTTTTACGAATAGCAGGTGGAATTTTATAACTTGGTTTATTTGGTTTTCCCATACGCCCAATAGTAACGACAACATATTTCGCTTTGATGGTTTTACCAGCCATCTGCACTTCAAAATAGCCATCTTTTTTCTCTATGGCTGTCACTTCAACATGCGTTTGCAACTCAACAGAGTGACGATTTAAGATCTCATCAAAAAAATCAAGTGTCGTCTCTTTTGTCCCATCTATAAAGTAGATATTTCCATCAAGTTCAACCTTTTGACCTTTCCACTCTACATCGACACGCTTATTATCTTTATAATATTTTCGTATAGTTGAGTTATGATTTTCATCCTTCTCAAGCAGTACTATATTTCTAATACCTTGCAAATATGCTTCAACAGCAGTCGCTATTCCGGCAGGTCCAGCGCCAATAATTGCCAATTCATAAATATTCTCACCCATCTATCACTCCTTAAACAATATATGAAAAGTGTAGCATACTTTTCATATACCTAGCAAAGTTTTTCTGGAAAATGTTGCATAAACTTTTGTAGTTTTGGGGCAATCACCACCTGACAATACCCTTGTGAACTATTGAGATTATAGTAATTTTGATGATACGACTCAGCAGTATACACCTCCCCTAACGGGCTCACCTCTGTCACGATAGGATCAGAAAAATCTGCTTGATGTTTTGCAATGGAAGCTTCAATCACTCTCTTTTGCTCTTCATTTTCATAATAGATAACAGAGCGATACTGTGTCCCCTTGTCTGCTCCCTGTTGATTCAGTGTTGTCGGATCATGAATCACAAAAAATATATCTAATATCTCGCTCAAAGTTATGCTCTGTGCATCATAACTAATATCAACAACCTCGGCATGTCCGGTTGCTCCTGAACAGATATTTTCATAAGTAGGATTTGCTCTTGCCCCACCGCTATATGCACTTACAGCAGAAAGAACCCCTTTTACATTTCTGTAAACCGCTTCAATACACCAAAAACATCCACCACCTAGAACAATTCTCTCTTTTTTCATCTTCGCTCCTGCTCTTGCACACACTATCTCTAAAAATTTAGAAATAGTGTATAATTTCTCTTCATTATAATAAAAAAATTTTAGACCCACTCAATAAAGGTAAATTAGATGTATAAAATAATCACACTGTCAGCTCTACTTCTCCTCTCTACAGTAGCAGTAGCAAAAGAAGCAACAAAAGAGTTTCCATACATACAACCAATAGCTGTTGAACATGCTGCCATAAACACTAACAAACAAGATACAAAAGAGGTGCAGAACAAGTCAAAAGAGAGAGATAGTAAAAAACAAGCAGCTTCTAAAAAGTAGCAAGACTACTCGATAGCTCGCTCTTTCAGTGCCTTATATATTTTGCTAAAGAGCGGCGTCTCTACACCTTCTCTCTTTGCGATAAAGCCTGTTAAACTCTCAAGCTCACTCTTTTTCTTCGCCCCAAAATCCAAATGCATTGACGTTGAAGCATCTTTTGGAAGTTTTGACGCGGTATCGAGAGCTTTTTGCACCTCATCTTCTATATCTATGCCATAACTCTTCGCAACCGCTACGATCTCGCCTAAAAGTGCTTCACACTCAGCTCTATGTTCTGTGTAAACAGTGTAGATTGATTGATCATAGTAGGAGGTCAATGTAGCAAATGTAGCAATGAAAATATACTTTTTCCAAAGAGCTTTTTGTATATCATCTGGAATTTTATAGCGTAGTTTCGCTCTTTCAAAAAGCTCTGCCAACCTCTCTGTCGCCTCTCTCTCGCCCCCAAAAACAGCAGCAAAAACACTCCCTTTTTTACGGATCACACCAGGGCTCTCACGATGAGAGAGAATATAGATCATACCATCAACAACTCTTGCACAAGAGAGTGCACGTAATCTATCTCCATTATCAACACCGTTAGAGAATGAGACAAGAACAGTCTCTTCGCTCACGCAAGGAGAGATAGCTCTATAGCTCTCTTCAAGGTCATAACTCTTGACGCAGAACAATACCACATCGAAATGCCCCTTTGCCTCACGCAACTCCTGTGCAGAGAGGGCTACACTAAAACTGCTCTCATCCTCGTTGACACGTATGCCATCTTGTTGAATTGCTCGCAGATGTTCTCCTCTAGCAAATCCTACAACATCTATGCCAGCCTGCGCAAATTTCGCTGCTAAATAACCACCAACACCACCAAGTCCAACAACTGCAACTCTCATCTTTTATCTCCTCTACAACGCTTCTCTTTGCATTATTTGCGAGTATACAGAAAACTCTTTAAACAGCAACTTAATAAAAATATATGGTATCATTTCACTAAAAAGAGGAAGCCTTATAATGTGTGCAATCTTTGGTATTTTAGGTGCCTATGACCAAAAAATAGCAACCTATGCTTTCTCAAAAATGGCACACCGTGGGCCAGATCACTCTGGTGTCATAGAGAGAGGAGATCTCTTTTTTTCACATCAAAGGCTCTCCATAACCGACGCTCACGCAAGAGCCAACCAGCCTCTTCAATATCAACAAATCCTGCTCTCTTTCAATGGTGAGATCTATAACTTTAAAACGTTGCGTGAGGAGTTGGCATTTGATTTTAAGACAGAGAGTGACTCTGAGGTTATCATTGCTGCCTATCTCAAATGGGGTGTTGATTTTGTAAAACATCTGCGTGGAATGTTTGCCATTGCTCTGCTTGATGGTGAGAAGCTCTACCTCTTTCGAGACAGACTTGGCAAAAAACCACTCTTTTATATGCAAGACAACAATGCCTTTTATTTTGCTTCAGAGATTAAAGGGCTCACGCCATTTTTAAAGAAAAGAGAGCTCAATAACGATGCACTTTTGAGTTACCTCTCTTTTTTGGCACCAACACCGCCACACACTTTTTACAAAGGCATTGAAAAACTCGCAGCAGGAGAGTATCTGCTTTTTGAAAAAGGGGTGACAAAAAAGAGCTTCTACTATGACCTCCTTGAGCAAAAAGATGCAATCATTTATGACAAAAAAGAGGCGCTCACGCAACTCGAAGCACTTCTTGAGGAGTCTATATCTCTGCGTTTACAAAGCGATGCACCTATGGCGGCACTGCTCTCAGGTGGCATAGACAGCGCTACACTCAACTACTATGCAAAAAAAGAGGGAAAAAACCTCCAAACCTATACCCTAGGATATAAAGAGTTTGCCAAGTATGATGAGCGAGCTAATGCAACAGAGAGTGCAGCGATTTTGGGCATACCAAACAGAAGTGTAGAGATAGATGAGAAGCGTTTTATTGAGGCGATAGATCCAACATTTACGGCCCTTGATGAGCCACTCAACGACCCAGCAGCTGTTCCACTCTATCTCCTCTTTGAAGCAATTCAAGAAGATGGGCATAGAGTCGTTCTCAGTGGTGAGGGGAGTGATGAGCTCTTTTTAGGCTATAGACAATATTTTGAGTATCTCGACATCGAAAAAGCAAAAGGGCTGATGCACAAAAACTGGCTTAAGAAATATTTTCGCTCCAACTTCTCCAAAAATCGCGAATGGGAGTGGTACAAACGAGTCTTTGATGAGAGCCTCCTCTTTCGTACAAGTGGCGATAAGTTTACCGATCTGCAAAAAAATATGATTCTAAGACAAAATATAAAAGATAACAGCTCTTTGCAATACCTAGAACCCTACCGAAGCCGTTTTGAAGCTTCATCGCTCAAGGATGAGTCACTTTGGTACAGCTATATTGACCTCAATCTTTTTCAGGCGGAGCACTTTTTAACAAAACTTGACCGAGTCAGTATGGCTCACGCAATAGAGTCACGAACACCCTTTTTAGATCACAAACTTGCCAACCTCATCTTTAGAATTGATCCAAAACTCCGTTATGAAGATGGCAAGACAAAAGCCCTCTTAAAAGAGATAATGTTACCTAAATTAGGACAAAAGATCATCTCACGCAAGAAGAAAGGTTTCTCCAATCCCTATATGGAGTACCTTATTAACTCAGGAAAAATCAACCTCATTGAAGAGGTCAATAACGAGACGGGAATGTTTCACAAACAAGAGCTGCGTGAGTATCTCAAATCTGCAAAACAGGGAAGCTTTAAACAACATATCTGGGGACTCTATGCCCTCTCACACTGGATAAAAAGAGAGCTACTGTGAAGCCTATGCAAGAGCGTCACTTTACCTATCTTATGCTTTTTGCAATGCTACTGTGGGGTGGTGGTTGGACAGCACTGAAGATCTTAACCTACAATCTTCCTATAGATGTGATTGTATTTTGGAGATTCTTTCTGATGACACTTGCATTTATCCCTATTCTCTATCTGATCAAAATCCCTTTTAAATTTGAGCTACAGAGTCTAAAATACATTGTAGGGAGTTCTGTTTTAAACATCTCCTTTATGGTCTCTTCATTTATGGGCATAAAGTATGGCTACGCAGGGGCTGGGAGTGTCATCATCACAACATTTACACCGATTATGACATTTTTACTTGTCGCCATTCTCTTTCGTCAACGACTTCAAAACAGACAATATTTTGGACTTCTGCTTGGACTTATTGGCGGCTACATTTTACTCCAGCTCAATGACTTTGCACTCTTTTTAAATTCATCAAATCTCTACTTTTTACTCTGTGCTCTTATCTGGGCAGGAGTCACTCTACTCTCGCAACACTCCCAAAAGCACATCCATCCTCTACACTACAGCTTTGCCATCTCACTCATTGCTACTTGCGTGAGCTTTCTTTATGCAAAAGATTCCAATTTAGCTGCCGTTTTTCAACAAAACAGTCAGTTTTGGATAGCCCTTATCTATCTCGCTGTATTTGGGCAGGCTGTAGCTACGACCATCTTTTTTATCGCCAGTGGCAAGCTTGGAAGTGAGAAGACAAGTTCTTTTATGTTCCTGGTCCCTCTCTTTGCTCTCTTTAGTGCCTGGCTTATCTTGGGTGAACCTATAGAGCTCCATATTATCATCGGTGGACTCATCGCAATGCTAGCCGTTTATTTTATTAACAAAAGATAAAGTGACGATGAAATTAGTATGCTTAATGTATTTTTAACATCAATTAGTGTAATATTTTTTATCAATTTAAGTTATATAGGACTAGTTTATGAAAAAAGTACTAATTTTAGGTGGTGGATTTGGTGGTATTGATGCCGCAATTCACCTAAGAAAGATGAATTATCAAGTTACATTGGTAAGTAATCGAGATTATTTTTATATCTACCCAACATCAATTTGGGTTCCAACGGGGGAGAGTAAATTTGAGGATATGTGTGTTCCTCTTACAGATTTACAAAAAGCACATGGTTTTGAGCTTGTTATAGATGATGTAACAGCCATTAAAAGTAAAGAGTCTAAAGTATACTGTAAAAATAATACTTTTGAGTATGAGTACCTTATCGTTGCTATGGGCTCTGGCAAGATGAAACATGCTGGAAACGAGCACTTTTTATCTATTTGTGGTGTACCTGAAGAGTCTATGAAGATTAAAGAGCGTATTGATGCCCTCATAGAAAAAGGGAGTGGTAAAATCGCTATGGGCTTTGGCGGAAATCCAAAAGACCCATCAAATGTTCGTGGGGGTCCAGCATTTGAAGTCATCTTCAACGTTCACAACCAGCTCAAAAAGCTCGGTATTCGAGATAACTTTGAGCTAACATTCTTCGCTCCAATGGCAGAACCAGGTGCAAGAATGGGGAAACAAGCTCTTAAAATGATGGGTGTATTCTTTGATCGTTTAGATATCAAGACCCATTTTGGTAAAAAGATTACAAAATTTGAAGAGGATGGTATTGTCTTTGAAGATGATAGTAAACTAGAATCTGATTTTACAATGTTCATTCCTGCGGGAAATGGACATGATGTTTTTGCAAACAGTGATCTTCCACTTAATGATGCTGGACTTATTAAGATCAATGACTACTGTGAAGTTGTTCATGACTTTGATGAATCAAGTGAGAGTGAAGAGGGTATATTTAATGTTTTTGCTATTGGAGACAGTGCAGCACTTGAAGGTCCTGACTGGAGAGCAAAACAGGGTCATATCGCAGAAGTAATGGCAAAAAATGCCGCTTTTAACATTGATATGATGAACAAAGGTTCTCAAGAGAGAAAAGGGTACAAAGATCATCTCAATATCTTATGTGTTATGGATAGTGGCGATGGGGCAGCTTTTGTTTACAGAAATGACAAAGGTGGAAAAATGATTCCAATGCCTATATTTGGTCACTGGCTTAAAAAAGGTTGGGGTTGGTACTGTAGAAACTCTAAACTCGGAAAAATCCCTAGAATACCAGGGATGTAACAAGCAGAAAGCTTAAAGAGCTTTCTCTTGGAGCTTTCTTTTTAACTTCATCTTGCGCTTAGCAAGTTCTCGCATATCGGCTGTTGTATCACTCTCATCCATAATTTCAACACCTAAAATCGTCTCAACACAATCTTCAAGTGTCAATATACCCTCTGTCTGATCGTAACTATCTTTTACCAAGAACATATGCTCTTTTTTAGAGATAAAAAGGTCTAATGCTTTGCTTACAGGTACATTCTCATTGATAGCAAAGATATCTTTTTTGATTTTACTCAATGTCACACTATCATCTTTAAGTGCTTGACGGAAAAGTTTTTTTGTTAAGACTATACCTGTCACATCTTCAATAGTCTCATTAAAGACTGGAATACGAGAAAATTTAAAAATCGCCTCTTCTTTCTCTATAACATCTTTTACTTTCATATTTTCATCGAGTGCAAAGACCACACTTCTTGGAGTAAGCACTTCTGATACTTTGATATTGTCAAGATTGAGCATATTTTCAATAACATCAGACTCTTTTTCATCAATAACACCCTCATCCTCACTCATAAGCATACTCTCAAGTAACTCCTCTTTTGTAAGGGTATGAGCATCATCTTTACCTTTTGAGATTCTGTTTGTAACAGCAAGTGTCGTTAAGATAATCGGATAGGTAATCCAGATAAAGACTCTAATAAAATAAGCTGCCATTGGGGCTAACTGTTTCCAGTAGATCGCTCCAATTGTTTTTGGGATAATCTCAGAGAGAAATAAAATAGCAAATGTCAAAACAACCGAGACAATCACAACTGCATCACTTCCAAACACTTCTGAAGCCTGCGCTCCAACAGCTGCCGCTCCTAAAGTGTTTGCAATAGTATTTAAAATCAAAATAGAGGCTATTGATTTGTTAATATTCTCTTTTTGCAAGCGTAAAAGCTTTCCAACTGAAGGGCTCTCTTTTTCTAATACTGCCACGTATGACATATTTATTGAGAGGAGTACCGATTCTAAAACAGAACAGATAAATGATACACCGACCGATAAAAAGAAAAATAATAGTAATAAATCCAATTTTAATATTCCTTATAAAAGTATAATTTTTGCAAGGCCGAGGAAAGAGAAAAATCCTACGACATCTGTAACAGTTGTTAAAATAACTGTAGAACCAATTGCTGGATCAATTTTCAACCATTTTAACACTAAAGGGATAACAGTTCCAAAAAAACCTGCCATGAGCAGATTTATTATCATTGAAAGCCCAATAACAACACCAAGCATCGGCATATCAAACCATACCCATGCAATAATACCCATCACTATGGCAAAGATAAAACCATTCATCAAAGAGATGGCTACCTCTTTTTTAATACTACGAAAAGCATCTCCTTGAGAGATCTCACCCAATGCTAACTGACGTACCACAACAGTCAATGTCTGCGTTCCAGCATTACCACCCATTGAGGCAACTATTGGCATTAAAACAGCGAGTGCTACCATTGAGTTTATTGTACTCTCAAAGAGTCCAATAACCAATGAAGCAGCGATTGCTGTAAGAAGATTGATACCAAGCCAATATGCACGCTTACGCCCAGCTTTTAGGATATCTTCATCCTCTTCTGCTTCATCGTCAACACCAGCCAAATTATACATCTGTTCTGTTGCATGTTCATTAATTATATCATAGATATCATCAGAAGTTATACGTCCTAAGAGGATACCTCTTGTATTAACAACAGGCATAACGGAAACATCGTACTGTTTAAAAAGCTCTACAACCTCTTTAATATCTTCTCTATCATACGCTTTAATCGGCTCGAAATTCTCATCACTCGCCTTAATATTTTCCTCAATAGTTTTAGAGAAATCAAAGATCAACAGATCATCTAATCCTACCGTATAGAGAAGTTTATTATCATCATCGACAATAAAAAGATTTTGAATATTTTCAAGTTCATTTGCTTTACGAAGCTTTGCAAAACGTTTAATAACATCTTGGACTATTTCATCTACATGCGCAGTAAATACCTCTACCTGCATATAGGCACCAGCTTCATGCTCATCATATTTTTGAAGCTGCTCTATCTCTTTTTTATCTTCTTCATCTAGTGTTTCAAAAACCTTCGATGCGACATCTTCATCTACATCTTCAAGCTCTTGCATAAACTCCAACTGATCATCTGACTCAAGCTCTGAAACAGCATGAGAGAGTTCATCTACACTGAAGTTTTCAACAACATCATCAAAATATCTGTCTGGAAGTGCTAAGGCTACATCACCTACTAGCTCTTTAGGAACTAGCTTAATTGCCTCGCTAAATTTCCCATCATCCATTCCACGTAAAATGTTGGCAATTTCTGAAGGGTGCATTTCACCAATATCGTGAGATGTTATATAGTTTTTAATTTCTTTCATAAGCGGAATTATAGCAAAGAGCGCTTAAAACTTGTAAATAAAGCTTGTTTTTTGGGAAAGATCTTCTTTCTCAACCCCAATTGCAGGGAAGGCATCGTAATTATACGAAAGTGTAATATTTAAAATGAGTTGTTTATAGATCAAAATATTTAACTCCGCTGCAGTAGAGAGTATATAATCATTAAGTTTGTCTACTTTTGGTTGATAGTATAAAATGTAAGAAAAAGAGTTCTCTTTGGTAAACTTATTTGTATAAGCTACATAATTATTGAGTCGTGTGTTATGTTCTTGAGGATCTACTGATGTTGTATAGGCTATATTTTCAAGAAAAAATCCACACCCGGCATACAATTTTCCAAAATGTTTTTTTTGAAGATAAAAACGGAGGTTAGCGCCTGCTAGGTAGCGATATTTAACTTTTGTAAACTCATTTGTTTCAGACTGAACAAAAGACTCCCAATCCAAATCTTTTTTATAGAACCTGTGAATATAACGAATATGTAGATAACTTTTATTTGTATTTGTCTCTCCTGAACTTTTTCCATAGCTAAAACTCATATCGCTCCAGATCAGATAACTAACATTGTTATCATACTCTACACGAAGACCAGCACTATAACTATCAACATCACTGTTTCCTCTTTTGGTCTCAAAAGAACCTTTGACAACCCCGCTATAACCAGGTTTATCGCCAATATTAACAGGCGTTATGCTCACAACAGCATAGAGATTCACCATCAAAATAAAGAAGAGAAAAAAGAGTTTCATATATGACTACACCTTCTAATTATAAAAGCGTAAAAATATACGCTGATTTAGCTCTAGTGAGCTCATACTGATAGTAGCCATCTAATTCAATAACTACCCTATAGTAACCATTATGTGTTCCAACTCGAACCTCTTTAAAGATAGAGCCTTTTGCTCCTTTTTTGACATAACTTCCAAAATCAGTTTGACGTTTAAAATCACATACTATTCTATGCGGTTTCACAAGCAAGAAGTTCCTTAACATTGTATCTTTTGTTACTATTTTGAGTTTTTTACCATCGGCATAAAATTGAATAAAAGGCAAACCGGCAATCTTTTTAAAGAGCTCTTTTTTTACGGTATGTAGTTTTTTTACTTTTGGTTTTTCTGGAGATAAATTATAATTTTGGGAGATAAAAAGAGGAAGATGCCAATCAATACTATTGTGTAACTGAATCTTTTTTGTTCCTACCGAGCCATCAAGATTTGTAAATTCAACAGTTACGCTCTCAAGTGTTCTTGCTGTAGAGGGAAGTGATATGGTCGCTCTTTTTAGCTCTGGTGCTCTCTTAACCTGATTTGATGTTAAGGGCATAGCCTCTGTTGAATCAACAGGGAAAAAAGGATTTTCTCGTCCAAAAAGAGAGGAGATTAAGATCATTAATAGTAGGGAAAAAAGTTTCATCATATACGATAACCTATTTTTTAGAGCTATTATAGCATAGAATCATTGTGCAGAAATCTCTTTGAGTTCAAAATACTCACGCTGTAGCTCTGCATTCTCTTTTTTTAGTCGTACTACTTCGCTTTGAAGATAGTTTTCATAATCATCCAAGCCAAACAGCACTTCAACAGAGTTTGTTCCATAAAGAATAACACCTAAATAAACACCGAGTAAAATTATTAAAGAGAGAAGAAGAAAAAACTTTCCAAGAGAGAGCCCTAGATACTTTTCAGTTATACTCTCATTGGTATCAATCTCTTGGTAAAGCTCTTCGTTATGCATAGATCTTCCTTAGTTAAAAAGAGCAGATCCTAGATACTCACCGTAAACTACTTCATTTTCAATCTCTAAAAGACGATTGTATTTTGCGATTCTTTCACTTCTTGCTGTTGAACCTGTTTTGATCTCACCACAGTTAAGTGCTACTGCAAAGTCAGCGATGAAAGCGTCTTCACTCTCACCAGAACGGTGACTCATTACACATTTGTAACCATTTCTCTGTGCAAGACGAACTGTAAGCATAGTCTCACTTACTGAACCGATTTGGTTTGGTTTGATTAAGATAGAGTTTGCAATACCTTTTGCAATACCCTCATTTAAGATGTTTGCATTTGTAACAAAAAGATCATCTCCAACGATTTGGATCTTGTCACCTAGCTTCTCAGTCATAAGTTTAAATCCATCCCAATCATCTTCACCAAGTCCATCTTCAATAGAGACAATAGGGTATTTTGAACAGAGATCTACATAATACTCAACAAGTTCAGCACTTGTTACTGTACGATTTTCACTCTCAAGTCTATAACCGCCATCAACAACAAGTTCACTCGCTGCAACATCAAGCGCGATTGCGATCTCCTCTCCAGCTTTATATCCAGCTTTTTCAATCGCTTCAAGAATAACTTGAATCGGCTCTTCATTTGAGCTTAAGTTTGGAGCAAAACCACCCTCGTCACCTAATGAAGTCGAGTGTCCTTTTGCTGCTAAGATAGCTTTTAAGTTGTGATAAACTTCAGCAGAAGCACGAAGAGACTCTGCAAAATCTTCAAAACCAACCGGCATAATCATATACTCTTGAAAATCTACTGAGTTATCTGCGTGACTTCCACCATTAATGATATTTAACATTGGTGTTGGCATAACCATAGCATTTGCACCGCCTAGGTATCTGTAAAGAGGAATATCTAAGCTTTTTGCAGCTACACGTGCTACAGCCATAGAGACACCAAGAACTGCATTTGCTCCAAGTTTTCCATAGTTCTCTGTACCATCGATCTCTTTCATAATAGCATCAACAACAGCTTGGTTAAAAGGACTCATTCCAATGAGTGCATCAGAGATAACACTATTGATATTTTCAACAGCTTGTAAAACACCCTTACCCATGTAACGTGTACCACCATCACGGAGCTCTAAAGCCTCACGTTTTCCTGTACTTGCTCCCGAAGGAACTATTGCACTTGCAGTTGTTCCATCACTAAGAGTTACTGTAGCTTTTACTGTTGGATTTCCACGAGAATCCATCACTTCTATCGCACTTACGTTATCTATAAACATATTTCTGCCTTATTTAAAATAAATTGTGATATATTAGCAAAATCTGGTTAAAAATCTGGTTAAACGTCAGCGGCAGCTATATCTGATGTATCCATTGTCATTAAAGAACTCATTCCCATCGCTTGTTTAATCTTCTCTTCTATCTCTCCTGCGAGTTCTGGTTCATCTTTAAACTTCGCCTTAACATTTTCACGACCTTGACCAAGTTTTGTCTCACCATAACTAAACCAAGCACCACTTTTATCTACAATATCGAGCTTCACACCATAATCAACAAGCTCACCCTCTTTAGAGATTCCCTCACCAAACATAATGTCAAACTCTGCTTGACGGAACGGAGGAGCAACTTTGTTTTTGATCACTTTTGCTTTTACACGGTTACCAATCTGGCTCTCACCCTGTTTAAGAGATGCGATACGACGAACATCAATACGCACAGAAGCATAAAATTTCAGAGCATTTCCACCGGTAGTTGTCTCTGGTGATCCATAACCCATCATTCCGATTTTCATACGAATCTGATTGATAAAGATAACAGTACAGTTCATTTTACTAAGAACACCAGTCAGTTTACGAAGTGCTTTTGACATTAAACGAGCCTGCACACCGACATTTTGATCGCTCATCTCACCCTCGATCTCTGACTTAGGTGTAAGTGCTGCTACAGAGTCAATGACAATCAGATCAACTGCCCCACTTCGAGCTACCGTCTCAACAATATCAAGAGCCTGCTCACCATAATCTGGCTGTGATACTAAAAGATTGTCAATATCTACACCGAGATTTTTTGCATAAACAACATCTAAAGCATGTTCTGCATCAATAAAAGCACATACACCCCCATTTTTTTGGCACTCTGCAGTGATTTGAAGGGCTAAAGTTGTCTTACCTGAAGATTCTGGTCCATAAATCTCTACAACACGTCCTTGTGGAATACCACCAATCCCAAGTGCTAGATCAAGTCCTAAAGAACCTGTTGATATTGATTGAATAGGTTCAATCTCTTTATCTCCAAGACGCATCAATGCACCTTTTCCAAAAGCTTTATCTATCTGCTTAATTGCCAAGTCTAATGATTTTTGTTTATTTGCATCCATGTGGACTCACTTATATATGAAATTTAGAGATATTTTATACTAAAATTAAAAACTTTTAAAAAAATATGACAAATTGACATAATTTTTTAAAAAATTTCCTCTAATTTGCATTGAGTATATCATATTTTAGTCCACTTTTATGCTTATTTCGATAAAATCATCTTATGAAAAAAACACTTATTGCACACTCACCTGACGCTGACGATATCTTTATGTACTATGCCATTAAATTTGGCTGGGTAGGTATGAAAGATGTTACCTTTGACAATATCGCAAAAGATATTCAAACCCTAAACGAAGATGCGCTCAATGGCGTCTATGACATTGTAGCAATCAGTTTTGCCCTCTATCCTCACATTAAAAGTGAGTATGCACCATTGCGTACTGCTGTTAGTTTTGGCGAGGGTTATGGACCAAAGGTCATTAAGAAAAAGGGTGCAAAGCTCAAACGAAACTTCAAAGTAGCCCTCAGTGGAAAACATACGACCAATGCAATGCTCTTTCGCATCGCCTACCCTGATGCACGCATCACCTATATGAACTTTTTAGAGATAGAACAAGCTGTACTTGATGGTGTTGTCGATGCAGGTGTTTTGATCCACGAATCAATTTTAACCTACAACGATGCACTTGAAGTTGAGCGTGAGATGTGGGATATTTGGCAAGAACTAGCTGGTGATGAGCTACCACTTCCACTTGGCGGAATGGCAATTCGTCGCTCTTTACCACTCAACAAAGCTATAGAGTATGAAAAGACACTTACCAAAGCTGTACAAGTAGCACGTGACCACAAAGATAGACTCTCAAAAATGCTTATAGAGAGAGATTTAGTTCGTATTGATGCGCCAACACTTGACAAATATCTTGAACTCTATGCAAATGATGACTCCATAACACTTAGCCCTATTCAATATAAGGCTATTAACAAACTCTTTGAGATTGGTTATAAGCATGGTTTTTATGATGCTCCTGTAAAGATAGAGGATTATCTTATACCAACAGAGTATGAAGAGTTAAGGAACTCATAGATGGAAGATAAGCTTGTTGCCCTTGGGGTTGAGACATTTCAGATTGCTCTATATCTAGCACTACCGGGGCTCCTTGTCGGTATGCTTATCGGTCTTGCCGTCTCCATATTTCAAGCTACTACCCAGATCAATGAGATGACCCTCTCTTTTATTCCAAAGATTATTGGTGTTGTTATTGTTATTGTCCTGACTATGCCATGGATGCTCAATGAGATGACAGACTTCTCAACGCATATTTTTGCATTAATCCCTACCTTTGTTGAGTAATGAAAACAAAATCCATAGACTTCTCAAAATACTCCTCTTTTAAAATCGGCCCTAGATTTGATGTCGCACTCTTAGACACAGAGAGCACTCTTGATGATATACAAGAGTATTATCTCATTGGTGCCTGTAATAACACCCTTGTAGGAGACAATCCACCCCCTTTGATGATGCTCTCCAAAGAGTTTGACTATATTAAAACAGAGCAGAACTCCCTTGTTATCGGTGCAGCCACACCTTCTGGAAAGATCGCCTCTTTTTGTAAAAAGAACAATATAGCAAACTTTGAATTTCTCTCACATCTCCCCGGAAAACTCGGTGGACTTATCAAGATGAATGCAGGACTCAAAGAGTATGAGATTTTCAACCATCTTCTATCTCTTAAAACAGTCTCAAAAGAGTACAAAAAAGAGGAGATAGACTACGGGTACAGATTTACAGATATTTGTGAGCCTATTTTGGAGGCAACATTTGATCTCACGCAAGGGTACAGTGATGAGAAGGTAGCAATGTTTAAAAAGATGCGCCAAAATCAACCCTCTACACCAAGTGCAGGAAGCTGCTTTAAAAATCCGCCCAATGATTATGCAGGTAGGCTCATTGAAGCTGTCGGACTCAAAGGTTTTATGAAAGGAGATCTCTGCTTTAGCCAAGAGCATGCAAATTTTTTAGTAAATAAGGGCAAGGGGAAATATAGCGATGCACTCTTTTTGATCAAAGAGGCACAAAAAAGGGTTTTTGAAAAGTTTGGGATTCTTTTAGAGCTAGAGATTGAGATACTCGATAGAGAGTATCTCAAAATGCAGCATTAGAAACGAAGCATTAGACCTGCATAAAATCCTTTAAAATCTACATCAGAATTTACATCTACACTACTATCATCAATATTGATCTTCTGTGCTCTATATCCAACTTCAAGTGCCGGTTGAATCAGAGGCGTAATATTAAAAGTATAATCTACTTTTGCACGAACATCATAGACAGTAGAACCATTATAAGTAACATATTTTCCATCTGCTTCAAACCCAATATTTGTAGCAGGAATTTGAACTCTTGTTCTTAGATATGCCAAAGGAACAGGGATTGTCTCTTTATCTTCATAACCTGTAAAAACTCCATTTGGCTCAACTTTATAATCAACTGAGAGTACTTTTATATCTAAACCTACATCAACAGTCATCCAAAATGTATTGTCAAGAAGATTATAGTATGGAATGATGTCATACTGCTTCATATCTAAAACACTGTCACTTCCTACTGGTGCGACATAAGCACCCCATGTTCCTGTTGCTTTACCAGTTGCATGAATTGATGTATACTCTAAGCGAATATTTGGAATTATTGGTAGAGGATGTTTAATCAATAGCCATACATACGGAGATGTATCTTCATTCTCATCAAATACGTTTGAACCACCTACGCCACCACCTGCATCATAAGTAGTTACTCCTGATGGTGTTTGTCCCCAAACACCTGCACCCATCTCTACTCGAATGATATCTGCATTAGCTAATGTTGTAATTGTAGCACCTAATACTAAAGTCGATAAAATCTTTTTCATCTTTTACTCCATACATTATATTAAAACGTATTATATCAGAGTGTTTTAGTACTATTCTTAAATTGTGGAATTGTTTAAAAAGAGATATTTAGAAAAAATCTAAATACCTCAAAGAAGGAGAAATAAAATGAGACAAGCTCACTTTAGTTTCTTGCCACCAATGGCGGCAAGAGTTTAAATTAAGTCGGACACCTTAATTTTGAAAACTTTAAAGTAATAGGAGAAAAAAAATTACTTTTTAGCCGCTTCTATTGCAGCGTCATATTGTGGTTCTTCAGTGATTTCAGGAACGATCTCTTTGTATGTAACAACACCGTTTTCATCAATTACGAAGATAGCTCTTGCAGTTACACCAGCAAGTACGCTTCCACCAAGAAGTACACCATAAGCGTTTGCGAAATCTTTGTTTCTAAAGTCAGAAGCAACAGTTAATTTGTCGATTCCTTCAGCTGAACAAAAACGTCCTGCTGCAAATGGAAGGTCCATAGATACAACAGTAGTTTTAACACCATCAAGCTCTGCAGCTTTAGCATTGAAGTTACGAGTTTCAGTAGCACATACACCAGTATCTAGTGAAGGTACAACGATGATAAGTTGTTTAACGCCTTGAGCACCACCAACTTTAACATCACCTAAACCATCAGAGTTTACTACTGTTACCTCAGGAGCTTTATCTCCAACATTTACTTCATTACCTAATAACTCTACGTCTTGACCTTTGAATTTAGTTGTTGCCATATTCAAATCCTTTTATTTAATTTTTACGCTTTTGCGTTTTGTTGTCAGAAGTATATTTTAAATCGGATAATAATTGTCTTATTTAAAAAAAGAACAGATTTGTATAAGTTTATATTAAGTTTTATAGTTTGCTTTTAGGCGAGATGTCCAACTCTTCTAATGATGAAAACATTCCTTCTTTATACATATCTACTGCAACTCTTCCTATCATAGCCGCATTATCCGAGCAATATTTCAACTCACTAAGAAGCAGTTTAGCACCAAAGGGCTTTAAAAGCTCTTCAATCTGCGCACGCAGATAAAGATTCGCACTTGCTCCTCCTACTATGGCAAAAGTTTTTGGAGGGTGTGTTTTGAAGTATTTTTTAAGCTTCATTGTAAGGTGTTTAGTAGCGATATGCTCAAATGATGCTGCAATGTCTTTATATTTCTCTCTATCTTCGCCTGCTTCCTCAACAGCCAAACGCACTGCATTTTTAAGGCCTGAGTATGAGAATGCAATAAGAGGTGACTGATACAGAGGTACTGTAAAGTTATATGCCAGTCGATCACCATCTTTTGCCAACTCCTGAATCAGTGGACCTCCAGGATAACCAAGCCCCATCATCTTAGCTACTTTGTCAAAACTCTCTCCAAAACTGTCATCCATAGATTTGGCAACTGTCTCTATCTCACGCAAACTTTTTACTTCCATAACCTGCGTATGCCCTCCTGAGACCAAAAGAACAGTCAAAGGAAATATCGTCTCTTTCTCTATAAAGAGCGAATAGATATGCCCTATAAGATGATTGACTCCAATGATGGGAATATCAAGTGCCACAGCAACCGCTTTTGCCATTGTTACACCTTCAACAAGGGTAACTGCAAGTCCGGGTGAAGAGGTAACTGCCACAGCTTTAAGCTTATTAAAATAGGGTTCACACTCTGCAAGTATCTTTGGCAAAGCTTCTGCATGAAGGCGTGCTGCGAGTTCAGGAACAACTCCACCATAGACAGAGTGCTCTATCTCTTGACTTATCTTCTTATGAAAAAGAAGCCTGTTTGTGGCTATCTCTGTTATTGCGATTGCACTATCATCACATGAGCTCTCTATACTTAATATCATTGCTTCTCCAGTATACAATTTTTCCCAAAAGGAATCGATACAATAAAACAAGAGGGTCTCTTTTTATCTACATAAAGACGCCCATCAAATATTGCAAAGACTATCTGCTTAGACATATAAAGACCAAGCCCAGTTCCACGATTTTTTGGCTTTGTTGTAAAGTAAGGTTCAAATATCTTTTCCTGAAGTTCCTCAGAAACACCTTCTCCACTGTCACAACACTCAATAAAAAGTTTTTCATCTCTTACAAAAAAAGAGATTATAATCTTTCTATTTTTCTGTTTTTGTATAAGCAGTGCATCTTTAGCATTACTTATCAGGTTTAAAATTACTTGTGTCATAGAAGAGACCAATAAAATAGTTTCCGCACTTTTTTCTTTTTCAAAAATGAGCTCAATATTACCAACCTGTAGCTGAGCGGATGTTATACTCTCAACCTCTCTTATAATTTCATCTAAAGATCGTAACTCTTGGTGACTTCTTTTATCAAAAAATGATAAAAAATCATTGACAGTTTGCGCAAGATACTCAACATTACTCTCTATAATATCAAATGCCTTTTCCACCTCTTTCCAAGATTTTTCATTTGAAAACTTTGTAGAAAGGATCACAAGATTTATAGTGTTTAATGGCTGTTTCCACTGATGAGAGATGTTTGCCATCATCTCACCCATAACTACAAAACGTGCCTGTTCATACAGAAGAAGATCTTTTTCTTTATTCTTTTGTATCTCCTTTTCCAGATACTTTTTATAGTACCGAAGATGCTTTGTTAACTTCATAATCAATATAACGACAAGTGGTGTTAATATAAGTGGCAATACAACAGAGAGCATAAATAAAAAGTCTGTATACTCTTTTGAAAAAGCTTTTGTAAAAACATAAACAAATAAAACAGAGAGAAAGAGAATCCCTATTGTCATCATCATAACAACTTTAACTGAAGAGAGATCAGTTAAATAAGAAATAAGTCTATTTAAAAGAGAGTTGCTTTGCATAAGCTCTTACTTCTTTATCTATAAGATAAATATCATCTATACTCTGTGGTTGTGTTTGAAATGCCCGATAAGCTTGAATGATAGTGCGTGAGATATCCATAAAACCTATCTCTTTGGCTACAAACTTCTCAATAGCTGCTTCATTTGCAGCATTAATGACAACACCAAAATTTGGTTTTTTTAACAGCTCTTCTTTAATCTCCCAGATAGGATAACGAGCTTTATCAATCTCTTTAAACTCCAAACTAGCAACTTTGAGCAGATCAACATGGGATAAAATATTTTCATCCATCTTTTCATCAAGAGCATAAGCGATAGGTAATTGCATGGAAGCATGAGCAAAATGGGCTGTTGTTGAACCATCTTTAAAATCAATCAAAGCATGAATAAGAGAACGTGTCTCAATAATAGCATCATACTCGCCTTCGCCAAAAAGCCAACGCGCTTCTAGAAGTTCAAACACCTTATTGACCATTGTAGCAGAGTCTATTGTAATTTTTTGTCCCATAGACCAGTTTGGATGTTTTTGTGTATCTGCTAATGTTGCGTGAGCAAGCTTTTCAAGAGGCCAATCACGGAATGCTCCACCACTTGCTGTAATAATCATCTTACTTATCGGCCTATCTTGCAAAAGATACCAAAGCCCAAAATGTTCTGAATCAATCGGCTGAATCTTTGAAGTATCTATAAAAGCGCCACCTGCAACAAGCGACTCTTTATTTGCAAGGGCAATACGTTTACCGCACTCTATAGCCTTAAGTGTTGGTCGTAGTCCCAAAAATCCCACCAAAGCATTTACAACAAGCTCACTCTCAGAATCTTCAATAGCCTCTAAAATAGCTTCTTGACCATACTTTACACAGCAGTGGTTTACAAGAGGAACATCCTCTTTATTTGCAATAATAACAACTTTTGGTTTATGCTCTAATATCTGCTGATTTAAAAGCTCAATATTTTTTCCACAGACCAAAACCTCAATGCTAATATCAAATTTTTGTGCAACTATAAGAGTATTTACTCCTATAGAACCCGTTGAACCAAGAAGAACAATTGAAGACAATTAAACAAGTCCTCGAAGAAGTACTAGCATAACTACACCACCAAAGAGGTAACCATCTATACGATCAAGTACACCACCATGACCAGGCAAGAGATCTCCACTGTCTTTAACTCCAACTTGTCGTTTGAGCAAAGACTCAAAAAGATCACCAAAAATAGAACTGATAGCAACTGCTAAAGAGATAAGGAAAGCAACACCCAAATCAACGATAGGAAGACCAAAGAACATCCCACCAAACGTCGCTACTATTATACCCCCAACAACACCTTCCATTGTCTTGTTTGGTGATGTTTCACAAAATGGTGTCTTTCCGATGCTCTTACCAACTGCATATGCACCTATATCAGTCAATGCAACAACAGCCACAAGCCACAAGAGTGCCATAACACCATACTCTTCATACATTGTAAACATAAAAAGCATCCCTGCTGTTGGGTAGATAAAAGGAAAGAAATCAATCCATTTGAGTTCTTTATTAAAAGCAACTGCACCTGCATAGGCCACACCAGCAAGCACAAACAGATCATCTCCATAAGGGTAAATACCCGCAACAATCCAAAGTCCTATCGCATAAGGGAGCAAGCCATCTTTTTCAACACCAAAAAGCCTTATAGCTTCTTTAAAAGCAAGTATGTATATAACACCAAAGACTAACCACATTAAAAAGAAGTTATCTATAAATCCAACTACTAAAACAGCTACCAAAAGGGCAAAACCTGT
>Ga0256828_1000492_pt1 | contig 26196 bp, 25 predicted proteins | sample CV88metaG_FD_185993 | JGI IMG/M metagenome (GOLD analysis project Ga0256828, IMG submission 185993) | Hydrothermal vent microbial communities from East Pacific Rise, Pacific Ocean - CV88 | ecosystem: Environmental > Aquatic > Marine > Hydrothermal vents | place: Pacific Ocean: East Pacific Rise...
ATAACTTAATGTTTTTGTACCCATTACAGAAGGAACAACAAGAAAATCCATATATTTTGGATACTCATAGAGTTTATTTATAGCATTGGTAAATCTCATAACAAAGGAATTTGTTAATAGAGTCTTATGCATCTTCTATTCTCTTTGCATTTTGTTTTGCAGTCTCTCGAATAATCGTCGTAATCATTTGATTGTGATTTTTTTGGTTCACATATAAAATAATGTTTACAAGTGCCGTTAGGGCTAAAACAATATAAATAATAAGATCAGTACCACTTTGAATCGAAAAAACATGAGCAATACTATCTGAATATTCAGGTTTTAAAATCAATAAAAAAACAAGTGCATAACCACCAAGGACACTTAGTTTTTGAAAAATTTTTAACTTTGATGAAAAAGAAAAAATTAAAAATGCCAAAGTAAGTACACTAATAAGAAAAAATTTGATAACTATCATTTCATAATACTCCCAGTAAAATAATCAAGAATGATGTTTATACTATTCCACATTGACTGGCCTTTTTCTATTGTGTATGCTGTGTATCTTATTTCACAAGGTTTTTCAATATATTTCATATCTAATGTTTTAATAATACTAATAATTTCAGAGGCATGTGCCATTCTGTTTTGTGTAATCTTAAAATTTGGATACTTACTAATATGAATAGCTCTAAAGCCATTATGTGAGTCTGTCAACCAAAGTCCTGTAGTGATCCATGTAAATATTCTTGAAGCTTGTAAAAGGTACTTCTTTCTTGTAGGCATATTTTCAGTTTTTCCTAAAAATCTTGATCCTAATACAATATCTGCCTCATTATTCTCTAATGCCTCAATAAAAGGTACAATATCGTAAGGGTTATGTTGTCCATCTGAATCAAAAGTGATAGCATAATCACACCCTAAAGTAAGTGCATATTCTAAGCCTGTTTGTAAAGCAGCCCCTTGTCCAAGATTTATAATATGCTTTAACATATATATACCTTTTAAAGAAGCTTTTTCATAACTTTTATCGCTAGAGCAATCATCAACAACAATAATATGATAAGAGGGATATAAAGATTGCAACTCTTCTAAAACACCTTGTATCACCTTCTCTTCATTATATAAAGGTACAACAATAGCAACTTTTGCATTTTCTAAAGACAAACTAATCCTTTTTCGCTTTAATTTTAATAATTTTTGTTTTTAGTGATTTTTCAATATCTAAAAAAGCATCCACAACGATGGCATTGAACATTTTTTTACTTAAGTCTTTGATAATGTCAACTGCTTCTTCGTGTGTTTTACCCTCTTTATAAGAACGATCACTTGTAACCCCAACATAAAACTCTCCAAGTGAAACAATTTGTGCATCTAACGGAATTTGAGATTCTTTCAATCCAAAAGGGTATCCTTTGCCATCGAAACGTTCATGATGGTATTTTACAATATTTTCAATAGGGTAAAGATGACAAATCGGCTCAACGATAATACCACCAATAAGAGGATGCTCCTTAATAAGATTCATATCTTGCTCTTCTAACTCTTCCTTATCAATAGCAACCAACAGATCTCCAATCATGCCAATATCATGTAAATAAGAACCTAGATGGATAGTATCTATCTCTTTTTCAGAGAGAAAAAGAGATTTGGCAATTTCTACAGAGATTGTTTGTACAATAAGAGAATGATGCTTGTAATAAGGGTTTTCTAACTCAATCGCATCATTGGTAAATCGTAAGAAAGAGAGATAATTCTTAATAGTTTCACTTTCATAATCTGTATTGACTAAAAATCCACCTGCCATATCTAAGAAAGATCCAACCTGAGTAATTGTTTCATGCTTTAAAGGTTTTGTATCGTAAAACTCTAACTTATAGGGTGTATTTCTAATATAAAAAACTTTTCTCAATGAAGCATCTTCACTAGGTGCTTGCTCAAAAACAAGTGCACCCTCTTTAGTGAAAAGCTTTACCCCTTCTGCTTTAGTAATTTTAATAACTAATGAGATAAAAAATTTAAAAAATTGATTTTTATCCATCTGTAATTTCATAAGGGAGCTAGAGGTACTTTTACCTAAATTAGATTGTGTTTCCCCACCCTTAAAATTAAAACTTTTTGATACTTGTTCATGGTATGTAAGCATAATGTCAAAATAGCCATAATAAAGTTTCAAATCAAATGTATGAAAACTAAAAAACATCACCATTTGATTTTCACTACTGTTTGCTATACTATATACCTTATAATTACCACTTTTTTGAAAATCATCAACATCTTTTTTTCCTATTCTTAATGGAGCAGCCACATCTGTGTTGGTACTTGTATTTGTCTCTATTAAAATATAAGTTTCACCTCTTAATTCATACAAAGCAAGATACTTTGCATTCACCAGCTTTACACTTTCAAGTAAAACTCTTTCAACATCTTTTATTTGTGTTTGTAAACTTAATTTTTGTAAAAAAGCATTAAATTCCAAATTTCTACTTTCCAAGTAAACCTTTTGTCTAAATACATTTAACATAAAGAAAAAGAAAAAGAGAGAAAAGAAGCCAAAAACCCACCACCATTGTCCTAAAAAAATGTTTATTTGATCTACATTATATAAAATAATATCTGGAAGAATATTATTTAAATAATATCTACTTTGCTCAAAAAAACTCATTCTTTTTCCTTCTTTTTATCTCTTAAGTATTGTATATAATCCCCATTATCAATGGAGTAAACCGTAACTGTTTTGGTCTTGTAAAATACCTTCATATTATCGTGAGTCATTTCATAAATTGCAATCCAGCTTTTTAGCTGAGTTTGCAATCTTTCTCTCCACCTATAAAACCACTCATCCATCCCTCTATATGCATTTGGATAATTTTCTACAAATATATATATTTTTTCCGTTGGGATAGCTAAGTACTTCTCAGCTGGAGAATAATCAAGGATTAAGTTTTGTGTATTTATATGGTAACCCTTATCTAGAATTTTAGCGTAAGTTTGCACATAGGCAACAGCTGTCCAACTATAAGGTCTGTTCTCTTTATCAATTTTCATAATGATATCTGGAATAGATGTATACTGTGTTTGATTTATATTTTTCCAAAATTCTTTTGTATCAATCCATCTAGGTGTACTCAGTACTAAAAACAAGAAAATAAAATACATTAAAAAAAGTAATGCAGAATTTGCATATTTTTTAAATATGGAAATAAATGGTTTTTGAATTAAATAATGAAAATAAAATGCCCCAAGTAAAGTCATAGCAAAAAAGAGGTATTCAATAAGTCTGCCTTGTTTTGTTAAGAGTGGTAAACCTGCATTTGGGCCAAAGTAGATTAAAAAAGTTCCAAGAATTATCAATAAATAAGAAGTATTCAGAAACTTTTTCTTCGAAAAAAGTGCTATGATAAAAGCAAATATCAAACTAGCAAACATCAATAGATGGAATTTAGAAATATTAATAATGGATACTATAGAGAATCCAGTTTTTGCAATATTTTCAACATTTTTTTGAGTTCCTAAAAGTTTATCTAGTATAGGAGCTGCTGCACCAAAATCTTGAGGAATACCATACTTAATCATTGAAAGAATCCATAAATTACCAAATATTGCAGCAAGGATAATAGCGATAGTACCTCTTTTAAGTAATGTCCAGTTTAGTTTCATAAAAAGAAGTGCATTTAATGCAATAAGTATACTTATAAATATAAGTACTATTGCCCCACCCCCATGAAAAATAAAAACAAGCATCAAGGTCAAAGAGTAGAGAATAAGATACTTAAGAAGTTGTGTTTTAAAAACTTTTATAAGAAAATATGCATTCAGCAAAACAAAAACAGAAGCATGTTCATATGCCATTCCAGATATATACCTTATATAAGTATAATAACCCTCGAGATGTCCTTCACTTTTTACCTCTTGCAAACTTGGCATATAAAATTTCATATTGAAAAAATCTACAATATGGGGATTTGCAGTTGTCACAACCTCCCCTATAAATAAATTTGACAAAGGACTCATAAAAATCAGTCCATGAATAATAACACCAAATAAAGCTGTATATTTAGAATCACTAAAATCTTTCACAATATAATATATAGATAAATAAAGTGCTATAAGTAAGAGAAGTGGGTAGATACTAAAAAGTATAATAGGGTCAATATTTGTAAAAACATTGATAAAAAATATCATAATGGAAATACCGTAAAAATCTGCTCCAAAGGTTTTATTATCGGCATATAAATTATTATGCTGGAGATAATTCACCCATTCTATAAATTGAGCTGTATCACTAACTGGGTCACTGTAGCTCATCAAACCTCGTGTTATTAACATAGAAAGGATATAAGTAAAAACACTAAAAAAAAGAACTTTTTTTGAAAGAGTAAAAAAACTGATTCGTGATTCAATTAAAAGTATTTTTTCTTTAATATTTGAGATGACCTGTTGTTTAAATCCTTTAGGATCATCTAAAATATCCAAGGATTTGAGCATAAGCTTAACCCTGAGGTTATGTACTAGTTCACGAATACTTCTATGATAATAAAATTTTTCAAAAGCGAGTCTGGTTCCAACAAGTACTACAAGGAAAAAGATAAGACTAAAAATTTTCACAAAAACCAATAAAGGGATTACAAGTTCAATATATGCACTCATATAGATAAAATTAAAAGTTAATTTTTGGACACTGCTAACGGTTTGGGATTGTGGGAAAATCTTTGTTGGCAACCAAACAAAAAGCATATAAGAAACCATCAAAAGTTTCATTACATACCAGATATTTTTCGCAACAAAAGAGTAGACCATGCCTAAATCAATAAAATAGACATCTTGAGGAAACACTGCTCTACCTTTTGTGAATTGTAAATTCTACTCTACGATTTTTAGCTCTTCCCTCTGCATGTTTGTTTGAAGCGATAGGATTAAATTCACCATATCCAATAGCTCTTATGCGTCTAGCATCTACACCCATACCAATAAGAGCTTCTTTTACTGCAGTTGCTCTTTGCATTGACAATCTTTTATTGTATTTTTGTGAAGCAATATTGTCTGTATAGCCAACAAGAGATAATGTAACTTCTTTATGCTGTAATAAATACTCTGCTATTGGTTCTAAGACATGCAAACTTCCTTTAAGAAGCTTAGCTGAATTATATTCAAAATTCAGATTTTCAAGAATCATTGTTTTATTTTCTACTATAGGTGCTGTTGTTGTAATCTCTCTCTTTAAATACCCTTTTTCTAATAAATATCGTAAAAGTTTCCAACGAAGTAACTCTCCATCATATCTTTTATCTTTAAATTCAAATGGTCGAATAAATACAACAGCTCCTCTTCCATAAGGTATAATAGAAACAATTGGAGATCCCTTACTATTTGTTAAAAGAGTTTCCCCTTTGGCTATAAAATCAGCGGCTAGGTAGTAATTTGTATCTATCTTCAAGTCTTTTATATCTTGAAAATAATGGATAGGACTTTTTGGCTTAAAATTAAGTGTTAAAGGAACATAATTCACTTGATCTATATTTTTACTTTTATAGATATGTGTATATACTTTTCTATCAAAGAAGTGTAGATGAGAACTTTTTGAAGCAATTTTTTCACTAATTCTCTTTGTATCAATATAACCACTGTGTTTAAATGTGTCATATCTTGTAGAATATATTCCACCTTCTATCCAAAAGATTCCACCTTGTCCAATCCACCATTGAAGAATCTCTTGCTCTTTGTGTGAGAGATTGTAACTATATGCGATATCTTCAAAAAGATCATTTGATACATGTAAGAATTTATTTGCCCATGTTGGTAAGACATAAATAAAATCTTCTGAAAAAGGGTTTGTTCTTAATTTCCAGAAATCTACATCTTTAATATGCGAAGCATAATAATTATAGTGAATTTTATCATAGAACTGATTAGAGAACTTACCATCAAAATCTAATATAGGTTGATTTGAGATAAATGGAAATTTCTTAAGAAGTATCGCTCTATTATCAGTTTTTCTATATACATGATCCACTGTTATGTCATAAATATCGACTGTTTCAGGTGTTAAGATTTTATCTTCTAATTGCACTTCTTGCTGGGTACTACATCCTACAACTAATGATAAAAATGCGATAAGAAGAGAATTTAAAGCCAATTTTTTCATATTTAATCCTTATTTTAAAATGATGAATAATAATAATATTCTAGTTTTTTAAACATCTGTACAGAGTAATAAAAGCTTATCGCCCAAAAAACTATACTACCAAACAATAATCCATAAATAGCATATTCTAAACCAAACATTCTACTTAAGACAACACCAATCAAAAGATTGACAATAGAAGCTATTAAAATTGCCTTTACCGAAAAATTTTGTCTTGAGAACGAAAACATAAAGAGAACATTCATAAGCCCATTAACCATAAAAGCATATGATACCGCTGCTATCCAATAAATAAATGGTGTAAAACTTTTAAAAAAATCTTTTGTAAACCCATAATTCATATATTTATCTAACAAGTATACAGCGTAATATGTAAGAATAATAATAATTATAGAAACGATTAAGTAAGCCAGATTAAATTTTTTAAAAAAACTATAAATTTTATTATTAAATTCTTGATATTCATAATACTTATACTTTACAACTAAGTCGTTAATTCTATACATAAATTCATGAATGCTGATTTCGGTAAGTCCCATAAGTAAAACAAGTGCAATTAGGGCCCAGTCTAATCCTAATTCATAAGGAACATTAAACCAAATGAAATAAGGCTTTGCCTCTATGTAATTACTCCAAGCAACCATTCTATCTGTCACTAAGAAAATAAAATAAAGAAATCCATAGAGATAAAATGGGATAAGAGAATAAAAGAGTATGGAAGCCCTTGGCGTTCCCTCCCCCTCAGCACTTAAATCTTTTCTTTTTAGATTTCTAATTTTTATAAAGGTAAAAAAGATAATAAGTGCATCTAAAATAAGTAAAGATATAAATTGTGCTTCTGGTAAACGCACCTTGAGAATACTATGTGAAATATAAGTGAAAATAACACCTAAAATAAAAAAGAGAAGAATAGTATTATACTCTTCAAACATGTAGTAAATGGCAATATTTAAAAATAAAACAGAGAGTAAAAAATAAAATGCAATCATAATAAAAAAGTAATAAGTTGGAAATATTTCAAAAAACATATTGAATAAAATAAGTAAAAAACCAATAGCAAAAACAAATACATACCCGATACTCAATAATTTTCTTGTTATATTAGCAGCAAGAATCACCTCTCCCTGCTTGAGGTAAAAAAGTCCTTTTCTTCCTATGGCTTGAGCAGAAGCTCCAGTAACTATAAGTGCTAAAAAGGTACCAACTGCAATTACAGTTGCTTTTGTTTTATCCATCTCTAGTCCTGACCAAATTGCATAACCAATAGAAAGTGTAAAAAATATTTGTACAAACATTGGCATAGCGAAAGCTAAACCACGAAGATAATTTTTTACCATTCTTAAAAATAATGGAGGTAAGTCTTCAAAATTCACAAGAGATTTAGTAGGGTAGTTCTGTATATCTCTATATTGCATCATATATTTTGCCATCTCAAAAACATTTTCAAAACCATACTCTTGCTGTGCATCGATATCTCTGATTCCATATACTTCTAAAAGTGCTGTAATCTCCCAGAAATCAAGTGGCTTCCCTCTCTCTTGAGTTATATTTTTATATAATTCACTGAGATCCCTAGTTGTAGCTATCTCCACTCTTTTCCCTTTTCATCCATAAACTCTATATAAAGATCTTTATATACTTTTCCATAACTCTCCACCATGTCTTCAATGGTAAAACCATTTAATATAGATTGTCGAGCATCCATCCCCATATCTTTTGCAATCTCTGGATTTTTAAGTACATAAAGTACTTTATCGGCAAACTCTTGGTAGTCTTTTGGTTTCACGACAAAACCGTAATCTTCTAGTACCTCTTTTGTTCCTCCAACATCAGAAGAAACAACAACTTTCTCACATGCCATCGCCTCTATAACAACAAAAGGAAAAGCTTCAGAGATACTTGTTAGCATAACAACATCCCCTTCGTTATAAGCTGTTTGAGGGCTACTTGTTAAACCTGCAAAAGAGAAGTTTCTTTCTAATTGTAATTCCTCTACTAAATTTTGACAAATGTGATAATATTTTTCATCCACTATAGGTCCATAAAGTTTAAAAAGCACGTTTGGTATTTTTTCTCTTACTATCTCTGCAGTTCGTATATATGTTTCAATATCTTTTAAAGGATCAATTCTTGCAACCATTACGACAGTTGGTCTATCATCCTCTTTTTCTACATCAAATTGTTTAAATACATTAGTATCTATGCCATTATAGATTGTTTGAATCTTTGCCTCTTCTACTCCCCATTTTTTTTCCCATCTTGCATTGTAATTACAAACAGGAGAAACAATATCTGCAAAATGAAAATTTAATTTAGAAACAAGAGTAATCAAGCCCATAAGAAACTCTTTTGTTCTATATGGTGTTTGATTCCTCGAATTAGCTAAATACTGCTCTCGAATATAAACGCCATGCTCTGTTAGCAAAAATTTACTTCCATACTTTTTTTTGGCAATAATACAGGAAAGACCACAAAATGCAGCTGCTGATGAGTGATAAATATGGGCATCAGGAAGAGTAGGTAGCAAAGAAATAAAAAATCTATACAAATAACGCAAGCCCTCTATCATATCAAAGACACTAGGGATATCTTCTTTTGTATCCTTAAAGTGTTCCAAGATATACTCTTTATATATCTCCCAAAGCTCTTCACTTCTAAAAGTTTCATAATAATCATAAGTTTGAAAGTACTCATAAAACTCATAAATAGAATCACCTAAGCCATCTAAATCCTCTTTATTTCTATAAATATGATCAAGAACCAATACCATCATAGGTCGTAATATATCCATATGATTTTCATTTTGTGTTTTGATTTTTGCTTCATATATTTTTGAAAATTCAACTTTTCGTATATATTCTATTGGCTCTTCTGTTCCCCATAAAGGAACATTTATAATATCTACAACATTTGGGGGAATATTGAACTTCACTTTTACAAAAGGGTGCATCTGTATAGGTACCAATACAAAGTCGATATTTTTTAATTCATGCATTAAAATATCTGCCCATGTACTTACACCACCTGTAACATAGGGGTATGTACCCTCACCGGTCCAAACAATTTTTATTCTACTCATAAAGTTCTTTTTTTCCCGTGAGTATACCTAAAATAAACATCTCTTTTGTGTAACTTTCTTCAAGATCTAAGAGTTGCAATGTGTAATTTAAATAACTTGTTAAAGCATTCGAGTAGTCTCTGTATTGTGCGGTTCCTATAAAATACTCCTCTTTAGCAATAATAATTTTTTTACTTGCTAAAGCTACCTGCTTTTCAAGTATCTCTTTTTGTTCTTGAAATCTTTGAATAGAGTTGTATGAGTATTCGATAGCCAATAACACTTCTCTTGATTTTGCAGACAAAACACTTTTTTGTTTTAAAATAGCATTGAGCTCTTTGTCTTTATTTAAAATTATATCTTTACGGTTATAGATAGGAATTTGAAATGTTAACCCAGCTTCCCAATAAGTTGACATTCCAGATGTATTGAGATTTTCAAAATAGAGTGCATCATTTGCCGTACCATATCCAAGATGTGATTGAAAATTTACAGTTGGATAATAACGTCTTGTTTGTGCAATAAAGTCCGTTTGATTGATTTTTAACTTATTGGATTCTAGTGCTATGTCACTACTATTTTGAATTGCCTGTTTTTGTAAATCTACTAAAGAAGCTAAATGAAAATTAATTTTCTCTTGAAAAAGTTTATAAGGTTTTTCACCCTTAGATTTTATACTATGCTTTAAAATATTTTCGTTATGCACATGAATATATTTTTGATTTAGAAGTACCCTTTCTAAAGAAAAAAGACCATTCTGTGCATCTATGTTGTCTAATGATGAATTTTTACCTTCATTATAACCTTTAGAGATTATAAGAGTCATCGATTTTTGTTTCTCATATATCTCTTCATATATACGAAGCTTTTCTTGAGAAGTGTATAGATTAGAGTATATGCTTAAACCTAAAATAGCTAGCTTCTCTTTTGCATTGAGTGCTGTAATATCTGCGAGTCTTTTATTTAAAATATCATACGTATGATTAATAAGACTATACTGCCCATCATATAGAAGCTTATTTGCATTAAGTGCAACACCAACACCAGACTCTTTAAATGCACCCGTTTGTACATTTGGTATATTTAACTGCTGTGTAGATATATACTGACCCGTTCTTGCATATCCATCTACATAAATATCAAAATTATAACGATCTTTTTGAATTTCATTTAATAAATAATCAATCTTTTTTTGGTAAAAAAGTTCTTCCGCATTGTCGTTATATTCAAATAAAGCTGAAAGATATGTAGTAAATTCTAAAGGATCATACGACTTTGATGGAAAGAACTTTTCTGATTCTTGTGATTGATATATAGGTGCAGTTTTTGGTTCGTTTAAAAGAGGTCTTGCAAGAACTTGAATATCTTCAGTTTCTACTTTTGGAGAAAACTCTCTTTGACAATTAATAATAAATGCGTGTTTATAACTCTTTTGCACATGCAAAAGTTCTTTTTGAATCTCTTTATATTTTTTATACGAAGCTAATTTAAAAACATAGTATTTTTTTTGTTTTTCTACTACTCCAGAAGGGTATTGTTTAAGAAACTTTTCTTTTTCTTTCAAATCAAGCTTTGGTGCAGAACTTGCGATAATACAAAATTCTTGTGCAAAAAGAGAAGAGAAGCTTAAAAAGATCCCAATTGATAATAAAAATTTATTTGTCATTTTCTACCATTTCACCAGTTTTTCATACATCGGTAATTTTATCATTATCTCAAGGGTTAAGTGATAAATAAAAAATACAAAAACTATGCTACCCAAGGTATCAGAACACCAATGTGCACCAAGAATGACACGTGCTGATATCGATAGAATAGCATATATTAACAAAAGCATTATGCATATATTAGAAATCACCTTACTTTTTATCGATGAAAGCACTAAACGATACATCAATAAACTAAGAGAAAGGGCTAAAACAGAATGCCCAGATGGGTAAGAATAACCACTAAGGCCATCAATACCAGATAAAGGACGAGGAATTGCAAATATATATTTTAATAAATAGGCTCCTCCTGCTGCAGAGATAAAGAAAAAGAAGATAAATAATAATTCTCTCAAATCCTTCGTTTTATATAAAATTATACTTATGAAGATAAAGATAAAAATTGCACTTGAAGTTGAGGAAAATCCTGTTATAAAGGAGAAAAAATCATAAATTTTTGATGTTTTATACTCTTGAATTATTGTAAAAACTTCAGAATCAAAAGAGGTAAAAAGTCGTAGTTTTACCATAAAAGTGAGAGAAATAAAGAGAAACAAAAAAAAAGATATTGCTACTTTATTGCTCAAAAAAAGTTGTTTTTTCACTTAACACCTAAGTATATTGTTTATAATTATTATTAATAAGAATTATAACATATAAAAGTGAAATATTGGTGAACTTATTTTACTTAGATCCGGCATTTAAGGCTAATCCTGCCATTTTTTGTAGATATTGATTCACATCTTCTTTTGTATCTATAGTTTTTTGAAGATGTTCTAAAAAATACTCTTTTGTTCTCTCATCTGCCATATTAAAAGCATAAAGTACCCACTCATGATTAAGAGTCACAGTTTCTTGCTCTTGTTGAAGTGTAAAAGTTCTATAGAGGTTTACATCACTTCGAACTAAAAGAGCTAAAGCATCTTGATAGAATTTTGGTATATCAAAATTTACTAAAGATTTTAGTTCATCTTCTGCTATCTTAGCATCTATATCTTCCATACCATTGCGACCTAAAATGAGTACATCACCAAGAACAAGTTGTTCCCCTATAAAGTATGGTGTTTTCCCTTCTGAGAGTGCATTTTCATCTGCATAGATAATATGCTCTTTAAGTGTCAATAACTCATCGATTAAAATTGAATTAAAAAATGAGTAGACTGTATTTGCTTGCATTTGAATCTCTTTAGATTCTACTTTTTTCTCTTGTGCATTAATAGCATAACTTTGCATTAAAAATTCTCCAATAATATTACATTCACATAGGTTCCAGCTTCTAAAAATTTATCATCTTCTCCAGCGACCATAAGAGCCGAGTTATGAAGCATATTTGTAAGAATCGCTGAACTTCCCACTTTTTTACCCTCAAAATTGACAAAATACTCACCATCTTCTACCACAACATTACAGGCAGTAAACTCGGTAAAAGGGCTGCGTTTTTTAAAGTCACTTTGGAGTTTTGCTGCGACCATAGTGTAAGGTTTCTCTTTACCTAACATCTTCGCTATAAGTGGCAAGGCAAATAAGATACCTGTCACTGTTGAAGAGTAAGCAAATCCAGGAAGTGCCAAGATAAACTTCTCCTCACGTTGTGCTACCATGATATGACGACCCGGTTTGATTGAAACACCCTTGTAAACGACTTTTGCACCTAAACGGGGAACAATATCTTTGACAAAATCGTAATCTCCAACACTCACTCCACCAGTACTTACCAAGATATCTGCACATGAAAGTGCATTCTCAAAAGTTTGCATAATCGCATCTTTATCATCTGGAGCAGTACCAAGTTGAATCACCTCTGCACCGGCACTCTCAAAAAGGGCTGCTAGAGTGTAGTTATTTGAGCTGCGAATTTGTGCAGGATTATCTGCATTTTCACCTAAGTCAAGAATTTCACTCCCTGTTGCAATCACTGCGACACGAGGACGAACAGAAACTTTTACCATCACTTGGTTGAGTCCTGCCATCACACCAATCTCAGCAAAAGTAATCTTTGTCCCCTTTTTAATGAGTACATCACCCTCACGATACCCCTCACCAATAGGACGAACAGAAAAACCTTTTGGAACACTCTCGTTGATAGTAATTTTCCCATCTTCATAAGTTACATTTTCAATCTGAATCAAAGTATCTGCACCATGAGGCATCATAGAACCTGTAAAAGTTTTAATACACTCTCCACTTTGAATCGTTCGCGTTTCATCATGTCCCGCTGGATTATCTCCAAGTACTTTGATCTCACCACTTGCTAAATCTTCATGTTTGACTGCATAGCCATCCATCGAAGCAGTGGGAAACTGTGGGTCATTAAACTCGGCTGTAATATCTTCAAAAAGCACTCTACCAAGAGAGTCACTTAAAGGAACTCTCTCGTATCTATTCGCATTTACTTGAAGAAGGTCGAGCATATTTTGACTTGTTTCATAAGCTAAAAGATTCATTAGTTTTCCTTTGCGAGTAGTCCACTACCCTTGATTGGAGTTGAGCGATCTGCGGCATAAACTCTTTTGCCATCAAGCAGGTCATACTTCCAGATAGGTGCAGAAGCTTTAAAATCTTCTACAAATTCATCGATAAACTCTAAGGCAACACGGCGTTTCGGGGAGAAAACTGCTGCAATATACGAAGATTCATGAAGCATCACATCACCTCGAGAGTGTGCCATTTTGATAATTGCACCCTTTGCCTTAGCTTTTTCTTGCCAAGCATCAAACCAAGAGTTGAGTATAGGCTCATAAATGTCAAAACTTAGTCCATCTATACCATCTTCACTTCGTACAGTTCCAACAAATGGGATATAAGCACCATAATTGCTTGTTGCTTCGCCCTCATACCACTCTTTTAAAATCTTTGGCACATCTAAAGAGCCATCGTATAATTCTAACAAACTCTAGCCTCCACAAACTGGTGGTAAAAGTGAGATTTTATCTCCATCTTTTAAAGGGGCTTCTAAAGAGCTAACAAGGGTGTCATTAACAGCTACAGCACAGTTTTTCAACCACTCACTTAGCTCTGCATCCTCTTGTAAAACTGCTGCGAGTTCATTGAGATTTTGTATCTCCAACTCTAAGCTTGGCTTTTGTATAGGTCCTAAAAATTCGACTCTAACCATCTCTACCCCTTGTAAAATATTGGATGAATTATATCTAAGATAAGTTAAGTAATGTATAATCTCACTATGATTTTTGGAAAAATAGAATATCTCAACCTCCTCCCTTTTCATGTATTTATGAAACGCCACCTTCAACACTCTTCTGCCAAGATGGCAATGGAGTATAAACGCAGTGTTCCTGCAAAGATAAACAGAGCTTTTCACTCTCGTAGTGTTGATGCTGCGTTTATCTCTAGCATCAGTGCAAAAAGCACCCCGCATGTAGGACTGGGCATCATTGCAAAAAAAGAGGTACAGAGTGTTCTAGTCATTCCATCAAAAAGCAATACAAAAGATAAAGAATCAGCCTCTTCTAACATTCTTGTAGAGGTTTTAGGGCTTCAAGGTGAAGTAATTATAGGCGATAAAGCACTTCGATATGCCTTAGAAAATGATGACTATATAGACCTAGCCAAAGAGTGGTATCAACGATACAAACTCCCTTTTGTTTTTGCACTTTTATGTTTTCATAAAGATAAAAAGCATTATCAACATATAGAGAAAGAGTTTTTAAAAAGAACCATTAAAATTCCCCAATACATTTTAAGAACAGCTTCTCTTAGGACTGATGTAAGCCCAAAAGAGATACTCAAATACCTTCAGTTTATCTCTTACGATTTAGATACTAAGGCGCAAAAGGGCTTAAAAAAATTTTATAGAGAAGCATCTAAATTATGAGACATATTTTAATACTTTTACTCCTCCTTGGAGCACTTATTGCAAAGGAAAGCACAATGGGATTATATGATTTTACTGTAGAAGATATCGATGGTAATCAAGTTTCACTCTCTCGATACAAAGGGGATCTACTTCTCATTGTAAATGTAGCAAGTGAATGTGGATTTACACCTCAGTATGGAAGCTTAGAAAAACTCTATGAGGAGTTTAAAGAAAAAGGTTTTATGGTACTGGGGTTTCCATCAAACCAATTTCTCTCTCAAGAGCCAGGGACAAACAAAGAGATAAAATTCTTCTGCCAAGGCACCTATGATGTTCACTTTGATATGTTTGCCAAGATTGATGTCAACGGAGACAACACAGCTCCACTCTATAACTACCTTAAAACAATGCAAGGTGGTTTTTTGGGCTTTGATGCGATTAAATGGAACTTTACAAAGTTTCTTATAGATCGAGAGGGAAATGTTGTGAAACGTTATGGACCTTCTACTCAACCAGAAGATATAAAAGCTGACATTGTTAAACTCTTAGAGCAATGAAACTCAAATATCTTCAACACTATCCACTAAATACACAAGAGCAGGTACAAAAACTTATAGAAGCTGATAAACTCAGCTCCTATCTTCTTTCTAAGTATCCCAAACCCCATTCAATTGCTAATGATAAAAAACTTTTTCATTATGCACAAAATATAAAAAACAGTTTTATGAAAAAGTCTTCACCTCTAAGTAAGACTCTCTACGATGGAAAGATAAATGTAATCCATAATGCTCTAGGCACTCATCATTTTATCTCTCGTGTTCAAGGCTCAAAGCTCAAGGCAAAAAATGAGATTAAAATTGCATCGATGTTTAAAAATGTACCAGAAGATTTCTTAGAGATGATAGTGGTGCACGAGCTTGCCCATTTTAAAGAAAAAGAGCATAACAAAGCATTTTATAAACTATGTGAGTATATGCAAAGTTCGTACCACCAAGTGGAATTTGATCTGCGTTTATACCTTACCCATGTAGATATGATGGGTAAGATACAGGAGTGGAATTAGAACTATTTAACTCTTTTTGCTAGCTCTTTTTTATAAGACTCTACATTAAAATCTTTCATCTCAGAACTACCGCTTTTTACTGCTGCTTCAGCAACTGCTGCTGATACTTCAACTACTAAACGCTTATCAAAAGGTGATGGAATAATATACTCAGCACCATATTTTAGTTCTTTCCCATATATCTCATTTAAATAGCTAGGTATCTCTTGTTTAGCTAAGTTAGCTAAAGCACGAGCAGCTGCTATCTTCATCTCTATGTTAATTTTTTTTGCTCTTACATCCATCGCCCCTCTAAAGATAAAAGGGAAACCTAAAACATTATTTACCTGATTTGGAAAGTCACTTCTTCCTGTTGCTACGATTGCATCAGGACGAGCTTTTCTTGTATCTTCAGGCATTATCTCTGGAGTTGGATTTGCTAAGGTAAAGATAATTGGGTGTTCACACATTAGTTTTACATCATCTACATCAAATGTGCCTGGACGAGAAAGTCCTACAATTACATCTGCACCCGTAAAGATTTTTTCTCGCTCTAAGTAGGCATCAGTTGCAAATTCATGTTTATAAACATTAAGGTCACTTCTTCCCTTATGTACAAGACCTTTTGAATCTAGCATTAAGATATTTTTTACACCTACATGACGATAAAGTCTTGCACAAGAAATCGCAGCAGCACCAGCACCTACAACAACAATTTTAATATCTTCTACATTTTTATTTGTCATCTCACAAGCATTTAAAATAGCTGCAGTAGAGATAACTGCAGTACCGTGTTGATCATCATGCATTACAGGGATATCTAACTCTTCAACAAGACGTTTTTCTATCTCAAAACACTCAGGTGCTTTAATATCTTCAAGATTAATTCCACCAAAAGTTGGAGCAATTGCTGAGACTACAGAACAAAATCTATCAACACTCTCAGTATCTACCTCTATATCAAAACTATCAAGTCCAGAAAAAGATTTAAATAAAACACCCTTTCCTTCCATAACAGGCTTCGAAGCGAGTGCTCCAATATTTCCAAGACCAAGAACAGCTGTACCATTACTAATAACAGCTACAAGATTACTTTTTGCTGTGTATTTGTAAGCATTATCAGGATTTTTTTCAATCTCTAAACATGGCACTGCAACACCTGGAGTGTATGCCATACTCAAATCTTTTTGAGTTGCTACGGGCTTTGTTACCTCTACAGAGATTTTACCAGGTTGTGGAAACTGGTGATAATCGAGTGCTTCTTTATCTGTGACTGCTTTTTTTGACATGATGGAATCCTAAAATATTTTTGAAATTGTATCTAAAAGAGGGTAAAAACTAGATTTTACTTAAAAAGAGTACTGTATTACCCTTGACATTATAGTAGATACCCATAGAATTTTTACGAGAAACAAAAACGCCACGACCATTAAAAGCTTGTGAGTTTCTAAAGATTTCACTGAGAAGTTGAGTGTCAAAACCTTTACCCTCATCAGTAATCTTTGTTACTATATAAGTAGAGTAACTATGGCTTACTTTATCTAGTGTTACTGTAATTTTTTTAGTGTTGCCTTGCTCTTTTTGGAGTAAAGTATCTAAGTAAGTATCTTCTTCTATAAGTTGATGTTTTCTAAATGAGTCTATCCCTAAGTTCCCATGCTCATAAGCATTCATATAGAGTTCTGTAAAAACAACACCTGCTTGATATGTTTTTTTCGTATCATCACTTAGAGTACTCCATAGATGAGTGTACCATTCATTTGCTTCTTCCACCTCTTGCAATGAGGTATTAAACTCTTTCTTAGCGATACAAGAATCTCTATCGAAATGAAGTCTATTGATAAAAGTGAGTGTAAAATCATCCTCTTGATCTGACATTTTTTGGTACATCTTATCTATAAATTCACGTTTTGTAAAAGATGTTCTAAAATCTTCTTCTATAAAATCGGAATAAGGCATCCCCTCGCAAATGGTTGTATTTTCTACAATACCATCGCTATAAAATAAAAATTTCTCTATATCTTGTATATCGTAACTAGAAACTTTAAAATCATCTTGATACTTTGACATTGGAGGGTTATTTGATCGTAATCGTATAACTTCCCCCTCTTTTGTTTGCATCAATACAGGCGGCATAGAAAATTTAGCATAATTGATATCGTTTAACTCTCTGTCTATAACAATATAATCTATGGAAAGTGCTTCCTCTTCTAGAAGTATTTTTTTGATGTACTGAAGGGTTTCATGAACAAGTAGATACAAATCAAAATGATCATGCTGTATCATCTTATCAATGATATGGTTAGTAAATGAGGTCATAATCATGGAGGTCAAAGAAGCGGAAAGCCCTTTTCCCATCCCATCAACAACAAGATAAAAAGTTCTAAACCCATCAATTTTTCTTGATGTATAAGCATCACCACTTAATGTATCAAGAGGATGGTAAAGAAAATCTATAAGTAAGAAACTATCTATATCACCATCCATCTGGTAATAAAAATCATTCCGCAATATATTTAACTCTTTAGCAAATCCTAGTTTCTCTTGGTAAGAGTTATATTGCTCTTTTTCTTCGAGTTCTAAAAGCTTTTTATCATCTGCTGTTTCCATTATATTTTAAATTTACTCAACTCTTCTTGAAGTTTATTTGCATCACCTCTTAGTGCATCAACAGAACTCTCAACATCATCTCTAAGGTTTCCATTTTCATTTGCAATCTCTACAATTTCATCCATGATTGACATAAGATTTTTTGTTTTAGAAGCGATATAGGTACTTTGATGCATAACATCAGTAGATTTTTCTTTTGTTACAACGAGTGTATCTTTTGTCTCATTAGAAGAGGAGATAAGCTCTTGTGCAGAGATTGCAATACCTTGCATATTAGATGAAGATTGGTGTGTTTCTTCTGCAATCTCAACTACATTTTGAGTAATCAAGTTTACATTTGCACTAATTTCACTTAGAGACTTCTGTGTACGTTCTGCAAGTTTACGCACCTCATCCGCAACAACAGCAAAACCACGACCATGTTCACCAGCACGTGCAGCTTCAATAGCAGCATTAAGTGCAAGTAGGTTTGTTTGATCTGCAATGTCTGAAATGATGCTAAGTACATCTTTAATATTTTTCGCTTGTTCTGTTAAAGATGCAACTTTTTGCACTAACTCCTCTTGCTGTTCACTTCCTTGTTCAATCGACACTACAACATTATCAAGTTTTTCTATAAAACCATCTAGAACACTAAATGTAAGTTCTAAGTCTTCAGTAACTGTAATAGCTGATTCTTCAACTCTATCGAGTTTAATACCTATATCTGTAACTAAATCATTGACAGATATAATTTTTTGCTCTTCATTTTCCGAATTTCTTGCGAGTGTATCTACAACAGTACTAAGTTTTTCACTCTCTTGTGTTGTGCTTACTGCAACATCTTGTGCATTGTATACACTCTCTTTAAAAGAGACGATCATTACATGTAAGGCTTTTGATATTTGAGAAATCTCATCTTTCCCCTCCACAACAACACTACATGTCAAATCTAAGTTATTCGATACACATTGTATCTTCTCTAAAGAGCTTGTTACACTTTTATTAACACCCTTACTTATAAAGAAGATAACGATGAAAATACCTACGGCAAAAGTGATATATCCAAAAAGAGTGACCATTGTTGTCATTTTAGATTCTGCTTCTACTTGAGCTAAGAGTCTATCATTATACTTCGCAAGTTCATCATCAACACTTTTTAAAAGGTTGATCTTTTTAGTAATCGTTTGAAACCATACAACACTATCTACACCAAAATCGCCAGTGATTGCTTTGGCTTTAGCAATATCTCTCATCTTGTTTACTTCTTCTACTATAGGGGAATTCATAGTGTTAGTATAAAGTGCTTTTGACTCATCAGTTGCCATTGCTAAAAATGAATCCATATATGCATTTTGCTCAGCAATTAGTGTTATAAATTTAGCAAACATCCCCTTACCAAACTTATCAGCACTAAATGTTGCACTTAACACTGCTCGCTCTATCCCCGCTCTCTCTTTAGATTTTAAAAAGTTTGTGTACGAATCAAGTGCTTTTACAAGCTCCTGTGTATCTGCAAGCTTTGCTGTTAAAGAGACAATATCTAAGATCTCTTTATTCATATTGGTATAGTAAGCCACTTCATCTTTTACACTAATACTTAGGCTGTCTACCTGAGATCTTATCTGATCTATTTTTCCTATATAATTCTCAAAAGATGCGATTTTATCTCGTAGTTCTTGTGAAAATTGGGAAAGATCTAAGCTCTTTAAATAAGACACAAGTTCTTTATTTTTTTCTGTCGTAAGGAGACGTTGTTTTGGAAGTATAGCTACAAATTTAGTCCCTTTAGAACCTAAAAATCCAGCACTTGCACCTCTCTCTTTTTGTGTTTCGTGGATCAAACGACTCAATTTTTGTGAAAGTATATTCAACTCTCTTGCTTGAGTGATCTTTGTTTTTTGATCTAGTGCTTTACTAATTGTCAAGCCTATAATAATTAAAGCGAAGGTGAGTACCATCGCTATAATAAGGTTAAGTTTGTTTTTAATGCTCATGATTTATATTTTCCTTGCTTTAAATAATGATTTTAGAGAAAGATCTTCTAAAAGTTCGATAAGTTGTTCATTACCCACCGCTAATGTCAAATCTACCTTATCTTTTAATACAATTTTATTAAAATACCCGATAACTGAAGATGTAATAGAAAGAGAATCGACAAGATTCACTACAATACTTTTTTGATTTGCGATAACTGCATCAATATTTGTTTTTATGTTTTGGAAATCGTTTACTGTTTTGATGTTACCCGTAATGGTTACTTTGTTTGAAGAAACTGAAATGTCCATAAAATATCCTTATCTGTTCACTAATATTCCATTATATTAGCGAAACTTTTCTGAATTATTTTATACTTTGAAGCCAATCTTTCATTTTCCCCTCATATCCGATCTCTTTAAGCTCTACAAACTTCAAATCTTTCGATAAATACTGCTGAGAGACATAACCACCAAAGTCATGAGGGTATAGATAGTCTTTATTGTTCTGTTGAATATTGTGTGGAATTTCTAAAATAGTACCACTCTTTACAGATTCTAAAGCTTGATTGATTGCGAGATAAGAGGCATTTGATTTTGGAGAAGCACACAGATAGATAACAGCCTGAGCCAAAATAATTCTCGCTTCTGGATACCCTATCTTACTTACTGAAGTCATACACGATGTAGTCAGAGTGAGTGCTTGAGGGTTTGCATTACCTACATCTTCACTTGCAAGTATCACAAGACGACGAGCTATAAAATCTGCACTCTCTCCACCTTCTATAAGGCGAGCCAAGTAATAAATTGCCGCATTTTCATCACTTCCACGTATCGACTTTATCAGTGCTGAAGTCAAATCATAATGCACACCTGATTCAGAACTTCCAGCGGCAAGTGCACTTGGTCGTAAAGATTGGAGCAACTCTTTTGTTATATTTTTTTCTATGTTTGAAGCAAACTCTAAAAGCTTTAACATCGCTCGAGCATCCCCTCCACTTGTCGCTACGAGGTACTCTTGTGTTTGCTTACCCATAGACAAAGTTGCTTTCTTTATCGCTTTTTGAAGTAACTTCTCTAAAGCCTCATTTGTAATTGCTTTGAGTTCAAAAAGCATAGAACGTGAACGGATTGCAGAAGTAAGGGAATAAAATGGATTTTCAGTTGAAGCACCTATCACTAGTACCGAGTTATTTTCCATAACAGGAAGCAAAACCTCTTGTTGGTTCTTTGCAAGTCTATGGACCTCATCAATAAAAATCAAAGGTTTTTGCAGAGCATTTTTATACTGTTCAAAAATTTTACGAAGTTGATCTATTTTGAGTGAGGTGGCATTAAATTCATAAAAGGGAAGCTCCATAGTTGAAGCAATAATACGAGCGATGGAGGTTTTTCCCACTCCTGCAGGACCATAAAAGAAGCTGTGTCCAAGTGCAAATTTTTCACATAAAATGCGAAGAGGAGCACCTTGGGCACTGAGGTGTTCTTGCCCCACCATATCATCAAAAGTTTTTGGACGAAGTAGCTGGGTAAAATCACTCACGTTCTAATTTTTCCCTCTTTCTCTTGCTTTTTTCTCTTCAGCTTTTAAAAATTTAAAAAGAGCCGAGTACTCACTACGTGAAAGGTAGCGTGTTTTTCCTGTTGGGAGATTATTGAGCTCAACTTCTGCAAAGCTCAGACGTTTGAGGTCTGCTATCTCTGTACCAAAGTGTGCAAAAAAGCGACGAAGCTCACGGTTTTTACCCTCTGAAAGTGCTACTTTCAAGATCGAGTAGTTATGGTGATTTTTTTGGATTTTATAGCCTAAAAATGGTTTAAATTCCATCGATTTTACTTTTGAGTGAGAGTGCGCTCCAGCAGTTGCATCTTCAAGATACATCCCATTAAGCATCGCATCTTCCATCTCAGAAGTTACTTCCCCTTTGATTTTAATCTTATAGATTCTCTCAAGGTCTGACTCCATCAAAGCTGTTGCCACACGAGAAGCATCCGTAAGGAGTAAAAGCCCTTCAGAAGCAAAGTCTAATCGCCCTACTGGTATAAAATGTTTAAATTTTTTATCTAAGGTATCGTAGATTGTTTTACGCCCTTTAGGGTCTGTCTTTGTTACAAGCTCCCCTTTTGGTTTGTTGTAAACTATCACTGTATATTTTTCTTGTGGGCTTACTTGTTTTCCACTAATGTAGACAACATCTTCTCTCTCTTCAACCTGTGTTGCAGGATTGAGTTCTATCTCACCGTTTACTCTTACATAACCATCTTGTATGGCCTTATCTGCCTCACGACGTGAGTATGTTGAGTAGTGTGCTATATATTTGTTTAATCTCATTGACATTTAGGAGATTCCTTTTTCTATCAGCGTATGAATATGAAGTACGCCTTTAATTTTTTTATCTTCATCTGTGACAACCAAGAGTTGTATCTTTTTTGTCTCTATTAAAACAAGTGCATCCGAGGCAAGCATATTTTCATCTTCACATACTGTAGGGGAAAGTGTTGCATATTTTATCGCATCATCATCAAGTGAAAACTCTTCACTCAATAAGGCACGACGTACATCACCATCACTCATAAGAGCAACAAGTTTTTGTGCTTCATCTACGATAAGTGCTGTTCCTAAACGCCCCTCACTAATCGCTAAGATTGCATCTTTTACTTTTGCATCTTTTGCTATGATAGGAAGATTTTTACTCTGCATAAGGTTGGAAACTTTTACAAAAAGTTTTTTACCTAATGCTCCACCTGGGTGAAACGAAGCAAAATCAGATTTTTGAAAATTGCGTGCTTTCATCAAGCATACTGCAAGTGCATCACCAAGTGCTAAAGTAAGTGTTGTAGAACTTGTTGGAGCTGTATCTATAGGACAGGCTTCTTTTGTAACATTGAGTTCTATCACCATATCACTGTAAGAGCCAAGAGTAGAGTTTCTATCTCTTGTCATCCCTATAAGTGGAGCTCCAAAACGCTTGATATGTGGCAGTATAGAGCTAAGCTCTTCACTCTCACCAGAGTAACTAATGCCGATAACAACATCTTCACTCCCTATCATCCCTAAATCACCATGAAGTGCTTCTGTAGGATGAAGAAAAAAGCTTGGCGTTCCAGTGGAAGCAAAAGTTGCTGCCATCTTTGCACCTATGAGTCCACTCTTACCAACACCTGTGATAATGAGCTTCCCCTTGCAGTTTAAAATAACATCAACAGCCTTATCAAAAACATCGTCAATCAGCTTCATTGCATGAAGGAGAGTCTCCGCTTCTATTTGTAAGGTTTCTTGTGCAATTGTTTTATAATTCATAAAGGTATTATACCTTTTTTATCTTACTAAGATATAATGCTTAGAAATATAATTTATAAGAGGAGTCACAATGAGAAACACTATTGGTAAATATGTAGACACTATAAACACTTTAAAACTCGAAGACAGAGTACTCAATCATAACACTCTCATCCTTGGTGAACAAGGCTCAGGAAAAACAAATTTAGCTTGTAAAATCAGAAATTTTGCCATTGACAAGGGTGTTCCAACACTCTATATGGATTTTTCAGATTCGCACGAAGAAGAGGTTGAACTTCGCTACAAAGACAAGCATTTTAACTACATCAAATTTAGTGATACTCCTGAATTTGACCAAGAGTTTGCACAACTTATTAAAGAGAAAAAACATATTTATATGGCAGTTGACCCTAAAAACTTCTCAGGAAAAAAAGATCAAAAAAGTAAACTTTCACAAAGTATATCACAAGAAGACCTTCTTGAAAACTACTACTATTTTTTCCATGACATTGAAAATCTTAACGGTTTTTACACAAAATTTGAAGACTTTTTACTCTATATGCTTGGATTTATCAACCTGCAAAAACATGGCTTTACATTCTTAGCACAACCTCATGCGACTTTTGAAAATCCACATCTTAAACTACTGTTCTCTTTTCTTTATCTTGGTAAATGTTCTAATGCAAACTATTACAACACAGCAATCTTAAAAACACTGACAAAAAATAAGTTTTATTATCAATACAGAACAGACCATCCTACACTTCTTTTTAATGATATAAAAAGTAATATTGTAGAGATTGACGAGTATATTATAGAGGGATAAGATGCAAAATCTTTTTGATGAAGTTGGATCTTTAGATCAGCGATGCTACAAACAATTTCATCTCAGTGAAGATATCCTCATGGAACATGCGGCCGAAGGTATGGCATCTTTCATCCGAAACAAATTTCCACAACACTCTAGCATCATCATCATCTGTGGCAGTGGAAACAATGGTGCTGATGGGATCGCCCTCTCACGTTTGCTCCACAAAGATTTCAATGTTGCACTTCTTCAAGCTAAAAAAGCAACATCACCTATGGCACACCTACAAACAAAACGCAGCCAAGCACTTGATATCAGATACATTGACAGGATTGAGAAATGTGATATCATTGTTGATGCCTTAGTTGGAACAGGCTTTAAAGGTGAATTTGACACTGAACTCTCTTTACTCATGCAAACATTAAACGCCACCGATGCTTTTAAAATAGCCTGCGATATCCCCTCAGGTATCAACTCCAATGGCAACTGTGCTAAAGATACTTTCATAGCCGATATAACACTCACTATGGGAGCTTTAAAGAAGTCACTCTTTTTAGATGAAGCCAAAGATTTTGTAGGTGAGATTAAGGTGATTGACCTTGGTCTTTCACGTTTAGTATATGAGAGAGACTCCTCTTGGGAACTCTTAGAGTTTAGTGATATGCAACTACCATACAGAACACAAGAAAACTCCCATAAAGGAAGCTTTGGGCATCTTAGTATCGCCTGTGGAGAGAAATCTGGTGCAGCAATTATGAGCGGACTTGCTGCTTTGAACTTTGGAGCAGGTCTGCTTACTCTTGTAGGCTATGAGAATGAACAAACCCTTCACCTTCCCCACTCTTTGATGTATACACACTCTCTCCCCTCTACTACAACCGCTCTTGCATGTGGTATGGGTTTAGGAGCTGAGTTTAGTGATGCTGAGTTATCAAAGTTCTTGGACAATCAACTTCCTCTTATCGTAGATGCAGACATCTTTCACATGGAGTGTATACAAGAGATTCTCAAACGCGACAAACTTGTACTCACCCCACATCCTAAAGAGTTTTGTGCTCTTTTAAAACAACTAAACATCGCAGCTATAAGTGTAGAAGAACTTCAAAAACAGCGTTTTAAATATGTTGAACTCTTTTGCAATAGTTATCCAAATGCAGTACTGTTGCTTAAAGGTGCCAATGTAATCATAGCTCAAGATGAAAAGTTTTTTATCAATCCACATGGGAGTGCCAAACTTGCTAAAGGTGGGAGTGGTGATGTTCTTTCAGGACTAATAGGAGCACTTTTAGCACAAGGGTATGCACCACTTGATGCAAGTCTATCTGCTTCTTTAGCTCATACTAAATTGGCTCAAAACTACACGGGTGCTGATTTTTCTCTTACACCAGATGATTTGATACAAGGCATAGGTAATCTCTAAGATAGCTTATGTTATAAATCAGATATTAATATAACTATAGGAAAAACTATATGGACAACATTTTAAAAATTGGAAAATATGAGCTAGGCTCACGTTTAATCGTTGGAAGTGGTAAATATGACTCTTTTGAAACTACAAAAGCAGCAACACTGGCATCTGGAAGTGAGCTTATCACTGTTGCCGTTCGCCGTTTAAATATCACGGACCCAGATAAAGAGAACTTAAGAGATACTTTTGCAGGAACAAATGTAAAATTTCTTCCAAACTCGGCTGGATGTGTAACTGCAGAAGAAGCCATCACAACTTTTCGTCTTACTCGTGAAGCGACAGGAATCGACCTTATCAAACTTGAGGTGATTGGTGATACTCAAAAAACTCT
>Ga0256828_1000493_pt1 | contig 26148 bp, 28 predicted proteins | sample CV88metaG_FD_185993 | JGI IMG/M metagenome (GOLD analysis project Ga0256828, IMG submission 185993) | Hydrothermal vent microbial communities from East Pacific Rise, Pacific Ocean - CV88 | ecosystem: Environmental > Aquatic > Marine > Hydrothermal vents | place: Pacific Ocean: East Pacific Rise...
TTGGTAAGCATCATCACGAGTCTGTCTATGCCGATACCCTCTCCAGCTGTTGGTGTCATACCATACCCTAGGGCTTTAACGAAGTCTTTGTCCATGTGCATCGCTTCATCATCACCTGTTGCCTCTTTGGCATCGACTTGTCCTTTGAAACGGTTGTATTGGTCAAGTGGGTCGTTAAGTTCAGAGAACCCATTGGCAATCTCTTTTCCAGCCATAAAGAGTTCAAAACGCTCTGTCACTTCTGGGTTGTCATCACTTCTTCTAGCCAGTGGTGAGATGTCTACTGGGTAGTCTGTAATGAAGGTTGGGTTGATGAGTTTACCCTCAACAAACTCATCAAAGAGTTCAGCTTGCATGTAGCCAAGTGTCCAGTTTTTATCTACTTTGAGGTTACGCTCTTTTAAGTAGGTAAGTCCTGCTTCTAGGTTGGTCGCTACCTCTCTAGGAACGCCCCCAATGTTAACAATCGCGTCAATCCATGGTACTTTGGCAAATGGGGTAGCAAAGTCTATCTCCATCTCTCCATAAGGGAGTTTTCTCTCAAGGTTGAGTGTGTCAAAGAGGTAGTCAAATAGCTCTTCAGTCACTTCCATTAGTTCAATGTAGGTCTTGTATGCCCAGTAGAACTCAATGGAGGTAAACTCAGGGTTGTGTGTAGCGTCTATGCCTTCATTTCTAAAGTTACGGTTAATCTCAAACACAGCGTCCATCCCCCCTACAATGAGGCGTTTAAGGTAGAGCTCTGGGGCAATTCTGAGGTATCGGTCAACACCTAGTGCGTTGTGGTGCGTGATGAATGGTTTGGCATTGGCTCCACCAGGAATAGGGTGCATCATAGGGGTCTCTACCTCTAAAAAGCCCTTCTCTTCAAAGAAACGGCGAATACCTGAGACAATTTTAGAACGAAGTTTAAAACGGTTTTTTACATCAGCATCCATAATCATATCGAGGTAGCGTTGACGGTACTTTATCTCTTGGTCTTTAATACCGTTAAACTTCTCAGGAAGAGGCATAATGGCTTTGGTTACGAGGTTTACCTCTAAACAGTGAAGCGTTAACTCTCCTGTACCTGTGACAAAAGGGTACCCTTTGACTTCAATAATGTCACCCACTTCATAGAGTTTTTTGACCACATCGTTGTAGTAGCCCTCTGGGAGGTCATCACGGTTGAAGTAGATTTGAACGAGTCCATCTTCATCTTCTATCTTGGCAAAGGCAGCTTTACCCATAATACGGATAAACTTCAAACGACCAGTAAGTGTGTAAGCTTTCTCTTTGTCTTGCTTCATCTCCCCTTCATCTACTTCTAGGTTATGCACATAGGCACACTCGCTTAAAAAGGTAGCAGAAGGTGTTCCTTTTTGGATGTTGGTTGGGTAGGGGTTGATCCCTTTTTCTCTTAGTGTGTTTGCTTTTTTAATACGCTCTTGAATATATTGGTTTTCAAATATCAAGGTTTCTCCTCTTATAAATTGTTATTTGGTTTGGCATGCGTGGCATAGCCCAAAAATTTTCATGGTATGCTCTTGCATTTTAAACTGAAATGCTTTGGCAATCTTCTCTTGCTGTCTCTCTATGGTTTCATCATAAAACTCTATAATCTCTCCACATCCGGTACAGATGAGATGGTCGTGGTGTTGCTTGAGCCCTAGCTCATACTTCTTCCCTTGGGTACCAAAAGAGATGGAGCTTACCATCCCTGAACGCTCAAGTAGTGTTAAGGTACGATAAACCGTAGCCATACCTAAGGTAAGGTCTGGAGAGCTCTGTTTGACAAGCCCATAAATCTCCTCTGGGGTAAAGTGCGCATCATGCTCATAGAGAGACTTTAAAATAAGCTCTCTTTGCTTGGTAAACTTTAGGCTATTCTCTTTTAAGAGGGTTTGAAATTTCTCAAGCAGTACGGGGTAGCTTGTCATGGTGTAGGGCTATCCGTACTAGGTTTGGTCTGGTTACGCTCTTTTGTCTGAATGACTGAAGCTTTTGGGAGTTTAATCCCTAAACTTTCTGGGTCTATCTGGATGATGGCATCACCCGTTTGTTTCAAATAGGGGTAGAGAAGAGAATTTTGGGTATATTTCTCTATAAAACTATTGAGAAAGGTGACGTGTGAAAAGGCTGTAATAATGAGAGAGAAGATAAGAAAATACTTTCCTCCTCCAGCAATAAAGCCTAAAATACGGTTAATAAACCCCAAGCCACTCACTGTAGTAAGCTTGGAAAAGAGTGAACCTAGCAGTGTTGCTCCTATCCAAATGGCAATAAGTACCGTAAGAAAACCAATAAGCTGTAAGATGGCTTGGTTCTCTATGTGTAGGAAGTTTTTGTCTATAAAGGTGGCAGCATACTCTGAAAACCGAGAGCCAAAATAGACTCCACCAAGTAACCCTAAAAGTCCAAAGATCTCACGAATAAATCCGTTGAGAAAACCTTTGATGGCCAGTAGGGTTACAATAGCACCGATGACAACATCTAAATAGTTAAAATCGCTTATGACAAAATGTTCCATAACTCTCTCTACCTCGTTCTTATCGTATTGATGTTTTGGCTAGCTCATCAGGTTTGTTTGCGTACTGAAGTGCCACATCTCTACTTACTTTACCATCTCTAAGGAACTTCATAAGGGCTTGGGTTTGTGTCTGCATACCTGAGTCTCCTTGTCCTAGTTGCATTTGTGAGTAGATTTGGTGTACTTTGTCTTCACGAATCAGGTTAGAGATAGCTGGGTTGGTCACCAAAATCTCTGAAGCAGCCACACGACCTCCACCTAGTTTAGGAAGAAGGGCTTGTGCGATTACTGCTACCAAAGAGGAGGAGATCATCGCTCTAATTTGGGGTTGTTCATCTCCAGAGAAGACATCAATAATACGGTTAATGGTTCCTGGTGCTGAAGAGGTGTGTAGGGTTCCAAAGACAAGGTGACCAGTCTCAGCTGCTGTAAGGGCTGCTTCAATGGTCTCTTTATCCCTCATCTCCCCAATAAGGATGATGTCTGGATCTTGACGCATCGCATACTTAAGTGCCAAAGCAAATGAGCTGGTATCTTCACCCACCCCTCTGTGTGAGAAGACACACTTTTTGTTTTGGTGAATAAACTCCACAGGATCTTCAACAGTTACAACGTGTTTATGCTCTGTGAGGTTAATCTCGTTAAGCATGGCAGCCAAGGTGGTTGATTTACCAGAACCTGTTGGTCCAGTCACGAGGATGAGCCCCTTCTCTCTTTTGACAAGTCTCTTGTAGATCTCAGGTGCGCCCAAGTCATCTAGTGAAGGAATGTCAATAGGAATGGTTCTAAAGGCTGCTGCTATATCGCCGAGGGTACGGTAGTAGTTTGCCCTAAAGCGTCCAATACCAGGAAGTAGAAGTGCGAAGTCAAGCTCATCGTTCTCTTCAAACTGCTGTTTTTGTTTCTCTGTAATGAGAGAGTAACACATCTCTTCAATGTCTTCCCCCGTCATCTTAGGAAGGTTGACAGGTTTGAGTGCGCCATCAAGTCTAATTTGTGGTTCGGTACGACTTACAAGGTGTAGATCGGACGCACCGTGTGAAACCACACTCTGAAGTAGTTTTTTAATATCGAAAGCAGCCATAATAATCCTTTGTTTTTTCTAAATATGTAGGCTTATTCTATAATTGCGGGAACAATAAAGAAATCATCTGTACTTTGAGGTGCACGAGAGAGAATCTCTTGTGCAATATCATGCGTATCTCTAGGCATATCTTCTCGTAGTGGTGTACCACCCTCTAAGGTTGAAAATGACGCATCTAGTGTTTGTGTCTCTAGTTCATTGAGGTGATCAATGTAACCAAGAATGTCACTCAGTTGTCCTATAACTTCCTCTTTTTTCTCTTCAGCAATACGAAGATGAGAAAGTTTCTCTAATTTTTCTAAAACAGTGTTGTCTATTTGCACAATTTCCCTTTGAAAGTGAGTTCTCTTATTATATATTAATTTGGTTTAAGATATAACTATATAGAATCCAAACACTAATACAAATACAAAAGGATAAGCAGATGATGCAACAGATAGATATGAGTTCACCAGAATTTTTAGAAGAGTTAGAGAAGACAAAAGCCTTTACCGATAAGGTGTGTAAACAGTTTGGTTGGGAGTACCACCCTATGGAAGATGTCAATGAGGGGGTTACGCTTGGATTGGCACGGAACAAAGCCCTCTATGGAAAACGTTTTTGTCCCTGTTTTATGGTAGAGCCAGACCCAGCCAAAGAGGGAAAGTTTAAGAGTGTAGATGACAGAGTTTGTCCATGTAAACCAGCCATAGAAGAGGAGATTCCCAATGAAGGGAAGTGTCACTGTGGTATCTTTTGTACCCCTGAATATGTGGCAAATAACAGTTAAGTAAAAGTTTATTGGGTATAATACGCGACTATTATATAGATATATTTTTACGTCAAAAGGACAAACTATGGAAGCATTACTAGCAAAAGAAGCGATTCAATCGGAAGATTTAGTCACACTTTTAAAGGCGAGAGAAGAGGGAAAAGTAGATTTCCTTTTGGTTGATGTACGAGAAGATATGGAGTATGAAGCAGGTCATCTCAAAGGGGTAGATATGCTTAAACCTACATCAACTTTTCAAGAGTGGGCAGAGTCTCTTTTTAATGAAGCACACGATAAGACCATTATTTTTACTTGTCGTACTGGGGCTAGAAGTGGTCAGGTACAAAATGTATTTAAGAGCAATGGGCACACTAAAGTGATTAACCATGCTGGGGGGATTATGTCTTATAGTGGGGAGATTGAACGATAGATGAAAGTGGTAGATTTACTGTTAAAACTACTCTCCTATGAGTCCATTACACCAGATGACGCAGGCTCTTTAGCCTTTATTGAGTCTTACCTTGATGGATTTGAGGCGATTTATGTCAATAAAGAGGGGGTAAAGAACCTCTTCTTAACCAAGAAGTTTGGTGAGGGAACACACCTCTGTTTTGCTGGACATGTCGATGTGGTTCCTGCTGGAGAGGGGTGGGAGAGTAACCCTTTTGTGCCAGTGATTAAAGAGGGCAACATCTATGCCCGTGGTACACAAGATATGAAGTCCGGTGTGGCTGCTTTTGTACAGGTGTGTCAAGAGGTGGAGCACTTTGAGGGAAGACTCTCCATTTTGCTCACTTCCGATGAGGAGGGTGAGGCGACCTATGGGACAGTTATTATGTTGGAGCACCTTAAAGAGAAAGGGCTCTTGCCTGAGTATTGTGTGGTAGCAGAACCTACGTGTGAAGTAACATTTGGAGATGCCATCAAGATAGGGCGTAGAGGTTCTATTAATGGGTACTTAACTATCTCTGGAAAGCAAGGACACGCAGCATACCCTGAAAAAGCCATCAACCCAGTACATCAGATAGCCCCATTGCTTCAAGAGATTGCTGGGGTGGCACTGGACAATGGTGATGATGACTTCGCCCCTTCACAAATGGTGATTACCGATATACGTGGAGGGATGGAGGTGACCAATGTGACACCTAGTAGCCTTAAGATTATGTTTAATGTGCGTAACTCTACCAAGACGACACAAGCCGATATTGAATCTCATATTGCTAAAACTTTAAAGGGGCTCTCTTACGACTTGAAGCTTACCCAAGGCTCCTACCCTTTTGTGACTAAGCGTGACTCTAAGATTGTCAAAAAGATGGTAGAGAGTATTGCCAAGGTGACAGGGGTTCAGACAAAGCTCTCTACTGCTGGAGGCACAAGTGATGCGCGTTTTATGGGGGCGTATGGCATTGATGTGGTGGAGTTTGGTGTCATCAACGATACCATTCATGCCCCCAATGAGCACACCTCTATCGATGAGGTGGAGAGGCTCTATAAGGTCTTTACTACATTGGTTCAAGACTTTAACACCTCAAAGGAGTAGCGTATGAAAAAGTTAATTGTGTTACTGTTGCTTAGCTGGAGCTCTCTTTGGGCACTAGAGATACCTTGGCAAAAAGAGATCAATAGTACGTTTGATAGAGCACAAAAAGAGCATCGTGTTGTTATGGTAATGGTAGAGGGGCAACATTGTAGATGGTGTAAGCGTATGAAGCGTCAAACTCTCTCAAATCAACGTGTACTACAACGGCTTAAGCCCTATTTACTCTTAAAGATTAGACGTGAAGATATGGCTGCTGTTCGAGGCTTACCTCAAGAGGTACATGGTGTTCCTACCATCTTTTTTATGACACCAAAACATACCATTTTAGAGAGAGTGGTTGGCTACTTTGGTGTAGAAGATTTTTTAAGCTATCTTGATGATGTAGAGAAGAAGTTTCCATTAGACTCTGTGCGTGTGACACCAGCACTTCACTGGTCACATAATCTTGAAAAATCCTTTGCTTTAGCAAAAGCAGAGGGTAAAAAAGTGATGGTAATGGTAGAAGATGTCCACTGTCGTTGGTGTAAAAAGATGAAGGCAGGGGCACTTGTAGATGAGAAGGTAAAAGAGAAGCTTAGGGAGTATGTCTTGTTAAAAATTGATCGAGCCAATCAAAAAAATATGGAGGCATTGGCTGGGTTAAGAGGACCTATCCCTAGTTTCCATCTTTTTGATGCTAAGAGAAAGTCACTAGATACTTTGGCTGGATACTACGATGCCTCGGATTTTCTTGAGTACCTTTCTGAGCTTGCCATAGAGGAGGAGTGATGATGTTTAAACGCCCTCATTTTAGAGAGTATATTATGGCACGTATTGTTACGATTGCTGTATTTATCTTTTTAGGGACAGGGTTTGTTTTACTCCTGACACTTCAAGACAAAGTCGTCATCTTTCGTACTATGGGCATTTTGGGGCTCTCGTTGGGTATTTTTATCTTTGCTATCTATCGTGGTGCTAAACGTATGCAAAAAGAGCTTGTCACCATTAGTACCTATCTTAAAAATCTTGAAACCATAGAAAAAATTGATTATCAGACACACTTCTTTACCCAAGAGTTTGAAGAGATTAACCAAAATCTTATTAAGGTGTTACAAGGGGCAAAAAAACGTGAAGATATTAAACAGCGTTACAATGCCAAACTCAAACTTAAAAACCGTCAACGTGCCGATATGCTCTCAGCTATTGCCCATGAGTTCCGTAATCCTATTGCTTCTATTATGGGGTACTCTCAAACATTGGTGGAGGACAAAGAGATTTCTCGTACCCTTCAAGAGAAGTTTCTAGGTAAAATCTACAATAATGGGAACAAGATAGAGTCTTTGTTGAGTCGTCTTATTTTATGGAACAAGTTTGAGAGTGGTGAAGCCTCATTACACAAGAGTCCATTTGATCTCTACCTTTTAGCACAAGAGGTGGAGCACTCTTTAGAGGAGAAGTACCCCCAGCGTACCATTCTTTTACGTGGTGAGAGTTGTATGGTTGAAGCAGACCGTACGCTCATAGATGTGGTGCTTAAAAATCTTATTGAGAATGCGTTGAAGTACTCCAAAGATGAGGTAGAGGTTATCTTAGAGAAGGGTAGGGTAAGTGTTACCGATAGAGGGATAGGCATTTGTCAGGAGGATCTAGAGAAGGTGACAAAAAAATTCTACCGTTCTGGCACACAAAGTTGGGACAACTCCATGGGGCTTGGACTCTCTATTGTCAAGACAATTCTTTCACTACATGGGAAAAAACTAGAGATTAGCAGTGAGCTTGGGAAGGGCTCTACCTTCTCCTTTTCTCTCATCTAGAACGCTTTATCATTCATTCTCTTTATCACTTTGATGATAAAGATTGAATGGTGAGGGGTACTTTCTACAAAACAACTCATTCTTTTCGTAAATTATCATAAAAAATACTTTTTTTAGCAAATAAAAATGAAAATTGAAAACTTAATATAATACAATTAAGATGTATTCAAAAATCTTATTTTATAGAATAAGTCAAAATTTGGAATAATTATTAAGGAGGAAATATGAAATTAGGTTTCTTAGTTGACCTTAACCTATGTATGGGTTGTAAAGGTTGTGAAGTTGCTTGTAAAGTAGAAAATGAAGTCCCTTTGAGTTCATGGCGTCTACGTGTAAAATATATTGATATTGGGACATTCCCTGATGCCTCAAGATCGTTTACACCTTTGCGTTGTAACCATTGTGAGTCAGCACCGTGTGAGCGTATCTGTCCTGTGTCGGCACTACACTATTTGGAAAATGGAATTGTCAATGTAGATAACAGTCGTTGTATTGGGTGTGCTGGGTGTATGATGGCGTGTCCTTACGGGGCTATCTATATGGATCCTGAGACCAACACGGCAGACAAGTGTACCTACTGTGCACACCGTGTAGAGAGTGGTATGATGCCAGCGTGTGTGGTAGCGTGTCCTGTTGAAGCCAATATCTTTGGAGATTTGGATGATGACACTTCACATATCTCTACCTACATTATGGAGCATCAAGGCAATGTACAGGTGCGTAAACCTGAAAAACATACCTCTCCTAAACACTTCTATGTGGGTGGTGGCTCCTTTACGCTTGATCCTTTGGCACATAAAAGAATAGAGGGATACAGTCTCTTTAATAACATTACTCACCTTGATGCCATTGGTGACAAAAACCATGGAGTGCTCGATAGATTTTTAGCACCATTTACCTCACATGAAGAGGTAGAAAATAAGAGTTTTATGGACTTTGAACAGCGTACAACAAAAGAAGGAGGGCACTAAGATGGTAGAGCAAGGTATTCACGCAACACAAGCTGTTGTAACACTAGATGTAGCACTTCCTGGGATTATCTGGGGGTGGATGATTACCCTCAATATGTGGGCAAAAAGTATCGGTACAGGTGTCATTTTGGTAGGGGCTTTTTTACTCTACAGACACAAAAAAGAGGAGATGCCAAACCTTAGATGGATGATGCCACTTCTTTCGTTTGTAGCACTTAATGTTTTTCTACTCTTTACTTTGGTAGATCTACACCAGCCCTATAGAATGATTAATATCTTCTTACACCCACACTGGACTTCAGCAATTACCGTAGGTGCTTGGATGGCATCACTCTTTACAGGACTTGTAACGGTACTGATGCTTATTGGAGGGTTTGATGCCTTTCCTGAGTTTAGAAGACATTGTCCTTTGGCAAAAAAAGCAAGAGCAAACACAGCACTCTATGAGAAGATATTTCCTTTTGTCGTCTTTTTAGCTATTCCTGTAACGCTCTATACAGCGATTATTATGGCAGAGTCTACAGCGAGAGATTTATGGCAAGCACCAGCAGAGGTGATGCAGATGATGTGGGCAGCACTTTTAGCTGGTTCATCAGCACTTATTTTAGTCTCTGGTTCGTGGAGTAGAGAGACAAGAAAAGAGTTAGCTCTCATTTTGGCTATCGCAACACTCTTCTCTTTTCTTATGTATATGGGTGAGTATTTCTTCTCATTCAAATCAGCAGAAGCAGAAGCGACATTGGCATACGTTCACTCAGGTGGTGCCTACAATGTAGAGTTTTGGTTTGGTATGGTACTTGGATTTATTGTGCCATTCTTTATTGCTGTGGGAGAGATGAAGAGTGAAAATAAGACACTCTTACGATTTGCAGCACTCTTGGCACTAATTGGACTCTATATGGCAAAAGATGTATGGCTTAAGATACCACAAATGTTACCGTTGAGTTAAGGAGAAAATAGCTATGACAAAATCGATGAAAAATGAAAACAGTTTTATAGAGAGTAGAAGAAGTTTCCTCAAAGGAACGGCCTACTCAGTTGCAGGTGCTACGATGGCAACGGGTGTATTTAAAACAATTGCCCAAACACCAGCCAAAGCAGAGAGTAAATTTACCCCAACCCCAGAGAGTTTGGCATTCTACCCACCCCTAGAGGAGTGGGATAGCTTTACAGAGCTAGATGGTGCTGACTGGAAACGTGGTGGAACCGGAAGAAATGGGGTACAAAGTGAGAGTAACCCAGAGGGGATTAAAGCCACAGAGTATATGTTGGTACCAACAGCATGTTCAAACTGTGAAGCCTCTTGTGGGCTTACAGCATGGGTAGATCTCTCTACCTACAAAAAGGGTGGACAGTTGGCTGTACGTAAGTACATGGGGAACCCATTACACTCAGGAAGTCGTGGTAGAAACTGTGCCAAAGGGTATGCTGCACAGTCTCAAATGTATGATCCAGATAGAATCCCATTTCCTCTTATGAGAGCCCCAGGTTCTAAAAGAGGGGAAGGAAAGTGGGTAAGAACCACTTGGGATGAAGCGATGGCAAAGATTGGGAAGAAGATGCACGACACCCTTAAAACAGGGGATGAGATGTCTAAAAAGCTCTTTATGCTTCATGTGGGACGTCCCAATGAAAATGGGTTTGGTCACCGTGTACCACACTCATTGGGGTGTGATGGGTATGACTCTCATACCAACATCTGTTCAGCAGGGGCGAGACAAGGTACGATTCAGTGGACCAATGATGACAGAAACTCACCAGACTGGTCCAATGCGAAGCTTATCTTTTTACAATCTTCTCATGCGGCTGACGCGGGACACTACTTTCAACAAGCAGCAGGGCGTATTGCTGAGGCACGTAAAAAAGGTGCGAAACTGGTTGTTATGGACCCTAGACTCTCTAACTCTGCTGGTATGGCAGACCTTTGGGTACCTGTATGGCCAGGAACAGAGACGGCACTCTACTTGTATCTTGCCAACAGAATCTTAAATGAGAAAGATATCAATGGGAATGATTTAGTCAACCATGCGTTTGTAAAAAATTGGGTCAACTGGGACAGATTGATGGCAGACAAAGAGTACTTGGCACTGCTTGTTGAGAAGAACTACATTAAGGCCATGCCTCAAGGAGATACGTATGAAGATTTCATTACGATGATTTCTCAGATGTACTCTCCATATACACTTGATTTTGTAGCCAAAGAGTGTCGTATTGAGAAGCGTATTGTAGAGAAGCTTTACGATATGTTCATCGATGCTGGAGCCAGAGTGGCAACCTATATCTGGAGAGCAGGACCTATTGGACATAAAGGTGGATGGATGATTGCTAGAGCAGCCTTCTTACCATTTGCACTTCGTGGAGCGATGGCAGGAGACAAGGGGGGTGTAGGAATGCACCACTGGCATGTTATCTCTGTCAATGGTAAAGGAGATAAGGCAACACAATATGGGGAGCGTCCTCCAAAGGTAGATGTGTGGAATGAGATTGCGTGGCCACCTGAGTATCCACTCAGTTCGTATGAGATGTCACACATTATGCCTCACCTCTTACTTGATGATGCGTGGAGAGACAAATGGAATGCCAAGGGGCTTAATGTACCAGAGAAGTTAGCCATTTGGGTACCTCGTATGTATAACCCTGTATGGATTAACCCAGATGGGTTTAGATGGATTGAGGCACTCAAACGTGAAGATAAGATTGAGCTAAGTTTTAACCTCTCACCAACATGGTCTGAGACAAACTGGTATTGTGACTTTATCTTGCCTGTTGGACTTGCTGGAGAGAGACACGACCAACACTCAGAGGCGACAGAGCCAAAAAGATGGCTCTCCTTCCGTAACCCTGCGCTTAGAGTCGCACTTGAAAAGATGGGTTGGAAGCCAAAAGATCCAACCAGAGCTACCCTTGAAGCACACATTAAAGCTGGGCTTGGAGAGATCTGGGAAGAGGTAGAGTTTTGGGCAAATATTATGGTACACCATGTCGATCCTGATGGTTCATTGGGTGTGAAGAAGTATTGGGCTTCAAAAGAGGATCCAAGCCGTGCTGTCACCATTCCTGAGTGGTACCAAGCAGCCTTTGACAAGTTGCCAAACCTTAAAAAAGAGGCAAAAAAACGTTACCCAGATTCAAAGTATCCTAACTATGAGATGATGAGAGATATGGGGACATGGACAGAAGAGACCAATATCTTTAAGCCTCAAGAGCGTCCTCTTCGTAAAGAGGGTAGTACCTATGTTGCGCATGGACATCACTACGATGAGAGTGAAGTAGAAAAAGATGCCTTTGGTACGCTGCTTGTTGATGACCATACTCATGGTGGGAAGAGAGCCATTGGTATTGAGATTGATGGGGAGATTATGGAAGGGTTCCATACCCTCTCTAAAAAGCTTGAGTTCTACTCTGAGTGGTTGGCTGAGTGGAAGTGGCCAGAGTATGCTGTACCTATCTACCCAACCAACGCAGAAGATAGAAAGAAGATGACACATATTGTGACACAGGTACACCATGACTTTATGCAAAAAGAGAATGAGTTTGCTCTCAATACCGTCTTTAGATTGCCATACAACATTCATACACGTTCGGTAAACTCTAAGCACCTTATGGAGATTTCACAAAACCATAACCCTGTGTGGATTAACAGCGAAGATGCGAAGCGTCTTGGGATTAAGCGTGGAGATGCCATTAAGGTTACCATTACCGATACGGTAGAAGAGGGGCTTGAGTCTGGTTACTTTATTGCGATGGCTGTTCCTACAGAGGGAACCATGCCAGGGGTACTTGCCTGTTCACACCATGCTGGAAGATGGAAATTGAAAAATGCTGTAGAGATTCCAGGCTTTGAGCATAAGCTTGGTGTTATGGGGCTTGGCGCACCACTGTACGATATGACTATGGATGGTAAAGTGGGTACACTTAAACCAACCCAAGGGCTCAATGAGGGGATGCAAGCACGTAGAGATACATGGCAATTTAAAGCCTTCAACAAAGACCTTGACAACATCTGGTGGGATGGGTTGAGTGGTTCATGGCAAAATGCTGTAGCCCCTTCTCATCCAGACCCAATTGCCGGGAACCATGCGTGGCACCAAAAAGTAAGTATTGAACTCGCAGGCAAAGAAGATAAGATAGGTGACATCTATGTGAACTATGAGAACAATATGAAAGTCTATCAGGCGTGGAGAGACAAACTTACGCGTCCACTAAACAGTAGTGATACACTCAGACGTCCTGTACACATTAAACGTCCAGCTGTACCATTGACACACAAAGCCTACTCTGTGAAGATTACAGAGTAGCGTTAAAGAAGCAGACACTTTGTCTGCTTCATACTTTTTTTTACGAAAATTCTAGATGGGTTTTGTTAAAAAAGAGTATGATGCTAGATGCATAAAGGAATAACTATGAATGAAATGAAACAAGAGATACAAAATAGAATGGCACTCTATGCCCTTATCTCACGATTGATGCTTGTAGAGGTAGATGAAGCGTTTTTAAACCAGATAGAGGAGGATGAAGCACTTCTTTCTCTCTTTCCAAACTATAAAACATGGCAAAAGCGTCAAGAGTCTACGCAAAAAGAGCTTATAGAGGCGTACTACAATGTAGACTTTACCAATCTCTTTTTAATGCACCTTGTCCCTTACGAGAGTTTCTACACCCGTGATGACCAGATGATAGAGAGTGGGGGAGACAACCCTGTCATTGAACTCTACAATGCGCTTGATTTTCGTGTAGAGCTTGACTTGGCAAGGGTGGTAAGTGCAGACCATATTGGGGTAGAGTTAGAGTTTATGTATATGCTTTGTGTCGCTATGAACAAAGCCATAGATGCTGAAGACAAAGAGGGAGTATGTGAACTTCTTGAGGTACAAAGAGCCTTTTTAAAAGAGCACCTTTTAGAGTGGGCACCTCTCTTTTTAATCAACGCAAAACGAGAGTCAAGAACCCCACTCTACCATGATGGTAGCGAACTGACACTAGAGTTTTTATTGAGTGATTTTGAGTATGTTACCCAAAAACTTACTACATTATGTCAGGCATCTGAGTAGTCTATGACGTTACATCTTGATGTTGCTTTGTGTACGAGAGCTAGTAGTAAATTTTCGGAGTGTACTCAGTGTATAGAGGCTGCGCCCAAGCATCTCAAACTTGTAGAAAATCTACCTACCTTTGTCCGTGCCACAGGTGTAGAGGCTGCTGCGTGTGTAGGGGCATGTCCGACGGAGGCATTCTCTCTTTCAGGATTTTCAGTCACAGAGTTTTTCTTTACCTTTTTAGACTCTAAAGTAAGGCTTATCTCTTCAAGACTCAATCTTCCTTGTCTCTCGGTTTTGAGTGTAGAGCATCTTCTTAGCCTTGCGTTAGCCAGCGATGAGGAGATTACGCTTGATCTAGAGGGCTATGAGAAGGGAAGTCATCTCTTTGGGGTGATAGTTTCTCGTTTGGAGGAGGCAAACTTTATACTTTCAAGTTTCTCAAGCAAACGTATTGTAAGCAACCATATTGAAGCTATTGAGGTAGAGGCTACCAAAGAGGAGCCAAAGCGTACACGAAGAGACTTTTTACGTAGTGCTTCGCTCAAAGGGGTACTCAAACAGCAAAAAGCCTTTGAAGAAGCCGTTGAAGCAGAGAGCCTACACAGCTACACCATAGATGCCTCAACCATAGAGAAGCTAAAGCGTAAACACCTTCCAGATAAACGTAAGATTTTGCTCACTACACTTAAACATACCCCAGCCCCATCACACTTTGAGGTTCTTCCTCAAGAGGAGGTGGGTTTTCTCTCTCAGAAGTTTATTGATGAGGGGTGTACCAACTGTCAGATGTGTTACCGTATCTGTCCTAGTGGGGCGTTGAGCTCCAATGGTAAGTTTTCGTTGATTCACTTTGATGCGATGCTCTGTTTGAAGTGTCATCTGTGTCATGAGGTGTGTGAACCCAACGCCATACATCTACAAGCAGGGTTTGAGATAGCAGAGTTTTTTGAACCAAAGCAACGTACCTTGGCAACCTTTGATGTAAGACGATGTAACGAGTGTGGCAATAGCTTTACCTACACCACGGGAGAGCAGACTTGTCCTCGTTGTCTGCTAGAAGAGGAGGAGGCAATGTTTTTACACAACAACGCAAAAAGTATGAGAGGAGAGTGTTAAAAATGTACCATTTTTCTGAGCCAATAGGCGAAGCTTTAGTGAGAGGAATTTGGAAGGGGCTATGCTCCTTTCAAAGGAGAGAGACAGCGTTAAAAATGTACCATTTTTCTGAGCCAATAGGTGAAGCTTTAGTGAGAGGAATTTGGAAGGGGCTATGCTCCTTTCAAAGGAGAGAGACAATATGAAACCACATGAAATAAAACCAGATACCCAGCTATGTACCATCTTGGGACACAATGCCCAAACGGGCTATATGCGTAGGTATTTCAATAAGATAATGAAACACTATGGTAAAAATGCCACAGCGATTGCGCTGAACATTACGGATGAACACTTTGATATTACTATGCGTAGTGTAGGGGCATCAAAGGTCGATAAGATGATGATAGAGCAGGAGTTTTCTACCAAAGCCATTGCCTATTGTGAAATATTAGATGCGTGTGCCCAAAAAGAGCAACGTGTTGATTTTGTGGAGATAAAAGAGGGAAAAGTCTATGGCTACTCTTTAGAGGATGCTGCTAAAGCACTCTTTAGTAAGCCAGAGTTTTTAGATGAACAGATACTTTTTGTTGCTAAGATGATGCTTTTGGCACACCGTTGGTTTGAGACAAGCATAGAGATAGATGCGATACCACTACTTATAGGAGATAGAGATGAAACAGAGTGATATAAAAGATTTACGTAAAGAGTTTGAAGCCTTGACACAAGGGGAGTGTGTAGATGGAGGGTGTGTAAGTGAGGAAGAGGAAGATTTAAAAGACTACCCCTCCTATACAGAGGCACTCTATGCGAAGCTTATTGCCCCTAGTGTGAGTGGTATCTACATCTCTCGCTGGGATATCAAAGAGATTGCCTTAGCAGCAGGAGACTCCATGGCAATTCACCCACGTAAACGTATGTTTGAGTTGTTGATGAAGTTTGCTACAAGCAAAGAGAATATGGAAGCTGTTCTCGATGCGCTACAGGCACATATGGAAGATAAAATTGCTATCTATCAGGAGTTAATCCAAGCATTTCCTGCCTCATCAGAGGTGTTTGAACCTAAAATTGTTAAAGCACAAAAGACTATCAAGCTCTTTCCTCAAATTATGCAGGAGTATTTTAACTAAAGGGGATTAAACTATTTTGAGTATACTATGGTATCTTAAATAGTAGGGAAAATAGTGGATTTAAAGCGATATTTTGATCTGTATGAAATTTTAGAGAGTGACAATAGTACACAAGAGGAAAGGCGTGATTTTGGGTTAAAACATACCCACTTAAAAGCACAACCTCTTGCACAGCTCAACGCATGGATAGAAGCACATAAGCAGCGACTAACTTCTTTTTCTCTTGGTCAGAAATGGTATGGCTACATGTATGGGGTGAGTAGTGTGCTACTTCTCTTGGCATTGGTTTTGGGGTTTGCTACAGGTATGGGTTTGTTACAGTACAATGGTGATGCCCCTGTCAATCTTATCTATTTTCTTTTTGTGGCACTGGTTTTGCCTCTGTTTACGATGTTTTTGACTCTTATTGCGATGTGGAGAGCCTCTTATAGAGAGAACATTCTTGTACACATTAGCCCCTCTTTCTGGTTGGAAAAGATAGTACGATGGTTACGAAAGTATGAAGATTCGCCACTGGCTACCACCCCTTTAACACCCCATCTTTTAAACTGGATAGTCATTTTGCGTTCTCAATGGTTGGCGCTTACTTTTTCTGTGGGTATTTTATTGGCACTTTTAGTGAGTGTGGCTACACAAGATATCGCATTTTCATGGAGTACAACGCTTCAGTTAGATGCTGTAACATTTGAGAAAATCCTCCATATTCTAGCGATGCCTTGGCACTTTTTCTTGGAGGGTGCTACGCCATCACTCTTTCTTATTGAGCAGAGTCACTACTTTAGGCTTGGTGGAGAGGTGAGTCAAAAGATGCTCTCTCATCGTGAGATGCTAGGGGAGTGGTGGAAGTTTTTGGCTATGGTCACCCTCTGCTATGCTATTGGATTAAGGGTGATATTGCTCTTTTTGGCAAAGTGGGGAGTGGCACGTGCTGTGGCACAAGAGACGATGCAACTCGATGGGGTAGAGAGACTTCTAGAGGAGATGAACACCCCTTTAGTTACCACCATAGCCCCCAAGCAGGAGCGTGACTTTACCCCTAAAGTCAAAGAGGAACATCCCCAAGAGATGTCAGCACTATTGCCACACTATCATAGTGTACAAGGGTGGGGCTTTAGCCTCTCTCAACTACGCGTAATGTGTGATGCTTTAGGCATTGAGCACCCCTCTTTGTTTGTGGTAGGAGGGAGTAACACCCTTGAAGAAGATAGTGCTATTGTTACGCAGAGTCAAAAGAGGGTACTTCTCTTTGTTAAAGCGTGGGAGCCTCCCACCATGGACTGTATGGATTTTCTTGAGAGTCTACATTCAAATGAAGCTGTAGAGGAGATTGTTCTCTCTCCTATGGGTATGGCAGAAGAGGGGTACAAGGCGACACAAGAGCATCTTGATATTTGGGAGAGAAAGGTAGCACTCTTTACCCTGCCTAAACTTCTCTTCTCTCCACTCTCTTTAACTCTACACCCAAAGGAGGCGTAAGATGAAACTTCAAGAGAGCCATCCTAAATTTGCCGTAGTAGGGCACCCAAACAAAGGAAAAAGCTCCATCGTAGCCTCTTTGGCAATGGACGACACGGTACAAATCTCCAATACCCCTGGTACGACTACCAAGAAGCGTAGTTTTCCTTTGGTGGTAGATGGTAAGGTGCTTTACGAACTCTATGATACCCCAGGGTTTCAACGCGCAAGGGCTGTTTTAGCATGGTTAAAGGCTCAAGAGAAGGTGAGTGCCGATGAGAGACATACGGTGGTAGAAGCCTTTATCAAAGCCCATAAAGACAACCCTAAGTTTAACGATGAGATAGAGCTGCTCACCCCCATTATGGAAGGTGCTGGGATTATCTATGTGGTAGATGCCTCAAAGCCCTATGGACCAGAGTATGAAACGGAGATGGAGATACTCCGTTGGACAGGGCAACCCTCTATGGCACTACTCAACCAGATAGACCAAAGCGACTACTCACAGCAGTGGAAACGGGCACTAGGGCACTACTTTAAGATGGTGCGTACCTATCACCCTATGCGCGCAACCCTAGAGGAGCATCTCTCTATCTTGGAGAGCATGGCACAACTTAAAGAGGAGTGGATTGCCCCTCTTAAGGACTCTATTGTCTGTTTTGAAGAGGCGTATGACCATAAAGTAGAGCAGAGTAGCTACCTCATAGCACAGCTTATCTACAAGGCACTCTCTTTGGTGGAGATACAAAAAGTCTCCTCTTCTACTGTAAGTCAAGAGGAGAAGGAGAAACTCTCAAAGCGTTACCAAGAGAAGCTTAAAAAACTAGAGAGCCAAACCCAGGAGAAGATAAAACGTCTTTGGAACCACGCCCATTTAGAGACAGAGTTTGATAAACTCTCACTAGAGGAGGTAGATCTCTTCTCACAAGAGAGTGCCTCCATTTTTGGTTTGAGTAAAAAAGAGCTTTTGGTTACAGGGGTAACTTCAGGTGCTATGACAGGTGCTGGGGTAGATCTTCTCTTTGCTGGACATACACTTTTGGTAGGAGGGGTAATAGGTGCTGTTGTAGGAGGGGTAGGGGCATACCTTGGGTTTGATGAACTCTCTGAAGTTAAAGTATTGGGCAGAAGACTAGGAGACTATAGGTTGAGCATAGGTCCAATGAAAAACAAGAACTTCCCCTATATTTTGTTGGGGCGTAGTGTCTGGTTTACCACCAAAGTGATGCAACACTCTCATGCCAAGCGTACTAAAGTAGACTTCTCTATGGATGAAACCTTTAAAGAGCAGTGGCTTACCGAGAAGTTACAACGTAAGTTAGAGGGGTTTCACAAGCAGTTTCGCTCTAAAAAAGTGTTACAACCTGACGCACTAGAGGGGTACAAAACCACCCTCTACCATACCCTAAAAAGCTTGGTAAAGTAGCTGCTATGAAGAGAAAATATAATGAGTTTAAAATCTTTAGTAAACGCATCCGAAAAGGTATGGCAATAGAGTATAAAGAGACCAAAGAGATACCTAAACTTCTAGCCAACAAAGAGTATAAAAAAGCCTTTTTACAACTCTTTGACATCATCAAAATGACGCTACTTGGCATCTTATGGCTCATCCCAGGAGGCGCACTACTCACAGCACTTCTCATTAAGTTTTTTCATAAAATACGCCCAAGTGCGTTTAGGGATGAGTAGAAGGTAGCTTACTTAGTCGTGCCAATAACCTCTAACTCTTTGTTGAGTAAGTGTTGTAGTATGAGTGTCTCATTGTGAAGTTTAAAGCTTCCATACGCTGCTTTTTCATACCTCTTTGCGTCTCCTTCTTGAAAAAAGAATGTGTTTCCTCCAAAGTTTATTTGGTGTTTTTTGTCCAATGTAAAGGGGAGTTTAGCCTCCTCTTTATGAATGGTTTCTCCTCTATAGATTTTCATAAAAGAGGCGATGTGTTGAGGGTTTAGATGGACGAGTACAAACCCTTTTTTAGGGGTTCTTCCTAGAGGGGCAAATGCGTGTTTTACTTTAGAAGCCAATCCATACTTTAGCTTCATATAGTCTCCTTGTATCATAGATCTAGGATCAATAGGTACGAGTTTCAAAATGATAGTTTCTCCCTTATTGAGATGACGTTCATTTTGGATGATGGCGTAGTTTAAAAGAGTGAGTATCACTATAAGTGTGAGGAGTACAATTTTTTTATGCATGTGTATCCTTTTTGAAAAGTAGTTGAAGTACCCCATACGCAATGATAAATCCTAGACTACTTAAAAGAAGTATTTGGGACTTCTCTAGTAGGCTATTGCCCATAAAGTAGTAGTACCGTGAGAGAGAGAAGAGACCAAGCAATATGCTTAGGGAAAGTAACTTTTTATCTTGTTGCCAAAAAGCAATAATGAGTATGGTTATGGGTATCATAAGATTTGGTATGGACAAAGCATAAAGGCTAGAGAGACAGACAGCACCTAGTGCCGAAGAGACCACCTTTACCTCTTTGAGTAGGGCGTAGCTTTGTACTATTTTCCATGTACTAAATGCTACAATTGTGCTTAGCGTTAGACCAATGAGTGTATGCTCTTTTATGAGATGTTTTGGTGTAAACCAATCGGCATAATTGAACGCAATAAAGGCAAGAAGAAGACCATAAATGATAGCCTCTACCTTTGTACTATGTTTAAACTTGTCTCTATATAGCAGGAGTGTAAAGAGTACAACACTATAGAGGGCTATGGCGTACTCTAAGGAGTGTGCTAGATGGGCATACCACAATAGAGAGATACCCATGCCCATAGAGGCTATGAGACGATGGAGATAATGGGGGATAATCCAGATGAGTAAAGCCAAGAGTATGGTAAGTACCATCAGGGCTACGTTGTCATCTACAAGAGCAAACAGCCCTACAGCAACAGCTCCTTCCCCTGCTAAGATATTTGCCAAGCCAAATTGCTCTATAAAGTCACCCTGTTCATACACTAAAATGATGCTAGCTAAGAGTATAAGCATACTTCCTGAGAGCAGAAGCAACATGGGAAGGGAAGCTTCTCCTGCATAACTCACAAAAAAGGCTAAAAAGAGTAGTATAAAAAGAGCCCCTATCCAACCAGAAAAACCTAAAAAAAATCTAATATACCATTGGTTTGTTTCATTATTTTGTAGCATGGGTATCTTCCTTTGAGAGTGCTTTTAGCCAATGCGATAAGTAGCTACTAAGGCTGATAGTGAGTGCCCCTACAAGAAAAAAGAGTAGGAGTAGACTCTTTATATGTAAGCTATTGTAGAGGCGTATAAAGATAACATCAACCACGATTACCAGTGAGATACAGAGCATACTTAATGCGTAGATATTGATGCTAAGGTATCGGTAGAAGTAGTAGATAGTTATCCCCCATGCTATCCATGTGGAGAGTGATAAAATAAGGTTTGGCATAAAGATTAAGAGGGTAATAGTTATGGTACTAGCTAAGAAAAAGAGTCTATAGAGTAGTGTATCGTTCTCAATAGTTATCTTTTGTGTTATCCATATCCATAAGACAATAGACCCACTGTTGAGTACAAAGAGTATCCATAGTATATAGGTAGTGTCAAAATAGAGTACTACACAGAGTTCTATGAGTGTGAACCAGAGTAACCAACTACCTATAAATCGGCTTACAAAAACCCAAGGAGTAATGAGTACGCTCCAGTAGAAAAAGAGCTCCCAACTGTCAGCTTGTGTTTGGTAGACTTGTCCAAAGAGTCCTATAAAGATGCCTACTAAAAAAGATGCGAAAAAGAGAAGTGTCTGTGCTAGCCAACTATCTTTTGTAAGAAGGGAACCACCAATAGAAAGCACCATCAATAGTTCAATGAGTATAAACTTAAACCACCTATCGAGTGTCTCCCAATTGTAAGCTATAAAAAATAGTACACTAGCAAGAAAAGAGAGCCCAGCTAACCCCAAGAGCAGTTTTTCAAAAAATGCTCTCCATTGTGAAGGGGGTACATATATGTTTTGTATCATCTATGAAACCTTTTTGATATAATCATACAATAATAGTCTCTTTTTATATGTACTTTCTAACAAATAAGGTTTTTACCTAGACTTTTTAAAAGTCGTAGGTAATACCAGCTGGGGGGGAAGAAATATTTATTGTTTTTTCGCAATTCCAGTAAGTGAAATAATGCTATAAAATAGTACGCCAACTGCCATCATTGTAAATATAGTTGTTTGACCTAATACGTTTCTCATGGTTACTCCTTTATAGTTTGGTTTTTGATGAATTACAAGAGGAAGTATAGACAAAGAGTGTGACTTTAGTATTAGCTTTAAGATTTTTTGTGAGGGAAGCTGTAGAACATAAACCCTGTAGGTGCGACCATGTCGCACGTCTAATCTCGGTTTGATCTATTAGGTAATTTTTGTTGTGATTGTTACACAGTTTACCCCTTGACGTATGACATGGTCACACCTACGGATATTATTTAGAGTAACTTCCCAATTCCCATGAGAATGACAACCGATAAAAGCCCTCCAGCGATACCAGCAAGTACATCATCTAGCATGACACCCATGCCTCCTTTGAGCTCTCTGTCTATCCAGCCTATGGTAGAGGGTTTCCAGATGTCAAAGAGTCTGAATGAGGCAAAACTCAGTACTATGGCTAGGGGTTCTGCGTAGGCGTAGGGCATGGTGATGGCTGTGGAGATGGCTATCATGAGGCTAAGCCACATACCTGCTGCTTCGTCTATGACGATGTGTTGTTGGTCATGTGTGCCAGTGGTTTTTTCATATTTGTTGATCTCAAAGATACCAATGATGGTAATGGCTAGTGTTACCATAAAGAGTGTCTCCATACCAAAGTAGTAGAGTATGGCAACACCTACAGGAAGGGAGGCTAGGGTACCTACGGTACCAGGTGCTTTAGGGCTGAGTCCTGCTCCACCAAAGGTTAAAAAAAGTTTTTGTAGTGTCATGGTTTTCTCCTAGTAATTTATGTTAAAGAGGATGTCTGATAGAGTTCAACCAATTTAAGATAGAACGCCTCTTCGCTTTGCTGTTCAAGTAGTCCTGAACCAGGGATAAGTGAGTAGTACATCTCTTGTAGGTTCTCAAATCGTTCAGGAAAGAGTGAAGCTAAAATGTTTGCTGAAACCTCTTTTCGTACCAAGATAGAAGGGGGAATCACCCCACTTTGTATGAGCCTCATAATAGACTCAGAGTGGTAGTGCACATGGTGGTGTTGTCCGTGTGGACAGGTTGCTGTACTTACCAACGTCTTACAGGTGTCACAATAGACATACTCATCAACAGTTTTTATCGCTATGTCCATATTTTTACAATGGTCAAAGACAGAGTTAAGTCTATTGTGGTCGTAGTAGAGCCCTAAGCCACCATGGTTTTTCCCTATCACAAGCTGATTACACCCATAGTTTTTTGCCAAGATAGCATCCAAAATGAGCTCATTGTACCCAGCAAAGATATAGGTATTTTCAAAAGGGATAATAATCACTTTATTACGAGGAATAAAGTGGTTAATAAAGGTATTGAGTGATTCATACCGAATGTCATAGCGTAATCCATGGGTATTGAATGGTTTATGTAAAAAGATAACAAGTAAGTCTGTGTCACTAATAGTCTGGCGTATCATACGTTCGTGGGCACGGTTGAGGGGGTTGGCTGAGAGCATCATAGAGGAGATGGTCTTGGCATTGGTTTTACGCACCATGTTTTGAATACGTTGAATGTTGTCTTCAATGAGAGGGTAGTTTACATGGTACTCTCCAGCAAGGGCAATCTCGCCAAGGCGTGCCATGGTTTTTTGTACCCCAGGGTGTGTGGTGTCTGAGGTACCATAGATAGTATAGAGACGTTGAAGAGGGTCTATCTTAAAGGTCTCCTCAACGGTAATCTCTCCTACTTTCTTCCCCTCATTCATCAGTGTAACCACTTCACCCTTTTTGAGCGATAGAAGGACTTGATGGTTGCGTTTTCCTTTAGGGGCTAGTAGAAAAGCAAAAGGGAAAGGTACCCCTTTATAGAACTTTGTTTCATTGACCTCTTGTGCCTCTTTTTGGTTCATAAGTTTATCTACTGGAGAGATAAGCCCTGCTTGAACCAAGGCTAAAGTAGAGAGTGCTTCTGTATCGATATAGAGTAGTTTTTCTGACATTAAGACTCCTTTTTAGGTCGTTTTGAGGTTATTTATTTTTAAATAGCCCATATTTTTTACGTTTTTCCCAAAGACTTTTACGTGAGATACCTAGTTTTTTACTCAACTCCGTATCTGGAAATTTGTATTGAAAAGAGTTGACAATAAATTTAACATAGTCATCGATAGTTAAAATCTCATTTTGGTCATAAAGCTTTGAGTCAGTGTTGAGGGTAATGGTCTCAAAGGGAGTCTCAAGTTCAGAGGTACTACACAAGATGAAGTTGTGTAGCTTTAGTGCCTCAAGAAGGTACTCTCTATCGGTTTTTTTGAGGGTATGTACCTCTGTAATGTAGAGGAGGGCATCGGAAGTAGCGTTGGAGAGTTTCTCTTTCCACTTCTTGTGACTTAGAGGGATAAACGTAAGTAGTTTTTGATGGTGGTGCGCATACTCAAAGACAAGTTTGTCAACCAAGCGTTGGTAGTTTGTCTGTATGACTATGGGAGTTGAGAGCTTCTCTAGGTCAAAATCACTCTCAATCTCTTGAAGGAGATTCTCCATATATTCTCGGTAGAGCAGGGTGTGTTTTTTAAGGTTCTGGTACTCTTGGTAGTGCTCTATTTTACGCATCAACTCCTCTATCATAAAGGGTTTGACAATGTAGTCTTTTGCACCAAGTTTTAACGGCTCTCCTACTGTATCGTTGTTGATGTAGCTTACCATCAAGATGATAATCTTCTCTTTAAACTTTGTAATAAGAGGAGAGGTGTTTTGCCCAGGAAGGTTGGTAGAGAGAAGGTAGACATCACCATTGCTTTGCATCGCCTCTTTAGTAGAGCTAAAGATCTCTGTTTCGTATCCGTTTTCTCCAAGTTTTGCAGCAATACTTTGTGCCAAATAGAGTTCATTTTCTACAATGATAATTTTCATAATGTTTTCCAGTTAAAATAAGTTAAGTTCGCAACAGCATGTACAGTGACACCCTCTTTACGTCCGATAAATCCAAGTTTTTCAGCTGTGGTTGCTTTAATGTTGACAAAGTTTGGGGCAATCTGAAGCAGTGAGGCAAGGGTAGTACGCATCTGTGCTTTGTAGGGAGAGAGTTTGGGTGACTCTGCCATAATGGTAAGGTCAACATTGCCCACAACAAAACCAAAGGCATGTAGACGATGGAGGGTATCTTCTAAGAGTTTTTTAGAGTCAGCCCCTGCATAAGAGGCATCAGTATCGGGGTAGAGCTCCCCAATATCTCCCATACCAGCAGCACCTAAAAGGGCATCAATGAGGGCATGAATGGCTACATCGCCATCGCTATGGGCTTTAAAGCCGTAGTCCACATCGATGGGAACCCCACACAGTACCATCTGTTTTCCCTCTTGAAAAGGGTGTATGTCTATGCCAAATCCTGTGAGTGTTCTAGCAGAGGGGGCTTGTAAGCAGGGTAGCTTCTTTAGGTCATTTAGTGTGGTAAGTTTGTGTGCGAGGGGTGAACCCTCTACAAAATGTACCTTCTCTCCTAAAGAGGCAATGGCTGAACTCTCATCACTAAAGAGTGTTGAGGTTTGAAGTGCCTTTTTGAGTAGGGTTGTTTGGCTTAGTTGAGGGGTCTGTATAATCTTAACCTGCTCTCTATCTATGGGTTGCTCATCCATATAGAGTGTATCGATGACAGGAAGGGTAGGTACAACACAGGCCCCTTGCTCTTTTGCTAAGAGGATACGCTCTATCATTGTTTGAGGGATGCAACACCGTGCGATATCGCTCACCATCACATAGGGGGTATCTACCAAAGCAAGGGCATTGTTCAAAGAGGCTTGACGACTCTCTCCTCCCTCAACATACCTATATGTAGCAAAGTGACGCATATAGGCAATCTCTTGTGCCGAGGAGACAATAATAATTTCTGAAAACCCACCACACATCTCAAAATGTTGGGCAACATGTAACCATAAGGGGCGTTCCCCACTATAGAGCCACTGTTTTTTAACGTTGGTTTTAAATCGTGAAGAGCTACCAGCTCCCAAGAGAATAAGGGTTGTGTCTGACAAATGTAATCCTATGTGTATCAAATCGTAACGGAATTATACCTCTCTAAAGCTTGATACTTTCTGTAACACTTTAAAGAAGAGTAAAAAAGTCTGATTTAATGTAGGTTTAAGAATTGCATTGGTATAACTTGGCTATAAAATTTATTTTGAGGAGTCATAAAACATGACACAAGAAAATGTATTAGAAGCGTTAAAGAGTGTAACCTACCCAGGGTTTACCAAAGACATCGTAAGCTTTGGTTTTGTTAAAGATGTAGCCGTAGAGGGGAATGCTGTGGCATTCATTATTGACATTACCTCTTCAGCTGAAGAAGTGAAAGCACAAATCCAACAAGAAGCAACCAAAGAGATGCAAAAACTTGGGTTTGAGCATATTAACATTACCATCCAAGCCCCACAAGCACCAAAGCAGATGAGTAACTCAGTCAGTGGAAAAAACATTGCCCCACAAGTGAAAAACTTTGTCATGGTAAGTTCTGGTAAAGGTGGCGTAGGGAAGTCAACGACTTCTGTAAACCTCGCGATTGCTATGGCAATGCAAGGGAAAAAAGTAGGACTTCTCGATGCTGACATCTATGGACCAAACATTCCTCGTATGATGGGTGTAGCAGACCAA
>Ga0256828_1000494_pt1 | contig 26124 bp, 28 predicted proteins | sample CV88metaG_FD_185993 | JGI IMG/M metagenome (GOLD analysis project Ga0256828, IMG submission 185993) | Hydrothermal vent microbial communities from East Pacific Rise, Pacific Ocean - CV88 | ecosystem: Environmental > Aquatic > Marine > Hydrothermal vents | place: Pacific Ocean: East Pacific Rise...
TCATTTTTTACTACTTTTAAATCTTTTGTGATTTTATATACATCACAAGATGTTTTTATATTCTTGCTTATCATATAAGATGTACTATATACTCCACTTTTAATTGTACAATTTGACACAACTGTAACACTTAAAATATCATCATCTAAGCTTTTAAGAGATTTTATATGCCCTGCTCTTTCATACAATGCTGATGTTGTTAGAGCTTGATTACTTATATCTATACTAAAAAGTACTTCATCTTTATTTTTTGGATTTGTTATTGCTATATTATATTTACTACCATCTGGTTTTAGTCCAAGTGCATATATATCTCCACCAAAGTTTATAAGTGCTGAGTTTATTTTGTATTTCTTTATTATTTTTACTGCTTGGTTTACACTATACTCTTTTACAAATCCACCTAAGTCTATTTTTGTATATTTATTTGTAAAATATAGTTTATTTTTTTTGATATCAAAGTTATTACAACCTACATATTGCTTTAAACTTTTATCATCTTTTATAGTACATATTGTTATATCAAAAATAGTAGATGTTTTTTTATAATATTGTTTAGCACTACTTAATAGTGTTTTTGTTTCAATATCAAGTAGATTTGTAGTTCTATTGTTTAATTTACTAAGATAAGAGTTATTATTGTAATAATTATATTTTAATTCCAATCTTTTGCACTCACTCATAATATCTTTAATACAAGCATCACTTAATTGTTTATCATTGCAATATAGTTGTACTTCACAAGGAGTACTCATAGATGAAAATTTATATATTTCTAACAATTAAACATACCTTTTAAAACTTATATTTAAACCCAATATTTGAATACACTGCATCAAGCCCTGTACTTTGTGAATATTTATTAAACGAAATATTATAGCTAATTTTTTTATTATATTTATAATCTAATGATGTTTTAATTGTACTTGAATCAAAACTGCTCAATCTATCATCACTTGAAGCATATTGTTCATCTGTGAAATAAGTAGAACTTTCATTATAAAAATTAGCTTGGCTTTGAGTATAATATCTATATCCAAATCCTAGAGTAAACTTATCATTTATTTCATAATAGTTATTTATATCTATTGTATGTGAATCTATATCCCAATCATCAGTATAATATTTATATTTTATTTTTGATGTTAAGTTATTAGTAATTGCTTTTGTATAGTTTATATTAAATCCACTTGCAATTCTACTATTGGGTCTTGATTCTACTGTTATTTCATTTGTATTTCTAACTACATTATAATATGGGTTTGTTAGATATCCACTTTCATTATTGTAAAACAATGATACACTTACAAGTGAACTTATATCAATAATTTGAGTAAATCCAACTTCAAGTCCTAAGTTTGTAGCTGTTTCTTCTTTACTAGCTCCACTTACACTATCATGTCTGTTTAATATTGTATTAGAGGCATACGATAAGCCAACATTTAAACTTCTATTTTTACTTTTATCCATCCAATGTAAATATCCAGCATTTAGTCCTATTGCTTTATAATCACTCTCATAAGAAAAATTAAATCCGTATTTAATCTCATCTCTATTTTTTAATCTTTGAGTTAAATTTGCATTTAATGCTGTTCTTTGTTCATCAAATTCTACATCTGTTTTTTGTATATTATTTGTATCTGCAACTGTTGTTCTGCTTGAAAATGCACTTGCTCCTGAAGTTGTATCTGTATATACTTTTGTTGCTCCACTTACACTATCACTTACAAGTGATGCATTTAGAGTATAATCAACTCCAAAGTTCTTATTTACTTCTATTGCAGGTGCTTGTACTTTTACACCATTGTTACTTTCATCATATTGCATATAGTTTATTCTTACATAATCTTCACTTGATGCACTTAAATTTGTACTTCCTAGTATTGCAATAGTTGCCATTGATAATTTTATTTTATGATTTAGTTGCATCCACATCCCCCACCTGATATTCCATTACCTGCTTTTGTTGCTTCTTTTGAAAAATAAATATGCTCTTCAAATGCACTTGTTAACTTATCTAATCCACCATCTTGCATTGTATCTTTTGCATGAGTTGATTTTTGCCATGGTTTTACTTCTTTTATACATCCACTAAAAATAAACAAAGTTGATATTACTAATAAATATTTTATCATATTATTCTCCTATACTTTTTAAATCATTTTTTATAGTTTTGTCTATATTATGCACTGCCCCAAAAATTACTTTTTGTACTGTATTATTTTTTATATAATAAATTGCAGGAACACCTATTGGCTCAAACTTTGATATCAATTCATTTTTATTATCATATACAACATCAAAATTTAAAGATAACTCTTTTACAAAATTTTCACCATCATTTATATCTTCATCTACATTGATACCTATAATTTTATATTTTGTATTATCAAGATTATTGCTTAGTTTTGAAATAAGTGGAAGTTCTATCTTACAAGATATACACCAAGATGCAAAAAAATCAAGAATATAAACTTTATCTTGTGTAAGATGTAACATTTGCACTGTGTTATTTGATAATTTATCACCTACTTTATAACTTGCATTTAAACTTGTAAGTAATAATAAAATAAGTATTATTTTTGATAGTTTCATAATATACTCTCCTTTAATTTACAAAAGTATATTATTTTTATATGAATAGTATATGAATAAAAAAAGGTAAAGCCTATAAAACTTTACCTTTTTTATATATTTGGATATTACCAACCAAATGATAATTGGAACATATGTCTTTTATCTTTATCTTGCCCAGAATAAGCACCAACTTCTTCTGTATATGTTGTATAAGAAAGTTTTACAACAGTTGCTCTAAAATCAATTCCATATGTTGGATGACCCTCATAAAGTCCTGCTTGAAGGGCTAAAGTACCACCCCAACCATCAAATGCATTACCACTAATACCTAGTCTTGTTCTTTTTATAAAATCATTATCTTGAGAGTAAGCTTGAAATAAATCTATATAATCAAAAGCTACTTGGTACTGATTAAAATAAGTTCTATTAAATCTATGTTTATATGCAACACCTAAACTAACAGTTGTTGGTATCTCATTTGTTTTTATTTCACTTGCTATTGAACCAATATTTTGTATAGATACACCAGCTGTTACATCTGGATATACTTCTGCTTTTGCTCCTAAATCTAAAACTGTAGATGAACCATCTTTTGTATATTTATCTTCAAAATAATCACTTAAGTCATCATCAATAAGCTCTGATACACTTAAATTTGCATATATTGATTTATATTGTAAAGATTTTAATCCAACACCTAAAGATATTTGTTTTATATCATAGCCTAAAAAGTTTTGATCTGGCATATCTTTTGATACACCTAATGCAAATCCACTATAAACTAAACCTTGAGTTTCTAGTATTCCATTTGCTGCTTCATTATGTGTTTTTATATTTAAATTCATACCTGCAATTGGAACAATAGAAAATGCATATTCATCAAATTTTTTAGCTACATTTGCTATTCCCACCGTAGTAGAAATATTTAAATTTTTACCAAGATATTTTTTTGTTACTGCTATAACTTCTTGGTCATCATCATCTGCTTCATCCATATCATCCATAAAATCTTGAATATTTTGACTTGCAGTAAAATTCATATTTAAAATATCAACTTCCCAACCATACTCTTTAGGAATATCTGCAATTCCTGCAGTGTTATAAAATAATGATGTTGCTTGACCACCAACAGCTATATTTGCTCCACCCATACCCATAATTTTTGTATCTTTATATAATTGTGGATATTCATATGTTGAGGCAAATAATGAACTACTTAAAGCTAAACTTAGTAATATTGATTTGTTATTTATAATTTTCATTTTAATTCCTTATTTATCTTTACTCATATAATCAATCATTGCTTCTTGAGTAATTGTTATTTTACCACTATTATCAACTTCACAAAGACCTTGATTTGTAGAGCTTGCTGTTCCATTTATGTCACAAATATCATTTTTAAATTCACTGATTTTTTCATCATCTGTTTTTTCATCATCTTCACTATTACTTGAAAGAGCAATTGAGCTTAATAAATCATCATCATTTAATACATTTACAACACTATCATTAAATGATGTAACAGTACCATCTTCTTTTATTTTTACACATGGTAAATATGTATTTCCACTAGTTGATGTAATATCACTTAAACTAGCACTTGATAATTGTTTATTATCATCTCCACATACAATATTTGGAATAGTTGTAAGAGTCGTATTATAATCATTTCCAAACTCTACAAGTCTATAAAATTCATTTTTACCTGTATTTGATTCTGTAGCTTCTACATCAACTTTTACTAAAGTAATATTTTTATCTTTAAGTGCATCATTTGTATAAGATACTGTTCTATTAAAATCACTACTAACACTATCATTTCCATCCCATACTTTAGATAATGCCACTACATTTAAAGCATATTTTGTTGCTTCAACACTATCTAGTTTATCATTATTATTAATATCTTGAGTATCATCTAATGTATCACCATCGATAATTGCAACTAATTCTTCTGCTTTAAGTTCAGGAATAGCATCTTGTAAAGCATCTTTAAACTCTATAATATCACCAATACTTACTGAATTCTCAGATTCATTTTCATTGTCATCATCTAATATATCTGAATATAAAATTGGATTTATAGCTAAACAAGCTTGTTTTTGTTTTTGTTTTAATGAATCATAATTTTTTGTATTACAAACACTATCATCTCCATCAACTACTTTTGAATAGTATTTAATACCAGTTTTTAAAGCAGGATCATCTAGTTTTGAAAATATAATTTTATTAAATTCTTTTGATTGTGCATCATCATCTAAACTATCATCAATACCTAATAATTCATCAGCTAAATCCAACAAATTAAATTTAGCTTTTCCATAATAAGCAGCACCTACATTTAAATAACAATTAGTTTTAGCATCACCACTATACGAAGAACAATCACCTAAATAATCTATTACTTTTTGATTTTCTCCACTATCTAACCATTGTTCTACATTATATTTTTTAGCAGCACTAGAGTCATCTCCACAACCACTAAAAAGTATTCCTAATCCAGCTACTACACATAGACTTAATTTTATACTATTTTTAAACATTTTAATCTCCTTGCTAAAATAAAACTTATTTTAGATTATTGATTTTACTAATATTATTCTTAAAAAGAAATATTATTATTTATAATATATGTTACAATAAACTACAATCTAAAAATAACAACTGTGTAGATTTTACATATATATAAATTAATACAATAAATAATAAAAATTTGCTATAATAAAAAAATAAATATATAAGGAATAATTTTTGTTAAGATTTGCACCAAATCCAATATCAAATATGAATATAAACCATTTAAGAATAGTACTTTTAAATTACATCGTATCTATTTCAAAAAATGAAAATTTAGTAATTAGAATTGAAGATTCTAATAAAAAAGAAGATACAGAAGTAAATACAAAAAAGATTTTAGAAATTTTAAATCTTTTTTCAATTAATTATAAACATACAATAAATCAAAGTGATCATATAAAATACCATTCTCAGTTTGCAATGCAACTACTAATTAATAAAAAAGCATTTAATTGTTTTTGTTCAGATGAAGTATTACAAAAAGAAAAAGATGAAGCAAAAGAAAAAAATATACCATATAACTATAGTGGATTTTGTGAAAATCTTAGTGATGCTGTTACATTTGAATGTGAAGCTCCATTTACTGTTAGGATTAAAAAACCTCAAGAAAATATAACTTTTACAGATACTATTTATGGTAAAATAGAATCAACACCAACTGATATTGATAGCTTTGTTATATTAAATCATGATAAAACTCCTACATATAATTTTGCTTGTGCTATTGATGATATGCTTAGTGATATATCTACAATTATTAGAGATAAAAAGTACTTACAAGATACAGCAAAACAAATACATGTAAGAAATATGATTGATTATACAAAAGAGATTGAGTATATACATATTCCTTCAATTTCAAATGATAATATTACTATACAATCTCTTATTGATGAAGGTTATTTACCTGCTGCTATTACAAATTATCTTTTATCATTAGGATTAGATACACCAAGTGAAATATTTACTCTAGAAGAAGCTGTAAAATGGTTTGATATTAGTAATATTTCTAAAGAAGAATTATTCTTTGATATAGAAAAACTAAAAAAAATAAATAAAACATATTTAAATAATATGGATGAATTAAGACTTTCAAAAATACTTGGATATAGTGATAATGATATTGGTACTTTAGCTAAAATATATTTGAAAGATTATTCTACTATTGTAGAATTAAAAACAAAAATAAATAATATTTTTAGTGAAAAAAATCCATCAAAAGAATTAGAAGAAAATGTAAATAAAATAAAACAATGTTTTAATAATGCACCTTTTATAAAAGAATTTGATGAATTTAAACAATATATAATATCAAATACAGATATAAACAATGAAAATATTAATTCTTCTTTAACTTTTGTATTAACAAACGATACAAATGAAGAAGATTTAAATAAAATATATCCACTAATTAGAAACTACCTAGGAGAAATAATAAAATGATAAATGCACTTTTAACAGCAATGATAAGTTTAATACTAAGTATAATATTTTTATACAAATGGGTGATTATTATATCATCTTTACTTTCATGGGTACAACCAGATCCATCTAATCCTATTGTACAAATGTTATATAGATTAACTGAACCTGCTTATAGATTTGTAAGAAGATATATACCTACAGTATTTGGTGGTATGGATTTAGCTCCACTTATTTTAATATTTGCTTTGGTATTTTTAGAGATTTTCCTTAAAAGCTTATTTATCTCTTTTTAGTAGAATTTTATGATTAAAAAAATTCTACTATTAGTATTATTTATTTCAAATATATTTGCAAATACAACTATAGATAAATCTTGGTTAGAAAAACAACCAAGATCATATTCTAAAGACTTTTATATATCTTTATATCTAAAACAAAACATATCAAGTAGTGATGCAATTTGGGCATTGGGTCAAGCATACAAAGTAAATAAAAAATTACTTTATCCTTATGCAAAAGCTCTCAAAAATGTAGACACTACATATACTATAAATTGTATGAAAACAAAAACAAAAAACTTAATAAATAAAGATGCGACTTGTATAAAACTTGGAATAAAACTATATCAAGCTGCTAATTTATCAAAGAAACAGTTAAATAAAATCATAAAAAAAGTAAAAAAGCCTTACCCTTTATTGGCAAAAGAATTAGAAATTATAAATTCTCCTATTGCATTTTTGGATCTAGTCAAAAGTAGTCCAAAAGTTTTTTTTGATATATTTAACAATAGTGGAGCAAATTTTAGAATAAAAAACTTAAATCATCATTTACCTATTAAATTATTAAATAAGTTATCAAAACATAAATATAGATTTTATTCTATGGTTAAAATTATAGTAACAACACCACAATTAAATGAACTTCAACAGTCATTGTTACATGTAAATGCAAAAAATCTTCAACATAAAACACAATTTATGTTAGCAATAAATGCTATTAAATTAAATAAAAATAAAATTGCTTCAAACTACTTAAAACTAGCTAGTAAAAGTGCTTATTTTATGTTTGACAAAGATAAGGTATTATTTTGGCAATATCAACTAACTAAAAATAATAAATATTTAGAAAAGTTATCAAAAAGCTGGTCAAATAATATATATTCACTTTATGCAAAAGAAAAATTAAATGTTAAAATTACAAATCTTATATATGATACAAATAAAACATATACTGATGATAATATAACTACTAATGATCCTTTTTATTGGTTAGGTGTTTTAAAAGATATAAAAAATGGTGTTACAAAAGAAAAAAGAGAAAAATATCAAAAAATATTCACTTCTAAAAGAACATCTGGGTATATGGCATTTATTGATGAAAAATATTATGGTTATAAAAATACTTATCTTCCAAATCCATATGATAATATTATCTCTAAATATCCTAAAGATAGACAAATACTAATAAATGCACTTGCAAAACAAGAAAGTAGATTTATACCTAGTTCTTTATCTAGTTCATATGCAATGGGAGTTATGCAAATAATGCCATTTTTGAGTAAAGCACTTGCAAAAGAGTTAAATGAACCATATAATATTTTGGATCAATTAAAAGCCCCTGTAAATATTAAATATGCAAATCAACACTTAAATTATTTAGATAAACATCTAAATCATGTATTATTTATAGCTTATGCTTACAATGGTGGTATAGGCTTTACAAATAGACGAGTATTGAAAGCTGGATTATTTAGAAAAGGTAAATATGAACCATATCTTAGTATGGAACTTGTACCTTATGATGAAAGTAAAAAATATGCAAAAAAAGTATTAGTAAATTATTATTTTTATAATCAACTAATAAATAATGATTATACAACAAAGTTTTCAAGCTTTATTAAAAGTATAGATAACCCTTATTTTAAATAATATTTATTTAATAATTATCAAAAATAACACTTGTATTTGAATTTTTATACTTAAGATTTATTACAAGTTTTTTTGAAGTAGTTTTTTTAAATTTAACAATATAATATTTTGCATATGTATTAAAAGAAGGTATATTTTTATAGAGTTTTGTATCTTTTTTTAATAGTTCTTTTGTGATATATTTCTGATTATTTTGATTTAAATAATAGTTCTCACTATTATCTTCAAAATAAAAACCAACTAAAAATTCATTATATTTAGTATCATATTTTTGGGGATTTGTTGGATTTAAGTATGTGATATTTAATATTCCTACAACTTCATTATTTAAAACTACTGACTTTACTTTTGTATTTTCTAATCCTAATTTATACAAACTTTCATCACTTAATAAGTTAACTTTTTTTGCACTACATGAAGCAAAAACTAAACTTGCTAAAATAGCTATACTTAAATATTTAAACATATACACCCTTTAGTGGTATTATATAATAATTTTGATAAAATATATTTATGAATAAAAATTACAAAAGATTAGCAGTAGCATTTACAGGTGTATCAAATAGTGGAAAAACAACTTTAGTAATAAAGATGTCAAACTATCTTCAAGATAAAGGCTATAAAGTAGCTATAGTTAAACATGATCCAGGAGATAAAGCTATCTTTGATAAAGAAGGTAAGGATTCTTGGAAGTTTTCTCAAACAGGTGCAAATGTTGTAGTAACAAGCCCTAAAAAAACAACAATGTTCAAAAATGAACCATCAAGTATTGAACAAATTATAGATATGCTTGGTGATTTTGATTATTTATTAGTTGAAGGGCTAAAAACTATACCTCTTCCTAGAATATGTGTAGCTAGAGATAATTTACATCATGATTATTTTGATGTAAGTGATACACTAGCTGTAGATAATACAATAAATAAATCAGAAATTCCATCAAATATGCAAATATTAGATTTAAACAATGAAGATGAAATATTTTCATGGATTCAAAAAAACTCAAAAAAGGTATAAAAATATGCAAGATATAATAGAAGCAATAAAAAAAGCAAGTTTAGAAATAAAAGATATAATAGAAGCTGGAGATACAAGTAAATCAGATAATCAAAATAGTACTGGAGATACTCAATTAAAACTAGATATTGCTTCAGATGTTGTTATTGAAAAAGCATTTAAACAATTAGATTGTGTAAATCAAATAGTAAGTGAAGAGCAAGATAATATAGTAAAAATAAATGAAAATGGTAAATACTTTATAGCATATGATCCACTAGATGGAAGTAGTTTAGTTGATGTAAACTTATCTGTTGGTTCTATTTATGGTATATATGAAAATGACTTTACAGGTTCTAATATAATAGCATCTATTTATGTAGTATTTGGTCCTAGAGTTGAAATGGTAATTGCAAAAGATAATTGTGTAAAAATGTACAGACTTCTAAAAGGTGAATTTGTATATATCCAAGATATTGTATTAAATGAAAAAGGTAAACTAAATGCACCTGGATCAACTCAACAATGTTGGTACCCTTATCATAAAGCTATGATTGATGATTTATTTAAAGAAGGTTATAGATTAAGATATAGTGGTGGTATGGTTCCAGATCTACACCAAATACTTCTAAAAGGTGGTGGATTATTCTCTTACCCTTCAACTTCAGATTTACCAAAAGGTAAATTAAGACAATTATTTGAAGTATTTCCTTTTGCATATACATATAAACTAGCAGGTGGTCAAGCTATAAATGGATTTGAAGATGTTCTTACAATCAAAACTGAACATATTCATGATACAAGTCCATGTTTCTTTGGAAGTAATTATGAAATAAATAAAGTTTTAGATACATACAAAACTCATGGATAAAAATACCATAAATGGACGAGAAAAAGACAAATGGGAACTAGCACTTGATGTGCAAGTTCAGATATTACAAAAATGTCAAAATGAAAAAAATGTAAATTCTTGCTCTTCATGCAGTGAATTTATTCCATGCCCAACAAGACAAGAATATATAAAAGCAGTATATGAAAGTATGAATAAAGGTAGTGGTGGAGGATTTGAGTTTTAAACTACTCATTTTCAATAAAAAAAGGTCAAGAGATAAACTCTTGACCTTTTTTATTTATATAGTAAATAATTTACTTATATAAAGTTTGGCGCATCATTTGCAAATAATATTAAATCCCCATTTAATGTATGCTCTTGAAGTATATCTTGCATTTTACTTTTATCTTCAAGTATTATCACTTTTTTAGGATCAATATTATTTTTTAGAACATCTTTATTTAAATTTCCTGTAATAATAACCAAATCAAATACATTATCAATTGCTTTTGCTAAAGTTGTATTTGCTACAATTGTACTTTCCACAAGTCCTGGAGTTATTACTACTTTTCTTCCCTCATGAGTTGAACTTATTTTTACAGCTTCTAACATACCTTCTAGGTTTCCATTAAAACTATCATCAAGAATTAATTTACCATTTACTTTACTTAAATGTAATCTATGCTCTACACCTTTTATATTATGTAAAGCTACTTTAATATCATCTACACTAAGTCCTAATTCTAATGCGGATAATATTACAGCTGTAAGATTTATAGCATTAAATCTTCCTAAAATAGGAGCATGAAAATGTTCTATTTTTCCATTAACTTCTAAATCAAACCAAAGTCCATTTAAATCACTTTTTGTGATATTTAGTTTGTTTGGGAATTTAACAATTGTATCATACTCTTTAATAGGAACACTCTCATGTACAAATCCTTTTATAAGTTTTGGAGATTTTAAAATTTCCATCTTTGTGTATATAATATTATCTAAAGTTTTAAAATACTCAATATGTTGCTCCCCTACACTTCCAATAATAGTATATTGTGGTTGTAAAAACATTGTAATATCTTCTATATCACCTTTAACTCTAGCTCCTGCTTCTGCTATATATATTTGTGTATCAAGTGGTAAATCATCATTTACATCTTTTACTATTCCACCTATAGTATTTACACTTCTTGGTGTCATATAAGTTTTAAATTTTTTATTTAATACTTGATATAAATAATTTTTAATAGATGTTTTACCATAAGATGCTGTTATTGCAATTATTTTTAAATCTCTAATTGTTTTTAATCTTGATTGAGCTTGATGTTTATATGATAAGAAAAATAGTTTTTCAAGTACTGTTGTAATTCCCCATGTTAAAAATAATGGTATAAATACTCCATATGAACATGAAGGAGCAAAATAACACAATCCATCTATGGCAAATGTAATAAATAATAATATTGTTAAAAATCTTTTTACTCTTGCTGTTAAAACTAACTTTTTATCTAATTTTTTATTCCATAGGAAAAATAATGTAGAATGCACTATATAAAAGTATCCATAAAAATATATATCTTTTAATGTATAAAATAATAATATAGGCAATAAAAAATATATAAAATGCCATTGAATTTTATGATGTTTTAAAACTACTCTTTCTAAAGAATAATTGTACCATTGTAATAGAGTAATAAGATACCACCCTAAAGTCATAATAAATATTATATTTGTAAATATCTGTAAGTTTTCCAATATAAGTTCCATATTTTAAATTTAAATGAATTATACCAAATAGCTAATTAAACCTAACATTTAAAGCAAATTTACAATTTTTATGTTATCATTGCAAAACTAAAGATAAAAATAATGAATAAATAAAATTCATAGAAGATAAAATAAAAGTGATATTTTGACTAAAATTTTTTTATAGCTACCTATAGGTAACTTTAAAAAATTTTAGGTGAAATATCTTTTTAGTTTTGCTTCCCAAAGGGCTTTGTGTAGTTTCATATCTACATCGTTAAAATTTATCGTATTAATTTATTAATACATCAAAATTTTGCCTTGTATATAAAAAACTACTCTAAAGCTATGAACTTATTTATTTCATATTGTTATCTTAAACTCTTATTAGGTGTAATTTAGTGAAAAATTTAGTAATCGTCGAGTCTCCGGCAAAAGCAAGAACAATATCAAAATTTCTAGGAAGTGATTATAAAGTATTGGCCTCTATGGGTCATGTAAGAGATCTTCCAAAATCAAAACTTGGATTTGATCCTGAGAATAACTTTGAACCACAATATATGGTAAGTAGAGATAAGACAAAAGTCATAGCTGAGTTGAAAAAAAATATAGATAAAGATACTACTATATACCTAGCAGCCGATGAGGATCGAGAGGGAGAAGCTATAGCATGGCATTTAATCCCTGCACTAAAAATCAAAAAAAATCCTATAAAAAGGATAGTTTTTCATGAGATTACTAAAAGTGCAATTATGCATGCACTTGAAAATCCAAGAGATGTAGATCAAAATTTAGTAGATGCTCAACAAGCAAGAAGAATACTTGATCGTGCTGTTGGATATAAACTATCTCCACTTATTTGGAAAAAAGTAAGATATGGTCTTAGTGCTGGACGAGTTCAAAGTGTTGCTGTTAGAATTATAGTAGATAGAGAAAGAGAAATAGAAGCATTTAAACCAGTAGAATACTGGAAACTAAAACTAGATATTTTAGAAAATCCTCAATTTAAAGCTGAATTATCAAAAATCAATGGCAAAACTGCAAAAGTAAACAATGAAGAAGAAGCTAGAAAAATAGAAGCTTCTTGTAATGCTTCATCTTATACTTTAGATGATATTGAAGAAAAACAAAGCAAAAGAAACCCAGCTGCACCATTTACAACATCAACACTACAACAAGAAGCAAGTAGAAAAGCTGGATTTGGTGTAAAACAAACAATGATTATAGCTCAACAACTATATGAAGGTGGAGTAAATATACCAGGTCATACTGGTGGTCTTATTACATATATGAGAACAGATAGTGTAAATCTTTCTACTTTTGCTACAAGTGCAGCAAAAGAAGTAATCACAAAAGAGTTTGGTGCTGAGTATGCTTTAAGTAAGCCTAGAGTTTACAAAGGTAAAGGTAATACTCAAGATGCCCATGAAGCAATTCGTCCAGTTAATATGGCACTAAAACCAAGTGATGTAGAACAATACTTAGATCATGCACAGTTTAGATTGTATTCTTTAATATGGAAAAGAACAATGGCCACTCAAATGGCACAAGCAGTTGTTGCAAATACAACATATAAAATAAAAGCTGGAAGTAAAGGTGAATATGAATTTAGCGCAAAGGGAACTAAAATAGTATTTCCTGGATTTATGAAAGCATACACAGAAGGTAGTGATGATCCAGAAGCTGCTTTAGATAATACAGAGAAATTTTTACCTCATGTAGAAAAAGGAACTGTTTTTGATAAAACAGAACTAACAGCTGAGCAATTATTTACAAAGCCACCTGCTAGATATACTGAAGCATCACTAGTTAAAAAACTTGAAACTGAAGGTATAGGAAGACCTTCAACTTATGCCCCTACAATTGCTACTATTCAACAAAGAGAATATATAATAAAAACAGAAGATAAAAAACTAGCTCCTACACTAATAGGTACAGTTGTAAATGACTTCTTAGTTGAACATTTTCCTGAAATTGTAAGTTTAGGATTTACAGCTAAAGTTGAAGAGCAATTTGATGAGATAGCAGAAGGTAAAATAGCATGGCAAACAGTTATGCAAAACTTCTATAATGATTTTGTAAAAAATGTACAAGATAAAGAAGAAAATGCTCCAAGAGCAAAATTCTCAGATGTAAGAATACTTGGAAATGATCCTAAAACTGGTCTTGAAATTACAGCTCGTGTTGGTCAATATGGTCCATATGTACAACTTGGAGTTAAAAATGAGCAGACTAAAGAGAAGCCAAAAATAGCTTCTATTCCAAAAGAGATATCTGTAAATAATATTACACTTGAACAAGCATTAGTATTACTTCAACTTCCAAAAGTATTAGGACAAGATGAAAATGGAAATGATGTAAAAGTAGCAATTGGAAGATTTGGTCCTTATTTACAAGTAAAATCTGAATATTTTTCACTAAAAGAGGATGATCCATATACTATTGAATTACCAAGAGCATTAGAAGTTATCAAACAAATCAAAGAAGAAAAAGCAAAAGCTTTATTAAAAGATTTTCCAGAAGATGGTATTTCAATAATTGTAGGAAGATTTGGTCCTTATATTAAAGAAGGTAAAAAAAATTATAAATTACCAAAAGAATTAGATGAACAAGATATAAAAGCACTTAGTTTAGAAGAAGTAAAAAAGATTATTAAAAATCAACCAAAAAAAGGTGCAAGAAAAGCTCCTGCTAAGAAAACTGCAACTAAAACTACTGCAAAGAAGACAGCTACTAAAAGTACAACTAAAACTATAAAAGCAACTAGCAATAAAAAAAGAGCTGCAACAAAAACTACAACAACTAAAAAGAAAAAAGAGGACTAAAGTTATGAAAATAGCTTTGATGTCTGATGTACATCTAAAATCAGAATTAATGAGTGATGCTATTGATTTATTAAAATCAAAAGGTGCAAATTATATAGCTCATGCTGGTGATTTTGAAATAAAAGAAAATTTAGATTTATTAAAAAATTCTGGATTAGTTTATGTTAGTGTATTTGGCAATAATGATTATAATTTATATGATTATCAAAATGATTATAGAATAAATAAAGAACCATATTATTTTAAAATCAAAAATGAAACATTTAAACTTATGCATATTCCAAACTATTTAACTCCAGATAGTAATATAGTAATATTTGGACATACTCATAAGTTTGAACATGAATATGTAAATAATACTTTATTTATAAATCCAGGTGAATTATGTGCTAGAAATAAACCTTTAAGTGAATGTGTACTACTTGAAATATTAGAAGATAAATTTATTATTGATTATTATTTCAAAGAAGTACTAAAAAATAATATATGGCAAACAAAACAGTTTGTTTATAATAGATAAAAGAAGATTAAATGATAAAAAAAGAGATATTTTTATGTGCTATATGTAATTGTGAAAGTGGTACATGTAGTGAAGATTGTAAATTCTGTACTCAAAGTGTAAAATATAAAGCCAATATTGATAGATATAAGTTTAAAGATATAGAACAAATTGTACAAGAAGCAAAAATTGCTTATTCAAATAAAGCTATAGGATATTGTTTAGTAACAGCAGGCCTTGGATTAAATGATAAAAGAATAGAATTTTTAAGTGCTGCAGCACATGCAATAAAAAAAGAAATACCTGATATTAATCTAATAGGTTGTAATGGAACAGCAAGTAAAGAGCAACTAAAACAACTAAAAGATTCTGGAATAAATAAATATAATCACAATTTAGAAACAGCAAGAGAATATTATGATCAAATTTGTACTACACATACTTGGGATAGTAGATTTGAAACTTGTCTAAATGCAAAAAGTGTTGGACTTGACCTTTGTAGTGGAGGTATATTTGGTATGGGTGAGAGTTATGAAAATAGAATTTCAATGATAAATTCTATAAAAGAATTAAATCCTATGTCTATGCCTATTAATTTTTTTCATCCAAATGATGCACTACCTATAAAAGCAAATACATTAAACACTCAAGAAGCATTTGATATGATTAAAACTTGTAGAGATATTTTAGGTGATAAAATAATGATTATGGTTGCAGGTGGAAGAGAAAATACATTTAAAGAAAAACAATATGATATATTTAATTATGGAGCAAACTCTATTGTAGTTGGAAACTATCTTACAACAAAAGGTAAAGTAGCATCTAAAGATCTTGAAGAATTACAAAAAAGAAATTATACAATAGCAACATATTGTAAGGATTAATAATGGGTAATGAAATAGCAATTATACTTACCCTTAGTGCTATTATATTTATATCCCCACTAATTTCAAAAATTAGTAAGATTCCAACAATTCCTATTGAAATAACACTAGGAAGTATTGCAATATCTCTTGGTTTATTTCATCATGATCATACATTTACTCTTGTTGCTGAACTTGGATTTTTATATCTTATGTTCTTAGCAGGACTTGAAGTAAACTTACGACAAGTACTAAACCTACCTAAAATTATGATTCAAAAAGGTTTACTTTATGTAAGTTTATTATATGGTATTACTAGTGTTTTTACATATTATTTTGAACTATCTACTATATTTATCGTTACTATGCCTCTTATTTCTATAGGATTATTAGCAACACTAAAAAAAGATTATGGAAACTTATCATGGATTGAAATGTCTATTACTATAGGTATTATTGGTGAAATTGTATCTATTATAATACTTACAATATTAAGTGCAAAACTAAAGCATGGTTTAGGTGCTGAGTTTTATGAAACATTGATTTTATTGCTACTTGTATTTATAGGTATCTATCTTATTTATAAACTTATGCATAACCTTATTTGGTGGTACCCAGAAATAAAAACATATCTTATGCCAAAATATGATAAATATGAGCAAGATATAAGATTATCTATGGCTATATTTTTTGTATTTATTGCTATTATGTTATATCTTAACTTAGAAGTTGCTCTTGGAGCATTTATTGCTGGTGTATTTATAAATACATTTTTCCAACATAATACAGAACTTCCACATAAACTAGAACATATGGGATTTGGTTGGTTATTGCCAATATTTTTTATATGGGTAGGTACTACATTTGAGTTATCTGCATTATTTAAGCCATCATTAGTTAGTACAGCACTACTTATTACACTTTCTATGATAGTATTAAGATTTATAGCATCATTGTTATTTACTAAAGAGTTAAAGCTAAAAGGTGTAGTATTATTTGCACTTAGTCATTCTATGCCATTAACACTTATTGTTGCTGTTGCAACACTAGCATTAAATGCAAACTCAATTACAAACTTTTATTATTATGTATTTATATTATCTGCGATTTTAGAAGTGATTATTTCGATGGTACTTATAAAAATAATTAATATTATAAGTCCATCTAAGAGATTAAATAAAAATAATTAATTTATTTATATTTAATTGTAGCTTTATTATTTTTAATTGTTACAGTATATCTATCAATATTATTTTTTAGATTGATAGTAACTCTAAAATATCTTTTATCTTTATGATTACCTACTGTATAGGCTTCAAATTTAGGTGCATCATATAGTTTTTTGTATCTTGTATAAAACCAAACATCTGCTAAAAAATCAAATGCTATTTTTCTTTTTTCTTTTAAAACATGATAAGCTATTATATGATACTGAGGTCTTGATGCAATTTTTAATGAATTATAATCAGTATCAATAGTTAAAAATGGAAGAATTTTATATGTTCTTGGAACTATTCCATGACTTTTTTTATTATAGTGCTTTATAATTTTAGTTTGTTCTTTTACATAAATAGGATTTTGTTTAGAACTTGTTGTTCTTTTTGTACTTTTAGATGTAATTTTAGGGATATTATTTTGAACTTTACATAATGCTCTTATCTCTTCATCTGTAGGTTTAACTTTAACTATTTTTTCTTTTACAATAACTTTTGTTTTTTCTACTTCTTTTAATAATACTTTATTTGTACCTGATCCTGAAACTTTTACTGTTCTTGTTCCATCATCTTTACTTATAAGTGGTTTTTTAACAGGGATAGGTTTTAGGTTTTCTTGAGTTATTGTTTCTTTTGTTTTTGTAGTGTAACTTGTATCTGGTTCAAATGGGTTTAATCTAGCAAATAAACTTACACTTAAAATTAATACAATAGTAAATATTTTAATCATTTTCAGGCTCCAAATTTTTTAATTCAAAATAATCTTTTTGCAATTTTGCATTTCTTATTTGCAACTGTTTTATTTTATATTCTAATTGTACTTTTTTTGTTTTTAAAGTATTATAAGTTTCCAATGAGTTTTTACCAGAAAAAAGTAAAGTAGCAAAATAATTTGCTAAAAAGACAGTAAATATAGCTAAAGCTATAATTACTGCTATAAACTTAAAAGAAAACTTAAAATTTATAAAGTTCATAAACTATTTGTTAAAAAGAGTACTTCCTAAATACTCAGCATAAGCAATCTCATCTTGAATATCTATTAGTCTATTATATTTAGCGATTCTATCACTTCTTGCTGTACTTCCTGTTTTGATTTGTCCACAGTTAAGTGCAACAGCAAAATCAGCTATAAATGCATCTTCACTCTCACCAGATCTATGAGACATTACACAATTGTAGTTATTTCTTTGTGCAAGTCTAATTGTAAGCATAGTTTCACTAATTGTTCCAATTTGATTTGGTTTGATTAATATAGAATTTGCAATATTTTTAGAAATACCTTCATTTAATATACTTGCATTTGTTACAAATAAATCATCACCAACTAATTGTACTTTTGAACCAAGTTTTTCAGTTAATACTTTCCAACCATCCCAATCATCTTCACTTAATCCATCTTCAATCGAAACAATAGGGTATTTTGCACATAAATTTTCATAATAAGAAACTAGTTCTTCAGATGTAATTTCTCTATTTTCAGATTTTAATACATATAAACCTTTATCATTGATAAGTTCAGATGCAGCAACATCAAGTGCAAGTGCAATTTGTTCACCAGCTTTATATCCAGCTTGTTCTATAGCTTTCATAATAACTTCTAATGGCTCTTCATTTGATTTTAGATTTGGAGCAAATCCACCTTCATCACCAACAGCTGTAGATTCACCCATACCATCAATAATCTTTTTTAAGTTATGATAAATTTCAGCAACTGCTCTTAAACCCTCTTTAAAATCTTCAAACCCAACAGGCATAATCATATATTCTTGGAAATCAACACTATTATTTGCATGCTCTCCACCATTTATAATATTAAACATAGGTACAGGCATTGTCATTGCATTTGCTCCACCTAAATATCTATATAATGGCATTTTAAGACTAGTTGCTGCTGCTCTTGCTACTGCCATAGATACACCTAGAACTGCATTTGCTCCAAGACTTGCATAGTTATTTGTACCATCAATATCTTTCATAGTTGCATCTATTTCAGCTTGATTATATGGACTAAGACCTATTAATTCATCAGATATTTTTGTATTTACATTTTCAACTGCTGTTAATACACCTTTACCCATATATCTTGAACCACCATCTCTTAACTCTAGTGCTTCTCTTTTACCTGTACTTGCTCCACTTGGAACAATTGCTGATTCTTTTGTACCATCACTTAAAATAACTGTGGCTCTAACTGTAGGATTTCCTCTACTATCCATAACTTCTTGTGCATAAACATTGTCTATATATACCATATTATATTCTCCTAAATTATTATATACGCGATTATACCTAATATTTACTTATAATTTATTAATATTTTTGTATTATAGTTTTTATGAAATATAATCAAGAATTAAAACTAGCATTAAAAGTATCTATTCCAGTTTTTATGGGTTATTCTATATTAGGATTTGCCTTTGGACTACTTATGGTTAGTATGAAATATGATATTATAATACCAATACTTATGTCAATATTTATATATGCAGGGGCTTTACAGTTTTTGGCTATTGGATTTTTTTCAACAAAATTAGCACTATTTGATATATTTATAGCTTCAATTTTTGTCAATATAAGACAATCATTTTATGGACTTAGTGTATTAGATAAATTTAAAAATACAAAAAATCTAAAACCATATTTAATATTTGCACTTACAGATGAAACATATGCACTTATTACAAGTATAAAAGAAAATAAAGATTTAAACTTAAAATATTATTACTTTTTTTTAAGTCTTTTTAATCAATTTTATTGGGTATTAGGTACTACTTTAGGGGCTATATTTGCATCTTATGTTAGCTTTGATACAAATGGATTAGAGTTTTCTTTAACTGCACTTTTTGTAGTACTAGCTATAGAACAATACAAAGTAAATAAAAACTATTTACCTTTTTTAATAGGAGCTATTTCTTCAATATTAGCTATTATTTTTATTCCTATTTCAAATATGCTAATAGCTTCTATTATATTTTCTCTTATTTTACTTTTTTTATTAAAAGGAAAATTCAATGAACAATAACGAAATATATATAGCAATTGCTGTTATGGCACTTGCAAATTTTATTACTAGAGTTTTTCCATTTTTATTTTTTACAAAAAAAGAGCAACCATCATATATAAAATTTATATCAAATAATTTTCCTGCAATGATTATGATAATTCTTATTTTTTATACTCTTGCAAAAATAGACTTTGCAACTGCACCGTATGGAATAAAAGAATTAATAGCCATAGCAATAACAGCCCTACTTCATATAAAACTAAATAACTATCTAGTATCTATATTTGTAGGAACTATATCTTATATGGCTTTAGTTCAGTATGTAGGTTAAATAAAAGCTAAAATTATTTTTTAGCTTTTTTCTCATCTTTTTTAGCTACTTCTACACCCATAGCTTCTAAAATTCTTTGTTCTATTTCATTTGCAATTTCTGGATTATCTCTTAAAAATACTTTACTATTTTCTTTACCTTGTCCTATTTTTCCATCTTTATAACTAAACCATGCCCCTGCTTTATCAACAATATCAAGTTTAACACCATAATCTATAAGCTCACCTAGTTTTGATATACCCTCACCAAACATAATATCAAACTCTGCTTGTTTAAATGGAGGTGCAACTTTATTTTTTACAACTTTTACTTTTGTTCTATTACCTATACTTTGTTCTGCTTGTTTTAGTGTAGCAATTCTTCTAATATCAAGTCTAACAGAAGAGTAGAATTTTAGTGCATTTCCACCTGTTGTTGTTTCAGGACTTCCATATCCAGTCATTCCAATTTTCATTCTAATTTGGTTAATAAATATAACTGTAGTATTTGTTTTATGCATAATACTTGTAATTTTTCTCAATGCTTTACTCATAAGTCTAGCTTGAACACCAACTTGCATATCATCCATATCACCATCAATTTCTACTTTTGGTGTAAGTGCAGCAACACTATCTACTACTATTAAATCAATAGCACAAGAACGAATTAGTGTTTCAAGAATCTCTAATGCTTGTTCACCATAATCAGGTTGAGATACAAGTAGGTTATCTGTATCAACACCAATATCTCCTGCATATTTTACATCAAGGGCATGTTCTGCATCAATAAATGCACAAACTCCACCTTTTTTTTGAGCTTCTGCTATTGCATGAAGAGTAAGTGTTGTTTTACCAGAACTTTCTGGTCCATATATCTCTATAACTCTACCTTTTGGAAGTCCTCCAACACCAAGTGCTAAATCTAGCCCTAATGAACCTGTACTGATTGCTTCTACTGGTTCAGTTACTTTATCTCCAAGTCTAACTAATGTACCTTTTCCAAAAGCTTTGTCAACTTGCTTTAGTGCTAAGTCTAGTGATTTTCTTTGATCTTCATTCATATTTAAATCCTTTTTTATTGTTCTTATTTTTTATATGGGAATTTTATCATAAAATTTTCTATTTATATCAAAATATGACAAATTGTCATATAATTTTTTTAAAAAAGTGAAATTTATAAAAATATTGTAATTTTGTTATATTTTATGATAATTGTAACTATCCTATTTATTAACTTCTATATCAACTAATATCTCTAAATTGTTATTATAATGTTTATATATTGTATCATTATAATTATAATACATTTTTTGTGAACAAATATATAGTTTGTTTATATCAAAATCATTCTTTAATGCTAAACCAACTTTTTGACTATATCCATCTTCTGTTCTTTCTTCAATTAAACACATTATTTGCTTTGGAGTAGTAGTTAATGAATTAAATAAACATTTTGGTATATAAATATCATTATAAAGGAATTGACCAAAGATACTGTTACTTAAATCAATATCTTCAAATCCCCATATATTTTCTTTTTCAGATTTTGTTCTTGGATATCCATAATATATAATATTATTTTGTTTTAATTCTTTCATTAATCTTTTATTAAATAATAATTTATAACAAGCTATATCATCGATTATATACTCTTTTTTATTATTACATTTTTTCATCATTGTATCTCTTAAAAGATTTAATACAAATTTTATTTCTTTGTCAATTAGCTTATTAGTTAAATTATTATGCAAAATTTCAGAAGTAATATTCCAAATTTTTTGTACAACTAATATATTCTCTTCTTTAATATTATATTTTTTTAATCTTTTTATATGATTTCCAATATTTCTTGTATCTTCTTTAAGATTAAAAATAGTTTTTAATCCAAATTCTATTTTAGTTCTACATTGTGTTGCTTTTAATAATATCTTATCATCAATCATTTTATATCCTATTTTTTATGATATTTGTTACAATACCCAAAATCTCTATATTATTCAATTTATCATATTCTTGATACTCATCACTAATATCAGGGGTATTTTGATTTTCTGCTTTTAAAATATATCTATTATTATCTATAAAATATATTCTTCTACAATATATAATATTATGATGATAATTATTTAATTTGCATAATATCAAATCACCATCTTTACATCTATAAAGTTTCTTAGTGTCAGATTTAATTTCATCTAAAGTATCAACAACAACACTATCATATTTATTGATTAATGGTTCCATGGTATTATTTTCTATAGTATATGCTTTATAAGTTGTACTATTATCAATTTTAAATAATTGTAAAATATTATTTGGTATTTTCCAAGAATTATAAGCTTCAGAAATATTTACAAAACCATTAGCATCAGCTGGATGAATTAAACTAAATCCTTGTTGAATTTGTTTATGATCTTCTTGAAATAAACTATTTAAATCTATTTGATTATTTAAGCATAGTCCTATAATATCATCATATTTTGTAGCATTTTTCTTTTTTCTCTCAGTTAATGCTTGTTGTGATATACCTAGTCTTTTTGAAAGTTCTAGTTCATTTATATCTAGCTCTATTGTTAGTTTTTTAATTACTTCTTTATATGTAATCATAAGCACACCTATTTTTATTATTTAGAAGTATATCAATTATTAATTAATTTGTCAAGATATAAATATACAATATTTATTTGTATTTTACAATTTTATAAATATTATATCAATTTATTATTCCATTATTTCCCAATATACAAGAGTTCCACCAACTCTTGTTATAAGATATAATTTTTTAAGTTTAGATATATTTTCTTCTATCTTTCTTACAGATATTTATATTTTCTTTATATTATTACCTTATATCTTATATTTCGACCAGCCGTACCTTCTATTTTCATAATACAACCCAATTCTAAAAGTTCAGAAATATCTCTTGAAGCTGTACTTGCTGTAGTATCTGCAATTTTTAAATATTTTTTCTTAGATAAATCACCTTTAAAATTTTCAATACCTATATCTAAAATCTTATTTATAACTTTTGTTTGTCTTGCATTTAAATTACTATGCTTATGCTTATCCCAAAACTTTGTTTTATCTACGATATAGCCTAGTTTGTTTTTAGTATCAAGCAATGCTTTGTGAAGTGTACTTAAAAACCATTCACACCATACAGTTATATCCATATGATTAGAATCTTTTTTTATATATCCAGTTGTTCTTTCAAGTGCTTTATAATATCCATTTCTATCAGTATTTATAGCACTTGACATAGAATATAGTCTTGAAATCTTTGATTGTTCAATCTTTGATAATACTAAATCTGTTACAGCTCGTGATAGCCTTCCATTTCCATCATCAAATGGATGTATAATTACAAACCAAAGATGTGCTATAGCTGCTTTTATTAAACTAGGAGGTGTAGTATTAAACCACTTTAAAAAGTCATTCATATCTTTTTCTAGATTTTGTCTTGGTGGAGCTTCATAATATACTGTTTGCCTACCAGCTTGACCTGATATAACTTCCATAGTTTCAGGCCCTCTAAAAGTAGCAACATTAATTTTTGTATATCCACTATAACCTCTAGGAAAAAGTGCATTATGCCAACCAAATAATCTTTCAAGTGTTAAATCTTGATTATAGTTAGTATTTGCATCAATTAGTACTTCTATTAGATAATCTGCAGATTCATCAATTTTATTATAATCTATATTTTTAAAGCCAAGTTTCCTTTGTATAGAAGCTTTAACACTATGCTTATTTAATATTTCACCTTCAATAGCAGATGTATTTATTGCTTCACTTGTAAGTGCTTCAAGTTGTCTATTTGAAATATTGTCCTCACTCATAATATCAGTCATAGCTATTAAGTAACCTTGCTCTTTAGATATATTAGTAATTAAATGTTCAAGCTTATTTAAATCGTATGTAAAATTAGGATAATTATCTTGTTGCCATATCCATCTTTTCATAATACACCTTCTTATTTATTTTTAAATGAAGTGATTAGTTTAATTAATCATACCAAATATGATATGATTATACTATTTTTTCGTTTTATTTATTATTATGTGTAGATTATCATTAAAATAGAGCTTGTTATATTATATAAGTTTTAAAAAACCTTAGACTTTAGTATCTCTTCTTGCATTTTATAATCACTCATATAAAGTGATACAAGATTATAAAATCTTTTTGAATGATTTTTCTCATTTATATGACACAATTCATGTAATACTACATACTCTATTGCTCGTATTGGAAACTGTAATAACATATAATTTATAGAAATATTATTCTCCCAGCTACATGAACCCCATCGTTTTTTTGCATATCTATATGATATTTTATTTGGATAAAGTTTTGTTTTAAAACACCATTCATCAAATATTGGATCTATATATTGATTTGCAACTTTTTTATAAAACTTCTTTAGAGCATCTAAAAATTCTTGATACTCTTTTATATTAGGATTATGTCTAAAATAAAACACATTATCTATATATTCTACTTTTATATTTTTGATTTTTTCATCTTCTATTAATTCTAGTTTACAATCTTTTCCCATAAATGGAATAGTAGATCCTAATACAAAATCAAATTGTGTTTTAGGTTTTACTTTATTTATTGCTCTTAATATCCAGTCTTTATGAGTATAAATAACTTCTTTTAAAAGATGAGCTTTAAACTTAAGAGGAGTTTTTACTATGATTTCATTTGAATTTTCAAGTAGTATCCCTACTCTTTTGATTTTTTTATTTGTACGATGAATTACTTCAAAGTTTGTTCCATCAAGATTTATTGTCATATTTATTTAGTAAAATATTTTGGTGCTTGTTCTTTAAGTCTTTGGTAAATTTTTTCAAAATCACTAGAATATACTCTAGTATCACTTACAGTTGTTATAAAGTTTGTATCACCCATCCATCTTGGAACTAAATGTAAGTGTATATGTTCAGCTATTCCTGCTCCACTTATTTGACCTAAGTTCATACCTATATTTACACCTTGCGCATTAAGTACATCTTTTAGTAAGCTTACACCTTTTTGTGCCATTGCAGTCATATCTAGCCATATTTTAGGATCAAGTTCTTCTAGCTTATCTGTATGAAAATTTGGTATTATCATAAAATGACCTGGGGAATATGGGTATTTGTTCATCACTATAAAAAACTCTTCACTTCTATAAAGCACTTTAAACTCTTCATCATTTTTAGGATTTGAAACTATATGACAAAATACACATCCTTCTATTTTTTCTTTGTGTGTTGATATATATTGTGTTCGCCAAGGGGCATATAGTTTTTCCATAGTGTTATCCTTTAGTCAAATTTATATTCAA
>Ga0256828_1000495_pt1 | contig 26062 bp, 29 predicted proteins | sample CV88metaG_FD_185993 | JGI IMG/M metagenome (GOLD analysis project Ga0256828, IMG submission 185993) | Hydrothermal vent microbial communities from East Pacific Rise, Pacific Ocean - CV88 | ecosystem: Environmental > Aquatic > Marine > Hydrothermal vents | place: Pacific Ocean: East Pacific Rise...
GCTACAAAAATTAAAGAGAGTGTATCAAAAAGAAACATTTTATAGAACAACTCCAAAAAAAATTTAATGGAGGGCTGTATTAATATGTAAGAGGCAGTCCTGAATTATTTGATGGAATTATACTTAAATACAGCTTAAAATATGTTTATGTAATATAAAGCTATATTTCTATTTTTTCTCCATAAGCTACAATGTGTGCATCAAGTGAAAGCTTCTCTTGTGCTACAGATTTAAAAGCTTTTTGTGATTCTTTCTCTCCGTGTACTAAAAAAAGCTTTTTAAGATCTTCAATCTTTGCTATCCATCCAATGATACCTTGTTGATCTGCGTGTGCGGAAAATCCGTTAATAGTATGGATGGAAGCTTTTACTATAATATCTTCTCCATAGACATTTATCCATTTTGCACCCTCTACTATCTCACGTCCAAGCGTTCCAACTGCCTGAAAACCTACAAAGACAACTGCATTTCTTTTATCCCAGATACGATGTTTAAAGTGATGTGTAATACGTCCGCCGTTGCACATTCCGCTTCCTGCAATGATAATTGCTTTACTCTTTATGTCGTTTATTCCTTTGGAAGCCTCTGGTGTCTCAGTATAGATAAGTGCATCAAAATTAAATACCGCCCCGCTTTGAGCGACATTCTTTTGACATTGTTGCGTTAAAAGTTCTGTGTAATTTCTATAAACGGCCGTTGCGCGGGTTGCCATAGGGGAATCTAAAAAGATTTTACACTTTGGAAGCTCTCCGCTCTCATACATCTCACGCAATATACACAAAAGTTCCTGTGTGCGCTCAACAGCAAAAGATGGAATCAATACATTTCCGTGATTGTTCAAAGTCTTGACAATAACCTCTTTAAACTCTTTTATTGTTAAATCGATAGGCTGATGTTCTCTATCTCCGTAAGTTGTCTCCACATAGAGGGTATCGGCACGCGGACACTTTTGCAGATTTGGCAGAACAAGTCCGTTACTGTTGCCAATGTCACCGGAAAATACAATAGTATGAGAGTCGTTCTTATCCATATACGATATTTCAATAAACGCAGAACCTAAAATATGCCCAGCATCACGATAGATAAAGCTTACCCCCTCGCACAAATCATAATACTCCCCATACTCGGGATTTATCCACTCTATCATCTTAAAAGTCTTATCTACATCCAGCGGTTCATAAAGAGGCTTTGAGAGTTTGGTGGCTTTTCCTTTTCTAAGGGCTTTTTTATAGCGTGTCTGAAAATCTTCACTCATAATCTTGGCACTATCAAGCAGTATAATCTCAGCTAAATCCATCGTAGCAGCTGTTGCATAGATTTTACCCTTAAAACCCTCTTTGACCAACTTGGGAATACGCCCTACGTGGTCAAGGTGAGCATGGGTGACAAGAAGATAGTCTATATCTTTGGCATCAAACCCAAAAGGCTTCTCATTTAACTGCTCCTCTTCTCCTTGGAACATCCCACAATCAATCATTATCTTTTTATCGCCAATCTCCAATAGATGGCAAGAACCGGTCACCTCTTGTGTCGCACCGTATGATCTTACTACTGCCATTATCTCTATCCTCTGTTGAACTTTTTTATATTATACGCCTCTTAAACTTGTTTAAGCCTTACCCCGCTCATGACTATTTTAGTGTATAATTAGACAATTTATACAAAGGCTTTCCTATTTTATCAACAAAAGAGACGCTCAGCGAGCAGTTTAAGAACTTTTACAAACAACACAACCCAAAGAGTATGGAAGATGCCATAGAAAAATTTGCAATCTTCGGTGGAGTCGAGTGGGGAGAGATAGATACATCAAAACCCTCTTATGAGCTTATTGAAAAACTTATACTTGATGATTACAGCTACATCCGTAACGATATAAACGAACTAACAGACGGTATGCCGCTCTACCACTCCATACTTACAGCAGTAGCACTCAGCGACGGGCGTGCTCACGCAATCTACAAACGGGCTCGTGTTGATGAAGCAACAGGTAAAAGAGCTCTTGAGGAGCTGCGTGAGCGTGGTCTGCTTCAGAGTAAAAAATCAAAAGGTGCCGATGAGAAGTTCTACTTTACACTCCCTTTTCTACGCTTCTGGTTTGCCTTTGTCTCTCCACTCTTTAAAGGTATTCGCGACGGAGAGTACAGCGAAGTAAAAGAGCGATGGAAAAATTATGAAAATGAATTTACACAGCTCCCATTCAAACAGCTCTCACACCAGCTCTTAAGAGTTAAGCTCAAAGATTACAGAATAATGGATATAGGAGAATTGTGGAGCAATGATACAGATGGGCTAGATATCTATGCACAGACTAAAGAGAAAAAAAACATCATAGGCTCTTGCAAATATACAAATACAAAAATCAAAAAGAGTGAGCTCTCAAAACTTCAAGAGCTCGCAGCTAAAAACAAGATAGCAGCAGATATATTTGTCATAGTAGCCAAAAAAGGCTTCTCAAAAGAGCTAAAAGCCCTTAAAAATGAGCAGCTTAAACTCTTTACGCTTAAAAATTTCAAAGATTTGCTCTAAAAACCCTAAAGCATCCAGACAGAAAATTTTCTGTTTTTGATTTTTCCCTTTTTGAGATAGGCATAAGCTTTCTCTATCTGCGGTGTTGCAACAGCGACATAGGCTTGTCGCGCATAGATATCTATCTTACCGATATCTTTGCCCTCAAGTCCGGCTTCACCGCTTAATGCTCCCAAAATATCTCCGGCACGCAGTTTGTCTTTTTTACCGCCCTCAATCACAAGCGTAACAAATTCCGGTTTCATCTCAAAACTTTTTACATCCAAAAGTTGCTTCTCATCAAGAAAGCTACGCTTTGCATCTTTTTTATATGCTTCAACTTTCTCCAACTCAAACGATTCATAGAGTGTTACAGCGACTCCCTTTGCACCTGCACGACCGGTACGCCCTATTCTATGTGTATAGGTCTCTTGTGTATGCGGCAGGTCATAATTAAGAACCATTGCAAGCTCTTTTATGTCCAGTCCGCGCGCAGCAACATCTGTTGCTACCAAAATCGGTGTAGAGCCATTGGCAAACTGTACAAGTACATCATTACGCTCATACTGTTCCAAATCTCCATGCAGCGCCAGAGCATCTATCTTGCGTGAGATAAGATACTCGCTCAGCTCCTGCGCCTGAAGTTTTGTATTTGTAAATAGAATGGAGTTCTTTGCCTGAAAATGGGCCAAAACCTTAACAAGGGTCTCTCTTTTATCTTCACAGGCATAAAAAATCTCCTCAATATCATTTGGCTTTTCAGCCTCTGTCACTTTTACTATTGCGGGGTTCTCAAGAAGTTTTGTGGCAACCTCTTTGACCTCATTGTCATAGGTTGCAGAGAAGAGCAGCGTCTGGCGTTTTGGAGGTAAAAATGCCATAATAGCCTCTACCTCTTCCATAAAACCCATATCTAGCATTCTGTCTGCTTCATCTAAAACAAAAGTGTTGAGATTCTCCAAAGAGAGGCTCTCTTTGTTGAGATGTTTTAGCACTCTCCCCGGAGTACCGACAACAATATGCGCCTGATGTGCAAGTGAGCCAAGCTGTTTGCCAAAAGAGTCCCCTCCTGTAAGCATCAATATCTTAATATTGTGTCTAAATCTCGCAAGGCGACGCAGCTCTTTTGCCACCTGGTCTGCAAGCTCACGTGTCGGACAGAGTATAAGTGACTGGACACGAAACTTTTTCACATCAAGATTATGCAAAAGCCCTATACCAAAAGCAGCGGTTTTACCACTACCGGTTTTTGCCTCAGCCATAATATCTCTGCCTTGTAAAACAGCAGGCAGCGCCTCCGCCTGGATAGCTGTCATAGTTTTATAGCCCAGATTGTCAAGATTTGTAAGCATCTCCTGCGTGAGAGGAAGTTTTGAAAAGTTTGAAAGGTTCATCTGTTATCTTTTTTCAGATTATACACTATTATTGAGCTTGCTATGGCAACATTGAAACTTTTAACACCTGCTTGCATCTCAATGGTAATAATCTCATCACACAAATCCAAAATATCATCTGCTATGCCAAAGCCTTCGTGCCCCATAATAAGCACCCATTTCTCTTTTGCCTTCAGTGCTGCAAGCGGCGTGGAATCCTCACGCACCTCAGCAGCATAAATAGTATAACCGAGTGCTTTTAATGCCGCAATACTCTCCTTAATATCTTTATAGATATGTGTCTTTAGTTTTGAAGCATAACCCATAGAGACACGAAGTGCGCGTCTGTTAAATGGGTGTGGTGTTGTTTTTGAAAACATTAAAGAGTCAATGCCAAGTGCAGCCAAAGAGCGGGCAATGGCACCGACATTCTCACTTGAAGTGATATTATCAAGCAGAACAATCTGCTCTCCCATCTCTTCTAATGCAACATCACCGGGGCGTTTGCCGTGCATCATACAGTTGTGATGAATTTTGTGCCCCACTATCTTGCTCATCTGCTCTTTTGTAGTCTCATAGAGTCTCTCTATATTGCGTGAGAGTATCAGCTCTCTATTTTTTTTATAGTACTCCGAAGTGGCAAGAATACTCTTGATCTCTATATTTTTTTCTTCAAGCAGAAGATTAACCACCTTTGGAGAATCGGCAATAAAGGAACCGTCATTTAAAATACCCTTGTCACGAAGAGCGTGATAGACCTTTAGCTTCTCATCTTCTATAGTATTGAGTACCTCTATCAACATACTATGCACTCTCCTTCTTTGGCAGCTCCAAGGCAACAACAGCTTCAATGGACTTCATAATAATATTTTTTACTCTGTTTGGCGCGAGGTGATACTTCATCTCAAAATCAACAATGGTATTGATATTCATAGACTCTACACTGCGAACTACTTTGTATATATCACCATACATCCCCTCATCATACAGCAGTGCATCTTTTACCTCATCGGATATATTGAGGTTTTCCAAAACTTCACCAAGCGGCATAGAGAAGATTGTGTCCATTAAAGAGAGCACTCCTACCATATATGCCTCTCCAAGCATATTTGAACCTGCATCAGGATGAATCTCCAAAACAATCCTCTCCATCAGCTCTGTCCTGTTTTTTACCATAAGCATCAAAGGAGATATCTCTATACGTGACGAAAAGGATTTGGAGTAAATCATAAGCATAAGCCACTTCGCAAGCTGTCCTCTTCCAAGCAGGACAATAACATGATGAATAGAGGAGATTTTTTTCCGAAAATGAAAGGCAGCAGAGTTGACAAACTGCAGAAGCTGCACTGTTATCTCCGGATTTTTTTCAAACTCATCTGCTGCTTTATCTATGGACTCTTCATTCATCAGCATATTATAGAGGTTTAAAACAGCTGCTCTTCTTGGGTTATACTCTCTGTTTTGCATAATTTTCGGTTTAGCAAAATAGTATCCCTCAAAATAGTCACAACCCAACTCTTTTGCCTCTAAAAAGCTACTCTCATCCTCAATTTTAGCTGCGATAATCTCCATATTGAGTCTCTTTAACTCTCCTATACACATACGAATCTCACTACTTTTCTCGTCTGAAAGCAAAATTTTAAAATAGTCTAAAGAGGAGAAGAGCGCACCATACTTTAAAAAGATATCTTTTGTTGGGACAATATTGTCAATACCAAAAGAGTAGCCCTTTTGCGTGAGCTCTTTGACTCTTGTGACCATAGCCTGATTTATCTTGATATGGCTAAATATCAAAAAGACAAAAAACTCTTTTGGAATTGAAAAGATAATATCACTTAGAAGGAACTTCTCATCAATTTTGATAAAAGCACGTTTTTCTCCAAGCAGCCTCTTGGTCCCAAAACTGTTTAAAACACTATTGACAACAGAGGCACTTGCAAATCTGTCATTATCAAAGCTGCTCTCCTGATATGCATCTCTGTAGAGTATCTCATATGCTTTTATCTCTGAATTTTTATCTAAAATAGGTTGGCGTGCAACATAAATAGTGCTCATTATGAATCCATTCTCTTATCTATTCTGTACCATCCTGCAATGGAGTAGCGCTCTTTGTTTGCAGATGCAACTGCGTGAGGGAACTCCTCACTCATAAATACGACAAGTCTGTTTTTATGAGGTAGAACTCTTTGTAAAAGCTTATCTTCACTATCATAAATAGTAAGCTCCCCTCCATCCTCTTCACGCCACGCCTCATTAAGATAATATACTGTAGTAACAACACGATTTTTAGAGTTTTTAAAAGCGTCCAGATGTTTTTCATAAAAATCCCCCTGCTCATAACGGGCAAAATGCGCTTCATAATAGCTAAGCCCAAGGTACAAAGAGCGGTTAAGATAGTTGCGAAGTCCCTCAATAAAATCAAGAAATTCACTCACGCAGCCGCCATCTTCATCAAGCCAGAAGATTTTATCGCGTCTGCGCCTTTTATCTATCTGTTTTGCACTGCTGGCAGATATTCCCGCCTCTTTATATGCAGTAATCTCTCGTGCTTTTTGAGCCAATGCATCACAAAGCATATCAGGCAATGCATCATCTATAACAATATAACCGTTTTGAATAAGGGAAGATGTAATTTTTTCATATAGCGCTTCATATTTCATAAGGCTATTGTATCAAGAAGGCTCTCTCCCGTCAAGGAGAGAGTAAAAGAGTTAGATAGGAAGTACTCTGATTTTTTTAGAGAGTTTCTCTTTAAGCGTGCTCTCAATCGCATAAAGTGTTCCTGTTGCAGATGAAGCACATCCGTTACATGCACCAAGATAGCGGATATAAATATCGATATAGTCATCATTTTTCTTGATGTCAATGATCTCCATATTCCCACCATCCATAATAAGGAACTGTCTTACATTCTCATCAATAACAGCATCAACAGCTTTAATCTGCTGAACCAGTGTCATATCTTCAAAGTTACCGCCACCCGCAGCCTGTGCATCAGCAGCAGCTTTCATCTTCTCTTCGTCCATCTCTTTGCGAGTCTGCTCTAAGATATCAACAAGATACCACTCTCTATCTTCGTGTCCGCCCGGTTTGATACAGCTCTTACAAAAACCACCCGCTTTTGTATAGTCTGTAATCTCTTCTACGGTTTTTAAATCATTAAGACGGATAACCTCTTTGATAGTGTTGAGTGATACACGCGCACACTCACATACAATAATCTCCTCTTCAAAGCTCTCTTCATCAACACCCAAGTAGAGTGAAGCCGCTTTTTTGATAACATCGTATGCCATTACAGAACAGTGCATCTTTTGCGGTGGAACTGCCGGAGTATCCGGATCATCACGGAGTGCTTTTTCAACATCAATATTTGTAATTTTTACCGCTTCTTGAACCGTTTTACCAATACAAAGCTCTGTCATAACATCACTTGATGCAATAGCAGTACCACAACCAAAAGATTTAAATTTTGAATTTACAATTTTGTCTGTTTTTGGATCAACTTCCCAGTAGAGTCTTACTGCATCACCACAACTCTCAGCACCAAAATCAGCAACAATAAGTTTGTTCCCGTGTGCCTCAGCTTCCTCAGGAGTAATCTCTCCTTGGTGTTGAGGGTTATTCATTAAAGTTGTTACTTTATTTGAGTACGCATCCCAGAGTGATGCGCCAAGTAAATCATCCTTAGCCATATATTATCCTTTAAAATTTTTCTATTTTTTTAATTTAGTGTGCCATATGGTGTGGGATGTGGCATTCACCAGCTTCCCCACCTGGTGTCGGTTGTACTTTTGCAAATGAGCTTGAGATTGCACGCAAACGCTCAACCGCTTTTTTGAAATGCTCTATTACATAGTCAATCTCTTCATCTGTCGTAAAACGAGAGAGTGAAAGACGAATTCCCGTATGTGCCAACTCGTTATCGGCTCCGATTGCAAGCATTACAGTATTTGCTTCCAAATCTTCACTTGCACACGCACTTCCTGTTGAAGCTCCGATACCGGCATTGTTCAGATCCCAAAGCATACCTTCACCCTCAACCCCACGGATTGAGATAAGAATAGTATTTGGAGTACGGTTCTCACGATTTCCTACAACAAAAGTATCGCTTATCTCTAAAAGCGCATCTTCAAGTCTGTCACGTTTTGCACGGATAGAGGCCATTTTTGCCTCCATATCTGTTGTTGCAAGTTCAATAGCTTTTCCCATACCTACAATGTATGGAACATTAAGCGTACCGCTACGTCTGTGACCCATCTGCTCACCACCGTGAAGCAGCGGAGAGAGTGCCTGAGAATTTCTAATATAGAGTGCTCCTATACCTTTTGGACCGTGGAATTTGTGTGCAGACATTGAAACAAAATCAACATGTACATCTTGTAAATCAACAGGAATTTTACCAACTGCCTGAACACCGTCAGAGTGGAAAAGAACACCGTTGGCCTTACAGATTTCACCGATCTCTTTAATAGGAAAAATCATTCCCGTCTCATTACTTGCCCACATAACACTTACAAGTGCTGTTTTGTTTGTGATGAAACTTTTTACGACGTGTGGTTCAACAACTCCCTGCTCATTTACAGGAAGATAGGTAACTTTTACACCCTGCTCTTCCAACCATCTACACGTTGAGAGTACAGAAGGGTGCTCTACCTCTGTTGTAATGATATGGTCTTTGTCTCCACCGACAATATAATCATTAAATACAGATTTAAGTACCCAGTTGTTTGACTCAGTCGCACACGATGTAAAGATAATGTCATCATCATCACTCGCATTGAGGGCAGCATACATCTGGTCAATAGCTTTTCGTAAGTATGGATGCGTTGCTGTACCAAACTTATGAAGTGAGCTCGGATTTCCGTAAAGCTCACTAAAAAATGGCTGCATCGCTTCTACTACTTGTGGATCACACATTGTAGTAGCATTATTATCTAAATATATTTGCATATTTATTTACCTCTTTATTAGGTTGGTTTTTGAAATAAGACAATTTTTGTCCTCTTTTAGTTTTGACATAATAATAGCTTTGACATTATGATTTGCTTAAGCCCAACTGAGTTTATATAAAGTTTAAGAATAGTTATACTTTATAATGCAGTTTTTCTTAATTCTCTCTATGCTATAATCGCGAAATTATTTACAACTCTATAAAGGTTTCACACAATGGGTCAAACTATAACTGAAAAAATATTTTCCGAACACGTAGGCAAGAAAGTTTATGCCGGTGAGATTGTACGCTCACCTATTGATATGGTTATCGGAAACGACATCACTACACCTATCTCTATCAAAGCTTTTGAAGATAGTGGTGCAGAATCTTTAGCGAATCCTGACGGATTCTCTATTGTTTTAGACCACTTCATTCCGGCAAAAGATATCGCTTCTGCAAATCAGGCAAGAATATCTCGTGACTTTGCAAAAAAACATAATCTTAAAAACTTTTTTGATGAAAAAGATATGGGTATTGAACACGCTTTATTACCTGAAAAAGGGCTTGTTGTTCCTGGTGATGTGATTATCGGAGCTGACAGCCACACCTGTACACACGGTGCACTCGGAGCATTCTCTACCGGTATGGGTTCAACAGACCTTGCATTTGCAATGATTACGGGAGGAAACTGGTTTAAGGTTCCTGAATCTATCAAAGTGGTTCTTAGCGGCAAGCCAGGCAAATATACAACAGGAAAAGATATCATTTTGGAGATTATCCGTATGATTGGCGTTGATGGCGCACTCTACAAGACTTTGGAATTTACAGGTTCAACTATTGAACACCTTACAATGGATGACAGATTCTCTATGTGTAATATGGCTATTGAAGCGGGTGCAAAAAGTGGAATTGTGGCGTATGATGATATCACTAAAGAGTTCTTGGCAGATAAAGAGCTTGCTCGCGAGCCTCGTATTCACTACTCTGATGAAGATGCAAAATATTCACAGATTTTAGAGATTGACGTTGCAAATCTTGACCCGGTTATTGCCTACCCGTTCTTGCCATCAAACGGTCACTCGGTTGTTCAGGCAGTTGCTGACAAGATCAAAGTAGATCAGGCATTTATCGGAAGCTGTACAAACGGCCGCCTTGCAGACTTAAAAGTGGCAGCGGAGATACTTAAAGGTAAAAAAGTACATCCGGATGTTCGTCTTATCGTAACACCGGGAACACAAAAGATTCTACGTGAGGCAAACCACTTAGGCTACATTGACATCATCGTTGATGCGGGTGGTGTTGTAAGTAACCCTACCTGTGGCGCTTGTCTTGGCGGGTATATGGGAATTTTAGGTGACAATGAAGTAGCAATCTCTACTACAAACAGAAACTTTGTAGGTCGTATGGGGAGCCGTAGTTCAAAAGTATATCTTGCTAACTCGGCAGTTGCTGCAATCTCAGCAATAACAGGTTATATCACAGATCCGAGATAAGAGTAACGAGTTTTCACTAAAAACTCACTTCTCTTGTGTTATAATCGCACAACTACATTAACAAGGAACAGTAAATGAAACGCTTACTATTAATTCCTGCACTTCTTCTAGGAAGCGCAGCTTTTGCACAAAATGCAAAATATGAAATCTCTCCAATGATTGGATATAACTTCTCAGAAGGAAATATCGGTATTAAAGATGATGGTCATCTTTTAGGTGGTCTTGAACTTCAGTATAATCCTGAAAATTCAAAAATTTCACCTGAACTCTCTGTACTACACTCACCAGATGCTGATTATGACAACAACAATGGTGACACTTCTATCACTCGCCTTCTTTTAAATGGTGTTTATAGATTTGATGCAATGGATAAAATCACACCATTTGTAAAAGCAGGTGCTGGTTATGAGTTCGTAAGTTCAGAGAGAACACCACGTAATGAAGATGGTGTTGTTTTAGATGCGGGTGCTGGTCTTAAGTTTGCTATTGCTCCGGCTTGGTCACTCAAAGCTGAAGCACTCTACATTGCAAAAGTAGATAACAGATTTAATCACTATGCAGATAACAATCTTGTTACTATGGTTGGACTTACTTACGCTTTTGGCGGAGAAAAACCACAAGTTGCTCCTAAAGAGGAAGTTGTTGAAGAGGTAGCAGTTGTTGAAGTTGTAGAAAAAGACAGCGATGGTGATGGCGTTTATGATTCACTTGACAAATGCCCTAATACTCCAGCAGATACAACTGTAAATGTTCAAGGTTGTCCAATCTCTTTAGATGATGACCACGATGGTGTTTTAAACGAGAATGATATTTGTCCAAATACTCCGGCTGGAGAAGCTGTTAATGTTGAAGGATGTCCTCTCACTGTTAATCTTCATATTAATTTCGAAAATGACTCAGCTGCAATTCTTGCATCTTCAAATGCAAAAATTAACAAATATGCAGATTTCCTAAAAGCACATACAAACTACTCTGCAAAAATTGTTGGTTATACAGACAGCAGAGGTAGCGCAGCATATAACAAAAAACTCTCTCAAAGACGTGCAAAAGCAGTTGTAGCTGCATTAGTTGAAAGAGGCGTAGATCCAAAACAACTTACTGCTATTGGTATGGGTGAGGCAAATCCTGTTGCTACAAACAAAACAGCAGAAGGTCGTGCACAAAACAGACGTATAGAAGCGGAACTTACTCGTAACTAAATGATAACTACCCCTTGTGTCATCTTTGCTGGTGGCAAAAGTTCGCGAATGGGAGAAGATAAAGCACTTCTTCCCTTCGCTTCATTCTCCACGCTTACAGAGTACCAATACTCACGACTCTCAAAAATTTTCACATCTGTCTATATCTCTTGTAAAGAGAGCTCTCTTTTTCCATTTGAAGCAAATTTCCTTGAAGATATCCACTCAGATATCTACGCTCCGACAATAGGCTTTCATACCGCCTTTGAAAAGCTGCAGAGTGACTCCATTTTTGTACTGAGCGTGGATGCACCTTTTGTAGATGAGAGTATCATCCAAAGCGTTTTTGAGCAGGACAAAGCAAGTTATGACGCAACAATAGCAAAAACATCTCAAGGCATACAACCATTATGCGGTATCTACCACAGATCTTTAGAAAAAGAGTTTCAAACAATGCTCAAAACCGATAATCATAAACTCGGCCTTATGCTTAAAAATGCCAATACACACTACTGCTCTTTTGAAGGCACCCAAGCCTTTTTAAATATGAACCATCCCCAAGATTACCAAAAAGCACTTCTTCTCATCAACAATTAACTCCACTTTGCTATAATTATAAAAACTGCACAAAAGAGAGATTATGAACCTAACACATTTAGATGAGAACCAAAGACCAAAGATGGTTGATGTAAGTGAAAAACAAAACACTACCCGTGTTGCTGTTGCAAGTGGAAGCATAGAGATGAGCCAAGAGGCTTATGATGCCATTGTCAATGAAAGTACAAAAAAGGGTCCTGTTCTTCAAACCGCTGTTATTGCAGCTATTATGGGAACAAAAGAGACAAGCCGACTTATTCCTATGTGCCATCCGCTTAACCTCAGCGGTATCAACTGTGATGTAGAGGAGCTCCCTGAACTTCCAGGATTTAAACTTACCGTCACAGCAAAACTGACAGGGCAGACAGGTGTTGAGATGGAAGCACTTACCGGAACTTCCATAGGACTGCTGACTATATACGATATGGTAAAAGCGATTGACAAAGGGATGATTATTCATAATGTTCAACTTGAAAGTAAATCAGGAGGGAAAAGTGGAGACTTTAAACGATAAACTAGAGGGGAAAAAACTAGAGTTGGAGTATCCTTGCAACTGGTGCTATAAAGTCATTGCAAGTGAACGTGAGGCACTACAAAAAGCTGTCAAAGATGTTGTACTAGAGAGAGAGCACACTCTGAGCGATTCAAACAAATCAAAAGGTGGGAAGTATATCAGTATGAATCTTGACCTGCTTGTACATAATGAAGATGACAGACAGTTCATCTATGATGCACTTAAAAAACATCAAGATATCAAGATGGTGCTCTAATGCAAGAAAATATAGATAAAAAAGCACAAGAAGCGATGCAAAAAGCACTTCAAGAGTATAAGGAAGGCAAATATGAACCTAAAGAGTTCTATGCCTCTGCTCAAGAGATATCCGCTTGGATAACAAAGCAGGAAAAGAGATGAAGATTTTATCAACAAAAACTTTTGAAGTACAACTTAAAGATTTATTAAAAGAATATATAAATATTGATTTTTCAGCAACAAAAAATTATAAGCTCTATTTAGATACTGTAATTCTCAATATGCCTACAAAATTTCATAAGCTCCAAAAATCCATCTATTTTGATGATGAAGATATAAAAGATATTGATCATCAAGGGCACCTAATTCCCGTATTTTTCGATAAAAAAAATAACTCCTACATCATACTTGGCATTGTCAAAAAATAACTTTTTCTCATCTTAATAAGCTCTCATTATTATAAAAATTAGCTGAGAAAATATTATTTTTTTTTATATTTTCTTAACTGTTTCATAATGTAACACATATCTATAATATCACATTTTTATCTCACAATTTGACGCTTTTTTTTAATTTTGTTACATATATTCAAAAAAAGATGGCACAATGATTGAGTCAAAGCTTTTGTATTTTTATATAAAATGCTATTAATAAAAATTATGTTAGACAAAATATTTATCAAGGAGAACATTGTGGATAAAAAAAGAATTCAACAAGAGTTAGATACAACTGCATCAAAAAACTCTACTGTTGATAGAAGAGATTTCCTGACAAAAACAGCTGCATTATCTGTAACTGCACTTGCCGGAACATCTCTGTTTGCATCCGAAGAGAGTGGTGATCCTGCCATTTTAGAACCTCAAAAGTGGGGAACAAAATGGGGAGACCCAATTACGAAAAACCTCTATGGTATGCCGTCAAAATATGAGCATAATGTAACACGTAGATACACAAAGCTCCTTGCGTCTGGTAACTTTAGAGCATCAATCGCTGTTACTCCTATTCAAGAGTCTATGGGTATTATTACTCCAAACGGTCTCTTTTTCAGCCGTTCACACGGTGGTGTTGCACAGATTGACCCTAACGAGCACAGACTTATGATTACAGGTCTGGTTGAGAAACCTCTTGTACTGACTATGAAAGAGCTAAAGCGCTATCCAAGTGTAACACGTACGCACTTTATTGAGTGTCCTGCCAATGGTGGGCAAGAGTGGAGAGGACCACAATACAATTCACTTCAATTTGCAAAAGGTTTTATGTCTTGTGCAGAGTGGACTGGTGTCTATATTAAAGATATTCTCAAAGATTTAGGTTTAAAACCTGAAGCGAGATGGATGCTTGCAGAGGGTGGAGACTCATCTAAAATGGGAAGAACTATTCCTGTTGAAAAAGTCTTAGACGATGCAATGATTGTATGGGGACAAAATGGTGAAGCACTCCGTCCTGAACAAGGGTATCCTATTCGTCTTTTAGTTCCGGGTTGGGAAGGAAACCTCTCTGTTAAATGGCTACGTCGTTTAGATTTCGCAAGCGAACCTTGGTACTGTAAAGAGGAGACTTCAAAATACTCTGTTTTAAAACCTAACGGAAAAGCTGTACAACACTTCTATGCAAACGAGGTGAATTCAACAGTAACTTCACCATCTCCAGAGATTGACTGGTCTGACTTAAAAGATGGTGATGTTGTAGAGATTGAAGGTTTAGCATGGTCAGGTATGGGAACAATTACTGGAGTTGATATCTCTTTTGATGGTGGAAATACATATCAAGAGGCACAACTCAAAGGTTTAGTTCTTCCAAAATGTTGGACTCGCTGGAGCTATATGCACACATATAAGAAAGGACAAGAGCTTCTTCTTACTTCACGTGCTATGGATGATGCTGGATATATTCAGCCTACTATTGACCAAGAGATTTTAAAAGTCGGTGTTGAAGCTGTATATCACAGAAATGCTGTTGAAACTTGGAAAGTTGAAAAAGATGGTAAAGTAACTCACGTAGAGATTCGTTCTCAATATGGACGTGATAAAAATGGTGAATTAGTTATCGAAGGGAAGGCATAAGAATGTTGCAATTAAATAAAAATTTATTTATATCAATCTCCGTAGCTGCTGCTGTATCACTTACATTAAGCGCTTGTATGGAGGGTGGTGCTACACCATCAAATGCTTCTACAGCTAAAAAAGCATCTATTGACGGTGGGGTAATGTATCCTATGACAAATGGAAAAACTGGGCCTTACTATGTAAACGAGAAAGCTCACTCTACAAAACTTAGCTTTGGACGTACTCCAACAAAAGCTGAATATGATGAGTGGAACTCAGACATTATGCCTGATGGAACAGGTCTTCCAGAGGGTGAAGGTTCAGTTGAAGAGGGTGAAGAGACATACGAATCCAAGTGTGTAATGTGTCACGGTGACTTTGGTTCTGGTGGCGGTGGATATCCATCACTCTCAAAAGGAAATGCTTATGAATTACATGAGACATTAACAAACCAGAGACTCAAGCCTGATACAGATGGTCCGGTACGTGTATTTGGTACATACTGGCCAAAAGCCAGTACACTCTTCTGGTACATTAAAGATGCTATGCCGCACCCAAGTACTGATTCACTCAGTGATGATGAAGTATATGGACTTGTAGCATATATTCTTAATATAAATGAGATGGAGATTGATGGGGAAGAAGTTGATGATGAGTATGTTCTTAATCGTGAGAAGTTCCTAAAAATCAAGATGCCAAATGCAAATGGTTTTGAGCCAAACATTGATGGCCCTAATGGTCCTGACAATGTGCGTAAATACTTCTCACATCCGGAAAACTTTGGAGCACAGAAGGTAAAACCATCTGAGCGTTGCATGACAAATTGTCAAGAAAAAACTGCGAAAGTTGCATATATCAAAGGTGCAGGAATTAGTGATTTTCATCCGCCTCTATCAGCAGTACGTGATCTTCCAAAAGCCAAAGAGAGCGGTTTCTCTGTACAAAAAGCATATACTACAAACTGTGCTATGTGTCACGGTGCAGAAGGTATGGGTGCTCCTGTAGCAGGAGATAAAGCGGCTTGGGCTGCATACACTTCAAAAGGTATGGACAAAGTTTATGCCAATGGTATCAACGGTATCAACGGTATGCCTCCTAAAGGTGGTTCAGAACTATCTGACAAGAACTTTAAATCAGTTGTTGATTATATGATCAGCAAAAGTAAATAAATTAACAAAGGAAAAATAATGAAAAGAAGAGAATTTTTAAGTATGACTTTGGGTGCTGTAGCATTAGCTGCTGTACCTGCAGCTGTTAGAGCAGAGGACTTTAGAAAATCAAAACCAACTGTATGGTCAGCTAAAACTGTTGATGATGCTATTAAAGCTATGTATGGTTCAACAAATCTTGTAATGGAAGGTGTAAAACTTACAGCTCCAGATGTTGCAAGTAACGGTGGTGCTATCCCTGTTGATTTTTCAACAGATAAAGATGTCAAAACTATTGCAGTTTTTCAAGATGCTAACCCAGAGGCTGCAGTTCTTGTAGTGGAGCCAAATAAATATAGTGTAAATAAATACTCTATCAAAATTAAAATGGCTAAATCTGGAACTATCACTATTGTTGCAGAGGGTAAAGACGGAAAACTTTATGCAGCTAAGAAAACTTTAGATGTTGCACTTGGTGGATGTGAAGGTTAAGCCCTTCTCTTTAAAAATAAAATAGAAACAGAAGGAAATTACAATGGGTAAAATTAAAGTAAAAGCAAAATTAAAAAATGGCGTAGTCAATGTAAAAGCAATGGCAAAACACGCAATGATGACATACAATATGGCAGAGAAGAAAACAGGAAGCAGAGATAATGCAAACTTCATTACGCATATTACAGCTACTGTAAATGGTGAGACAGTATTAGATATGTCAACATCACAGTTCTTATCTAAAAACCCTATCTTTAAGTTCAAATTCCAAGGTATCGGGAAAAAAGGCGATAAAGTAGAGATGGTTGCTGTTGATTTAAAAGGCAAAACATACAAAGGAAAAGGGAAAATCAAATAGTTTGATTTTCTCAGAAGCAGCTTTTATGCTGCTTTACTCTTTTTTCAAGTCTTATAGAAATAAAATTTGAAAAAACAGTTATATTATTACGGATAGAAAATGCAAGGCAAAATAATTTCACTCTACATCAGTAAAGATGATAAGAACAAAACACGAGAGCTAAAAGATGAACTTCTTTTGGATGAAAATGGTATCGTTGGTGACAAGTTTTATGCAAAAGATGAACAACGTGCCATCCTTATCTCAACACTTCAGAGTTATGAAATAGCACGTAAAAACAACATAGAGCTCCAGGATGGGGCACTTGGGGAAAATATTTTAATCGATATCAATCCCTATCATCTTCTCCCTGGTGAGAAGATATATATAGGTGATGCAGTATTGGAAATCACACAAAACTGCACACTTTGTAAAGGACTCGCGACACTCAGTCCAAAACTTCCAAAATTACTTAAAAAAGATAGAGGAATTTTTGCAAAAGTGACAAAGAGTACAAGCATTAAAACTGGAGAGTGTGTAACTCTATAATTACACATTAATCTTATAACAAAGGAAAAAACATGAAATTACCATTGAGTAAAATAATGACTGTTGTCTTGACACTTTTTTGTCTTACAACTTATAGTGCTTCAGCAAGCACAACACCACAAGATGTACAGGTTTTTACATCTGCAAATAAAGCCAAAAAGCTTACACCAAAGAGTATCGCAGATGCTTTTAATGCGTCAGGACTGACAATTCTTGGCAACAACGATATGAACAAGCCCTTCTCACAAAGATTTAAGAGCGTTCCATACAAAGTTTATAATCTTGCGATGTTTGTAAATAATGATTTGAGTTTTAAACTTCTTAAAAAGTATCCAGCATTTGGAGCTCTTACACCGCTGACTATGTCTATATGGGAATCAAAAGATGGTGCAATGCATATATCTACATTAACACTCAAAGGTATGGCACGCGTAACTCAAATACCACAAAGCGACCCTGATTTACAGGCATATGCAGCTATGGTAAAAAAAGCACTTAAAAAAGCAATGCCAGCAGGTGCATTTGATACAAAACCATTAAGCAAAAGTACGACAAAAGAGGCTCTTCAAGTTAATATTGTAGCAGATATTGATATGGATGAAGACTTTGATCTTGATGACTTTATTGATGATTTTGAGAGTGAATTTGAAGGAGAGATGGAAGCTCTTGGCTTTTTATTTCCAAACATAACAAATGTTCAAGAAGAGATGTTTGATGACAATAACTACAAAGAGTATGATTTCTATCATACATACTCTATGTGTAAATTTGATGTTATCTATCCGGTATCAAAACTCCACCCTGCTGCCGGTGCTTGGGCTCCTTGTTCTTTTTATATCTATAAGAAAAAAGGTGAGAACAAAATTCATATGGGATTTTTAAGTGTTGAGAACTGGATTGAATCACTTGACATTAAAGATAAAGCTTCTATCAAACCTCTTAGAGAAGCAGAAGCTATGATTAAAAATATTTTAAAAGAGATGACAGAGTAATCTCTAAACTATATAGCACACACTTGTGCTATATAGACTTACTTATAATAATGGATAACTCCATCCATTTTCGACCCCATATTTAACAGAAGCATATCAGCAATAACAAGTGCAGCCATCGCCTCACAAACTACTGTTCCACGAATAGCCACACAAGGATCGTGTCTTCCTTTCAATGCAAAATCTACCTCATCATTATCTGTCGTAATTGTATGCTGCTCTTGAAAGATAGAGGGTGTTGGCTTAAAATAGACATTTAAAACAATATCATCACCGTTACTGATACCACCTAAAATACCTCCGGCGTGATTAGACTCAAAACCATCTGCACGAATCGCATCATTATTTTCAGAGCCCAAAGCTCTTGCAGCAACAACACCATCACCAATCTCAACAGCTTTTACCGCATTAATACCCATCATAGCATCTGCAAGCACACCATCAAGCTTATAATAGAGTGGCTCGCCAAGTCCTACAGGAACACCTTTAATTAAAACACGGGAGACACCTCCGACAGAGTCGTGACGATTTTTAGCCTCTAAAATTGCTTCTTTTTGTGCCTCTTCACTCTCTCCGTCAAGAGCATAAATAATACTGCTCTTTACTCTCTCATAATCATACTCTTTTGCTTTTATACCGTGTACTTCGCTAATACCGCTAAGTACCTCAATACCAAGCTCACGCAACATCAACTTTGCAATAGCACCTGCAGCTACGCGCGCAGCCGTCTCTCTGGCAGAACTGCGTCCGCCTCCACGGTAATCACGAAGTCCATATTTGTGAAAATAGGTAAAATCAGCGTGTCCAGGACGAAAAATATCTTTAATATTTGAGTAATCACGCGATTTTTGATTTGTGTTGTAGATAACCATTGCTATTGGTGTTCCCGTACTCTTGCCTTCAAAAACACCGCTGAGTATCTCGACCTTATCAGCCTCTTTACGCGCTGTCTCAAACTCACTCTTACCCGGTTTTCTGCGGTCTAATTCACTCTGAATAAAAGCTTCATCTATGACAAGTCCGGCAGGCACACCATCTAAGATACATCCAAGTGCTTTCCCATGGGATTCTCCAAAAGTCGAAAACTGCAACTTTACTCCAAAACTATTCACTTTTTATCCTCTTTTAAAATATCAACTGCCACTTTTGCAGCCTCTTGCTGTGCTATCTTTTTACTTTTACCTACAGCACGTGCATACTCTTTATCCTCAATCAAAACAGCTACTTCAAACTCTTTTTTATGATCAGGACCACGTGAGGCTATCACCTTATACTCAGGGGTTATACCGAAACGGGCTTGCGTGAGTTCCTGAAGTGTTGTTTTAAAATCTCTAAAGAGAGAATCAAGTGATATCTCTTTATGATTCTCTTCAATCAGATTGATAGCAATCTGCTCCACTTTTTTCAGACCTGCTTCAAGATATACCGCACCCATTATCGCTTCAAATGCATTAGAAAGCAATGATGATTTCTCCCTGCCTCCGTTATTCTCTTCAGCGTTAGAAAGCAAAATATAGTCTCCAAGATTCAAAGCTCTTGCCAATTTGTCAAAACCTGTCTCATTTACAAGAGATGCTCTGATTTTAGAGAGCTTTCCTTCATCTGAGTTTTTAAATTTTCTAAAGAGATACTCACCTACAACTAGGTCAAGCACCGCATCTCCTAAAAACTCCAAGCGCTCATTATCGTAGGGCTGTTTATAACTTTTATGTGTCAGCGCTTCGATAATGAGCTTTTTGTCTTTAAACTCATATCCCAATCTCTTCTCTAATGTCTCTATGTTCTTATGCATATCATCCTCATCTATTTTAAATCCTTCGCCATTGTAGCAGCATCACGTGCAAGCTTGTCACAACGCTCATTCTCAATATGCCCATCGTGCCCACGCACCCATATAGCATTGATTTTATGAGGTTTTGAAACCTCTATATACTCCTGCCACAAATCAGGATTTTTCACTTTTTTAAAATCTCTTTTTATCCAATTTACAAGCCACTCGTTTATTCCCTTGACAACATAAGAAGAGTCTGAAACTATATCGACATCACAAGGCTCTTTTAAAGCCTTAAGCCCCTCTATAACTCCCTTTAACTCCATTCTATTGTTTGTTGTATGCAACTCATAGCCGCTTAGCTCTCTCTCTTTCTCCCCGTATCGCAAAATTACACCGTATCCACCGGGTCCAGGATTTCCCAAAGCACTGCCATCACTGAAAAGAGTTATTTTCTTCACCAAAATCCTTTGCGTAGTCTCTACTAAGACTCCATTCAATTTGTGCTGTATCAATAGAATGACAAACTCCACAACGACTAAAAGCAAATGGTGAAGCACTTTTGCAGTGTGCACATATATATTCAAAACTAAGTGTCGCATTTGCTTTTGTTCCTAATTTAATCAAGACATCAAGTTCAAAAACAGAACTTCTTTCACTTAATTTACAATCACCTCTAGCACTATAAATCTCACGCAAAAAAGAACTTTTTGAAATTATATCAAAATTCAACTCTTTCGAATCAAGCAACCATAGAATCTGCATCAATGATTCACACTTAGAAAGGTCCATATTATCCCAAGCCTTCTGTGCATTAACACGAAAAATATACTCAAAAATAAGATAGGTTAAATGATGATTCTGTTCATAAATCTTTAACAGTCTTTCTACTTTCTCTTCATCTGAAAATGTCACGTTACTCAACACAGAGAGAGTTTCCAGATAATCCTTTTCAAGCGAAATATCTTCATCTAGTTCATCAAGTGGTTCCAGGACCTCTAATGCAGACTTATAATCCCGCATATATTCATAAACCAAAAGAAGGTAATGCAATGCCTGCGGTGTTCTGGGATTTGCTTTAAGAATCTCTAAAAATATCTGTTTTGAACGCTCTAGAAAACCTGCTTTAAAATAAGTCTTACCAAGCAAAAACATTGTCTCTTTAGCATTTGCTCTGCTACCAACATTTAAGATTTCATTATATATTTCAATACTTTTTTCATAATCCCCTGTCTTATAATATGAGTTAGCCAGTAACAACCAAGTTTTTTCAGAGAGTTCTCCACTCGATATAAGTACCTGTAACTCATTTTTTGAAGGAAGCGAACGGAACTGTCTTAAAAAACGATCAAGATGCTTTGAATCCTGTGTTCGTTTATAACGTCCCCACCAATAAGAAAAAAATGTTATAACAAAGATAATGGCAAAGAAAATAATTATTGAAAAGAGAGGATCTCTAAACTCTATAAAAAACATATCCATTAGCTATACACCACTATTCCATAATCATTCTTCAGATTATAAAAAGTTGCATCAGCTGTTATTTCAAGATCTTTGAGCCTTCCGAGCTGAATAAAAGAGTTGCGTGAGACTATAATTCCATTCTCTTTAAAAAATTTCTTAATATTGACAAACTTTACATCTTCAACAAATTTATATTCAAATTCACCATGCAGTTTCATTCTATCAGTTGTAAACAAGTGTTCATTTACATGAAGCTGGTCAGAAGCATACTTTATAGGCAGGTATCCGGAGAGATCTGTCAATATCTCTTGAACATATGCGTGTTTTTGAGGAAGCGTATCTTTTTGAATAAAAATATATTTATTGTTGAGTTTGAGTGTTTGTGTATTTTTCCAGTATTTGTAAGCAGGATTGGAGACGCCAAGTTTTGCATAAACCTCACGCCATAACCAAAAAGAGTTGAGTGTATTTGGAAGTGCAGACATCTCGTTTTGGCTCCTTGAAAAAATCTAGTACTATGATTATATACTCTTTTTTCCTAGATTTTTCTAAAGAGGCTCCAATAGCCTCTTTTTTAGCTCTATTAAAAAGCAGCCGTTACTGTTTTTGTAACAACAAATCCACCAATAACAAGCCATACAAACATAGCCCCCGCAGTATAGAGCGGTGCAAGTCCAAGCCCTTTGAATTTTGAGAAGATTGTTCCCATACCAAGAGCTGTCATTGCCATTGTCAAAAGAAATGTATCTATCTGATTGATAACAGCTACAACATTATGCGGAACAAGGTCAAGTGAATTAAATCCTGCCATACCGATAAAATAGACGGCAAACCATGGAATGACCAACTTCACACCACCAGCTGCACTCCCGCTCTTTTTCGCCTCGGCCGAGAGATAGATTCCCAACACAATCAGCATAGGTGCAATCATAATAACACGGGTCATCTTTACAATTACAGCTGAGTTTGCCATCACTTCAGGAGCACCGGGTACAGATGCAGGAACCGCAACAACTTGCGCTACTTCGTGAATTGTACCACCGACATAGATACCAAACTGCTCCGGTGTCATATGTAAAAAGCCGGTAGCCGGTTCAATAATAGTCGTATAGAGAACAGGGTACAAAAACATTGAGATAGTACCAAAAAGAACAACCATAGAGACAGCAACAGCCGTTTTATGCCCTTCAGCTTTTAAAACCGGTTCCGTTGCAAGAACTGCTGCCGCACCACATACAGAAGCACCGCTTGCTGTAAGCATCGCTGTATCTCTATCCATCTTAAAGATTTTGTATCCTAAATAAGAACCCAATATAAACGTAGTTGAGAGCATAATCAAAGAGACCATAAAACCACTCATACCAACTTCCATAATCTGTTGAAAGGTAATACGAAAACCATAAAAAACAATAGCGAAACGTAAAATCTTCTTTCCTGAAAATGTTATACCCGTACCCCATGCAGAAGGGATGTGATTATGAAGTGTATTTGCATAAAATATACCTAGTACAATACCAATAACCAGAGGAGATATACCTAAAGATTTCACAAATGATATCTGTGCTATTGATGTTGCTGCTGCTGCAAAAATTGCAACAAAAATGATACCGTAAATAGTACCTTGTCTATTTTCTTTTGAAAATGCCATTCTTTACCTTTTATTAGTTAAATTTATTATTTTAAACAACATAATTATAGCAAAAAATTATTTATCTTCTATTGTTTCTTTTCCATTTTTCTTTAAAAAAATCCTACTATAAAGTAGAATAATATTTTTTATAATCTAGTAAAATTAAAAGAGATAAGAGAGGGGAAGAGATAAGGGGAGGAGCTCCTTAAAAGGAGTCCTCAATCAGATGAGATGATTATTTTTGAAGCAAAATACTCTCTTTAGGGAATACAAATGTTGTATCTCTATAGACTGAGATCTTTTTACTTGGTTTGCCATCTTTATCCAATGCATATGCATGGATTTTAATAGGAATAATAGTATCTTTTCTTTTGTTATCTACTAACATTTCATTTGTATAGAGTGTTACGATTTTTTTCTTTTTAACACCAGGAATAACTCTAAATGCACGTGTTGGTTTTAAGATTTTAATCTTACCTTCCATACCTTTTGGAGGTACAACATCAAAGAAAAATTTCATTGGTTCATTCTCAGTATTTTGAAGCAAGAATATATACGAGTTTTCTACTTTAAATTTACCTTTAGAGAGATGTTTTACTGCATAGAGTCTCGTCTCTTTATTAATATTTAAAAGCATATGCTCTTTTGTTGTACTCATATATGCAAGCGCAAATATAATTGCTACAAGCAGTGCCATATATGCAAGAACTTTCGGACGGAAGTATTTTGTTTTTCCTTTTCTCTCAACAATCTCATAATCACTTGACCACGTTACAAGAGACGGTTTGCCAAGTTTGCCCATAACCGTTGTACAAGCATCAACACACTCAAGACAGTTAATACACTCAAGCTGAAGACCTTTACGGATATCAATATGTGTAGGACATACAGTTACACACTTCTCACAGGTTGTACATTCAGCATCAGGGTCAAGTTGATGTAACTCTTTTTGATTATGCACAAGCTTATGGTGTACATTTTGAACATTGTCATAAATTTTACCACCACGGTGCTCATCATAGATTGCCATAACTGTATGCTCATCATAAAGAACTGATTGAACACGAGAGTACGGACATACATAGATACAGAAGTTCTCTTTTAAAAATACAATATCATAAATCAAGAATGCTGCAACACCTAAGATAAATCCAATCATTGTCATATGATCACCAGGGTTATTCAGGTACTTGAAGAAATCTTCAGGCGGAATAAAATACCACATAAAATCCGCACCGGCAATAATTGCAAGCACAGCCCAAATAACAATAGCTATTGCTTTTTTTACCTTGTTTTCAGGCTTACTCATATCTGGATCTTGCTGTTTGTTACCAATACGTTTTCTTAGTTTTAAAAGCTTTGTCTCAATCAAATCACGATAAATTACACGAAAAGTCGTCTGAGGACATACCCATCCACAAAAAACACGACCACCCATAACTGTCATTCCAAAGATACCTAAGAACATAAACATCAATAAAAAAGGCATAAGGTATAACTCTTGCATATCAAACTGAACAAATGCAAGGTGCAATTTCATCTTATCAAAACTTAAAAGGAAAAAATGATTTCCATTTATTTTAATCCATGGCAATATCAATGCTACAGCTGTAACAAATGCGTAAAAATAGTAACGCTTTATTCTCCATGGTGTCGGTATTTTAATACCTTTTTTCTTTTCACTCATATATAAACTCCCGATTTATTAATTTGGACAAGTAATTGTATTGATTACTTGTGCTTCTGCATCTTTTGGTGCTTCTGGTAAGAGCGATCCAAACGCAACTTGTTTCAACTCACGTGACTCAATATAGTCCTTGAGTGAGCTTCTACTCACATTTAAACTTCTTGCCATCTCACTCACACTTTTTCCATCTTTTATAAATGCAATAATATCATTTATATAGACATCAAACTTAGAATTGGAACGACTTCCTTTAGGGCGTCCGATAACCCTTTTTGATTCACTCTGAAGTCTTTGACGTAGTAGATCCATTAAGCCTAGAACAAGCATCACATTACTTTGTTGCGTAATTATAACAGATTGTTTGATAAAATGTACTTCGTGTCTGTTTTTTAACAGACATGAAAACATCTGAACCAAATCCTCCATATTTGTTGTAAGTACCCATACATCATAAATCAATACTTTTGTCTCTTGCTTTGATTGAAAATACTGCGTTACTTCACTTCGTTCGTGTAATCTCTTATTTTGAGAAGTATAATCAACAAACTCATCATCAATAACAAGATTATTCGAAATGGCATAAGAGTTTATCAACTGCAACTGCTCATGTGCAGGTGCAAAATTCTTATCCGGTCGTATGTATGCAATCACCATTTAACGATTAAACCTCTCTTATTATTGATTTTCATCGTCATTATAGCCTTATTTGACGAAATAAGTCAATACTTTTTTAGTTTTTTTCGTCATTTTCTCTCTATTGTTTCTTAAAAACTTTTTCACATCACTCCTAATCAGAAGTTTTTATGTACAAATTTGATAAACTATAAGAACTAAATATCTCAAATAAAGATTTTCAAACAGATGACAACAAAAGAGTATATCTTATCAACTATACAAAAACGTCCGCTTATTATAGACGGTGCTATGGGAACACAGCTCCAGCAGCGTGATGATCAGATTCCCAAAGAGGCTTGGGAGGGCAATGAGGGGTGTAATGAGCTCCTTAATGTTACTGCCCCCGAGATTATGAATGATATATTCTCTGCCTATCTTACTGCCGGTGCAGACTTCATTACAACCAATACTTTTGGCTCATTCAGTTGGGTTCTTGATGAGT
>Ga0256828_1000497_pt1 | contig 25991 bp, 27 predicted proteins | sample CV88metaG_FD_185993 | JGI IMG/M metagenome (GOLD analysis project Ga0256828, IMG submission 185993) | Hydrothermal vent microbial communities from East Pacific Rise, Pacific Ocean - CV88 | ecosystem: Environmental > Aquatic > Marine > Hydrothermal vents | place: Pacific Ocean: East Pacific Rise...
CGGTTTTGTTTCATAAATATATCCTTTATTTATAAGCTCATAAGTTTTTGAGCTTAGGGGATGTTTCTCTTCTTTACTATTTGGGTCTAGTAGAAGCTGTTTTTTCTCTTGCTCTTTTTTAGATTTCTTATTGGACTCTGTTCCCGAACTAGAAGAACCCGAAGCAGAGCTTTTTTGGTTCTCTTTACTCTTTTTAGAACTCTCTTGGGATTGGCTTTTACTACTTTGAGAGCTTTGAGATTTTGGGTTGGCAACTCCTAGTTTATTATTTTTTCTATTCTGTTTAAAAATTATCTCTTTTAGATTATAGAGGCTATCGTTATCTTCTCCTAACTGCAAGGCGTAGATATAGTACTCTTTTGCTCTATCATACAGCTCTAGTTTGCTGTAGGAGTTGGCTATATTATAATAGAGCTTCTGTTTGGTCAAGATAGAGGTGGTTTTAATGGATTTATAGGCTTGAATAGCTTTCTTATACTCTTCTAATCTATATAGAGTGTTTGCCAATACCGTAACACTTTGTAAAGAGGGGTTTTCTATCTCTTTTAGATGCTCTTTTGAATCTTTATAATTTTTATCTTGATAGGCTCTATAGGCTTGGTTTAGATGGTAGTTATCAAAAATAGAAGCCTCTGCTGATACTCCAAATAGTGCCAATATAACCAAGATATACTTTATAAATTTGGTATGTAACATAAAGAAGAGAACCAAAGCCAATAGTAGAGGTATCTGATAGAACTCTTGGTAACTGTGTTGAAGCTTTTTTATCTGCTCTTCTTTGGCTATATTTAAGATGCTCTCTAGCTCTTGGGCTGTGACTTTTGGGTTAGATTGTGCCTCTGTATAGTCTCTAGTTAGCTCTTGCAACATTGGGTTAATGGCAGATATTACCAAGTTGCCCTCTTTATCTTTTAGTAGACCATTTTTAGTTTTAATGGTTGTTCCTCTTGCTGTTCCCATTGCCAAGATAGATAGATTTATCTTATATTCATCTAAGAGAGCTTTTAACTCTTGGCTATTCTGCTCCTCTCCACCATCGGATATAAGTAGCAGATTTTTATCTTTGGCTTTTAATTGAGCCACTTTATCAAAGAGACTCTTTAGAGATGTCCCTTTTGTTAAAATATAGTCAGGATTTAGCGTTTTAAGAGCCACCATAATTAGTTGATGGTCAGTGGTTGGAGGAGACAATAAAAGAGCATTTTGAGTAAAAGCCAAAAGGGTAATATTGGCTTTTGGATTGTTTTTTAAAAACTCCTCTATTGTTGCTTTTGCAAAAGCATAACGGCTTGGTTCAATATCGGTAGCTTTCATAGAGTAGGATACATCAAGAGCTATAATAATATTTTTTGACTCTATAGGGTTCTCTTCTACGCCATTATCTATAACAGGGCGAGAGAGTGCTATGATAATAAGTATAAGAACTGCTATATGTCCATATTCTGTAATACCTATTTTTTTCGGGGCTGAAGCCTCCGATTCCGAGCCAATTGGATTTTTTTTGGAGTCGGAGGCTTTAGCCCCGAACATAAATAATATAGGTACAAGCAACCATAAAAAATCAGGATTTAAAAAACTCATACTATCTCCCTTTTTTGATAAATTACCCAAACAAATAGAACCATAAAGGCTAAAAATAGAGGAAATGTTATAAGTAGCCTCTTATTTAAGTAGCTCTCTCCTCTTATGGGGCTTGGTTCTAATACCTCTATCTCTCTGTATATACTCTCTAACTCATTGGTATTAGAGGCAGAGAAGCTCTTTGCACCTGTCTCTTTTGCAATGGTTTGAAGCAGAGCTACATCATAATCACTCTTTTTTCCAATGCCTATGGTGTATATCTTTATGTTTAACTCTTTGGCTTTTTGCACAGCCTCTTTTGGAGAGCTTTGACCAGCATTATGATGACCATCGGTTAGTAAAATAATCGCTTTGTTTTTAGCTTTTCCAAAACTTAGTGTATGGATAGATTGCATAATAGCGTCTCCAATGGCTGTTGACTCTCCTGCAATAGCAACAGTTGTCATCTGTAATAGGTAGTTTAATGACTCTAAATCATAAGTAAGAGGAGAGGCTGTATAGGCAAATGTTCCAAATATTACTAAACCCATATTGTCATCATGTCTATTTTTTATAAACCCCTCTGATAGTTTTAAAACAGTCTCATATTTGGTTTTAAATCTATCTTGGCTATCAAACCCACTCTGTGCCATCGAACCACTGGCATCAAGAGCCAATATGAGGTCTCGACCCTTTTTGTTTAGATTGCTAGAGTTATCATAAATTATAGGCTTTGCAAGAGCAATAGTCAAAAGGCTAAAAAGTAACACTTTTATCCAAGGTTCAAAAGAGAATAGTGAACTCTCTTTTGAAATCCACTCTATTTTGGGAAAGTAAAAAAGCCTGTTGTGCATTTTACACCAAAAGAAGCAGGGAATTAATATTAATAGTAAAAGCGAGTAGGGTGTTCCAAAAGTAAAATTCATCTATTAATTGTAACGGTTCAGTCATAAAAAAGTGCTAAAAATTTGATATATTGACTTCTGTGGTTTCTTATTGTTTTTTGCATTATTTTAAAATAATATAGTATACTTATATCTTTTATTATCTAAATTTATATGACTAGGAGAGACAATAATGATTAAATTAAGTACGATAGCTATTATGGCAACAACTCTATTAACAGGAGTAATGGCAGAGGCAGATATAAAAGTTGGTGGACAAGGGGTTTTCTATTATCAGACAAATGATTCTGCTGATTCTGATTTTTTTAGTCAAGAGAATTCAAGTGCTAATGCAGGTTTAGAGTTAAGTGTAAAAGCAGATATTGGTAATGGTTTTAATTTAGAGTATCAAGAGACTTTTTTGGGAACATTAGGTCTTGAAAAAAGTATTGTATCTGGAACAAGACAAAAAGCACATAAAGATGATTTAAATGCACATGCTATGACGCGATTTTATATGACCAAAGAGATAGACAATACTCTGTTTAAATTGGGTAGACAAGAGCTTCCTAAGTCACTTTCTCCTCTTGCTTTTTCTGAAAATTGGAATGTGTTTAAAAACAGTTTTGATGCAGCTGTTATTGTAAATAAAGATATTATAGATACCACTATTGTAGGGGCGTATGTCTCTGGTTCAAATAGACATAACAATTTGAGTAAATTCGAAGATTTATCAGCAAATTCATTGGCACTTGGAGATGGAGCAGGAACTTTAGATTCTGGAGCATATATGTTAACTGTAGTGAATAATTCAGTAAAAAATGTACCTATTACAGCAACCTATTACTCTTTAAAAGATATTGCAGGTCTAGAGAGTGGTAATGCACTATGGTTAGATGTTAAGTCAAATTATGAACCTGTAAAAGTAGCTTTTCAAGCAGGTCAGATAGATCCTGCAAATAACTTAGATAAAACAACAGCTGTAGGCTTAAAAGTTTCAGGTAAAATTGAAAATATAGGAGTCTCTTTAGCTTATGCGAATGTAAATGATGGAGATGTCGCTTTACAAAATGTGGGAACAGGTGTAAAGACTCCTCTCTATACACAGATGATTGGTAATCAAGATTTTATTTCTAGAGATGCTGATAGTTTTGTATTAAAAGCTGTGGGAAAACTTCCTGTTGGAAAGTTAATTGCTCAATACAATATGACAACAGATAACTCTGATGCAAAAAATGATTATGGTGAATTTGATTTAATTTATAAGTTTAAAGCATTAGATACTAAAATGTTCTTGGCATATATTGGTCAGACAACAGAGAAGAAAACTTTTGCAGGAGGAACGGAAAAATCTGCAAATGCTGTTCGTTTTTGGTCAAGATATGATTTTTAATATAAAGGTGTTGTCAATGACAACACCACTTTTTTACTCTTCTATAACTCTTTTGTTTGTATCTTGAATTGGTCTGTTGTTTGGATGTCCAAATAGTGCTGTAAAGGCAGAAGCTTGAGCTTTTGATACTGTTAATGGTGTTTTGTAAACATGCCATTTTACATCTTCACTACATGGTGGTGTTGTTAATGAACCTGTAAATTTATAGTAATCTTTATTGGTTGGCATTAATGAATTTACTTCATCTGCTGTTAAACCACATTTAGCCTCTGTTCCTCTTTTTAATAGAGGAAGTTTTTTCCAAATTTTAGCCAATGTTGCATTCTCTGCACCCTCTTTAAACATTACAGCTATAACAGCCAGTTTCCCATCGTCTGTAGCGTGAACAAAGTGTGCTTCTAGAGGAAATGATTTACTGTTTATATTGTTTTCACTTGGTGTGTGAAAGTGAAACTGTTTAAGTTTATAATCTGCCCCATCAATTTTTAAAACACTGCCATCTGTAATATTAACTTGAACGGTATGACCATTGTCTATAATGCTTTTTGAACCAGTAGTGTAGTTTAGATTAAGTGCTGGTAGTTCAACGTCTGTTGTTGGGATGATATTGATTGGTGTTTGCATTTTCCCCTGAGAACACATTTTAAAGTTTTCATTTAATTCACTCCAATGGCTAGGAGCTACATCTCCTGTATATCCCCAATGTTTTTTATGATGTACTTCTTTTTCTGTTTCTGGTGTTGTTTTATTACATCCTGTTATCAAAAGTAAAGCTGTAAGAGCGATAGCTGAGTATTTTGTAATGTTTTTCATTCAATTCCTTTTATTCAGTAATTAATTACAACTATAGTTTATCAAAAAAATTTATTAGATAAACTTTAATCATCAGTTTTATAGTTAAAAAGTACTTTTTAAAGGGGAAAAATAAGAACTGTTTATAATTTAGATAAAAATTATTTATTTATATAATTAGAAAAATTTTATTATATTATTTAAGTTTTATTACAGCTTTTGTATGTAAGATAGATTTATGAAATTAAAAGAATTAAAATTAACAAATCCCTATTTAAAATTACCCTCTCTCTGTTATGATAGAGTTAATCCAACAGCATTGAAAAAGCCTTTTCTTGTTCATGCAAATTACTCTTTGGCTAAAAGTTTGGATATAGATATATCTGATAATAATGAATTGACCAAGTTTGTAAATGGAGAGTTGCCTTTAGAGGGAACAGATAATTTTGCTATGTGCTATGCTGGACATCAGTTTGGTCATTTTGTACCAAGATTGGGAGATGGAAGAGCCATTAATATTGGCTCTGTTACAAATGAGTATAATGAAATTTATCATCTTCAATTAAAAGGGGCAGGGGAGACTCTATATTCTCGTTCAGGAGATGGAAGAGCAGTTCTGCGTTCAAGTATTCGTGAGTATCTTATGAGTGAAGCGATGCACGGTTTAGGAATAGAGACAAGTCGAGCTTTAGCAATTATTGGTTCAGAGCATAGTGTTTATCGTCAAACATGGGAGAAAGGCTCTATTGTATTAAGAGTCTCGCCCTCTTGGGTGCGTTTTGGAACATTTGAGTATTTTGCACACTCTAAAAATTTTAAAGAGTTAGAGGCATTGGCAGATTATGCAATTAATGAGTCCTATTCACATCTAAACGATGAAAAAGATAAATATTATCACTTCTTTACCGAAGTTATGGGGAAAACAGCAAGATTAATGGCAGAGTGGCAATCTGTAGGGTTTAATCATGGTGTCATGAATACTGATAATATGTCAATTTATGGAATTACCATAGATTATGGTCCATATGCGTTTTTAGATGATTACGATACCAATTTTATCTGTAACCATACCGACCAAAATGGACGCTACAGTTTTGGTAATCAACCCAGAATAGGAGAGTGGAACTTAAGAGCATTGGCATTGGCACTTGAACTACTAGTTCCAAGAGAACGCTTAGAGAAAATTATAGCACACTATGGACGAATTTATAGCAGACACTTTCTCTATTTAATAGGTAAAAAACTAGGGCTTGATGAGGTAACAGAGAAAGATTTTGAACTAATGAAATTGATGTTTGGTATGTTACAGTCACTTAGTGTAGACTATACGCTGTTTTTTAGAACCATAAGTCACTATAGTAAAGATAGAACAGAACTATTAAAATTGGGACTTTATCATGCACCCATGAGTGATTGGCTTGATGATTATGACAAAAGATTAGAAGAGAACAAAACTTCTGTAAAAGAGAGACATAATCTAATGTTAAAAGTAAACCCTAAATATGTGCTAAAAAACTATATGCTTCAAGAGGCAATAGAAGAGGCAGAGCAGGGAAATTTTAAGTTGGTTGATGATTTATTTAAGATAGCTCAAAATCCTTATGATGAACATAAAGAGTTTGAACGATGGGCAGAGGCAACACCTGATATGTTTAAGAATCAGAAGTTGAGTTGTTCTTCGTGATTAAATCACGGAAACAACACTATTCCCAGCCTCAAAAATTCTCTTAACTCTATCTTGCCATAGTTCTCCAAACTCTTTTTGATCTTCTGGAGTTGCTTTTCCTTGCATGATTTTACCCATTAGTTCTTGCTGTTTTGGGCTTCCTCCTACTGAACTTGGATTGTAGGTTATTTCTACTGATTTATTGGTGTCTAATCTTGTAAATTTTACGGATGAGCCAATATCTGCATTAAACTCCATAAGGTTATTTCTCGCAAATTTACCATTGATTCCTTTGAATCCAAAAATCTCTGTTGCTCCTGTAATTTGTGTAATAACATTGGCAATTACACCTGTTACACCGTTAGCTACATCATCTTTTATCTCAACTTTGATTGCACCTCTTTGTGGAATTTCATCTCCATAAAGAGCCTCTAATCCTTTTAGTGTGGTTAGGTAAGCACCTGCAACCGTTGGACATGAATGACCTGCTGATTTTACAATATCAAGGTAGCTAAACTCTACCAAGCCATTTTCAAATGTTCCTAAAAAGGCTGAAAGTGAGTCTTGTAATGTTATTGTTGGTGTTGTTTTAAAAAAATTTGGGTAGTTCATATTATATTTTATCCATTAAAATTTGGTGTTCCATCAGCAAGATGCGTACTATTTTCTTGATGTATAGCATTCTCTCTTTTGGCTTCCTCTTCGGCTTCATAAGCCATCATCTGTTGACGTACTTCGTTTATCTGTGCAGGGGTTACATTGTCATCACTTGACCATGCAATCTCTATCTCTTGATTGTACTCTTCACCTATTATCTCTATCTTTTCTGCATACTCATAGACATCCAAACAGATAATTCTCTCTTCATCATCTTTCATGGTGTCGGTAAGTTCAATATACCAACGACCTACAGGATTGCTTTTTATTACAGACTCAATTATTGTTGACATGGTTTTTCCTTAAAATCTTTTTCTTAAATCGCCATTATAGTGAATTTTTCTTGGGTCCATGTTTCCATCATTTAACATCGCAGGAACAATATCATCCTCTTCTAGTTTTTTAATCTCTGCATCAAGTTGGTCTTCTTGGTATGTCATCATCATATCAGCAGCAATTACATAGTCAAAACATTGAATATCTACAAGTTTATTAACCTCTTCCTCTACATCTCTACCCTCAACAGTTACAATTATCTTTCCTTTTGGGTCGTGTAGGTGGTATTCACATGTATCGGGATTATCTTTGATAATTTGGATTACTTTTTCTACATTTTCTGGTAGTGTCTGGACTACTATACTTGAGATGTTCATTTTTTTCCTTTGAGTTTTTGATTTTAGAGATTTTACAAAATTTATCGCGTAGGGTCGATTTATCGACCACGAATTGAAATAAATGCCTATTTTGTGGTCGATAAATCGACCCTACAGGATTCAGATTGAATTTTGTATAATCTTTGTTATATCTTTTGCCAAGATTATACCCTCTTTATTATAGATAATTTGTTGATTTACATCATATATAACCATTGTTGGAAGTTGAAAAACATCATACTCCTCTGTTAACTCTGGATATTCATCTGTATCTATCATAAGAATAGTAACATTCTCTAGCTCTTCATCCAGCTCTTCAAGCTCTGTCTCTAGGGCGTGGCATGGTTCACAATACTCTGAACCAAACTTTAAAACAACAGTACTCTTTTTCTCAAAAGCACTATTTAATTCCTCTTTAAAACTCTCATCATCTACTTCTATAATTGCCATTTATGGTAACTCCCAATAGTTAATATCTTTGTGGTCACTTGCTGTGAATAGTCTCTTTTCGTCTATAAATAGAATACTACTAATAGTTGCCTTATGAGAACCAAGTTTATAGAGATTTGACTTTGTTGATGTATTAAAGAGTGTAATATTGTTATTCTCATCAGAGGCATAAGCACCTATTTTAGCACTTGGGCTTAGAGCTGAACTATAGATAAGGAAAGAGGCATTTTTATAGTAAGCTACTTTTCCATCTTTTGAGTAGATAGAGGCTCTTCTGTCTTGACCTGCTGTAATAATTGTATCACTTTTATAGTCAACTTGGAAAATATTGTCTACATTTTGACCTTTAAGAACTTTTATAATCTTTCCATCTTTTACAGATACTAGTTTTAGCTCTCCACTCTCATCAGCAATAATCACTTCATCTTTTTTCTCATTTAGAGCAAAACTTGAAAATTTAGATGCTGAAATCTGTTCACGGTATAGGGCTTTTTTCTCTTTAATATCAAATAGAATTAGCTCATTACTAAGCAGAGCAATAAGAAGGTGGTTGCTGTCTATAAATTTAGATTTTGCAATGGTATATGATTGAGCTACAGAGATAATCTCTGTTAAGTTATTATCTGCATAGATATGTACTCTTCTATAACCCATCTTTCCTTGTGAAGTTATCATAATCTTACCATCTACAATATCTACAGAGTATATCTTAGAGTCCACTTCATCGCCTATAAAATCTTTGATTTTTGGAACATGTATGGTTTTAGTAAGATTTTTCTCTTTTGTATCATATATATCAACAGCACCATCTGCTGTGGCAGAGTAGAGTTTGTTGTTTTTGTAGACCAAATCGGTTACTGCACCACTTCCTGAGTAGATGAATGTTGGTTTTAAATCTTTGGCATTTAGTTGTGAAAAAATTAGTGTGAAAATTATTAAAAAACGCATTGTTTTCCTTTGTAGGGTTGGCTTTAGCCGACCATAATATTAAATAATTTGGTCGGCTAAAGCCAACCCTACGGCTCTTTTACCGTAATAGTTATAGCATTAGTAGGACACCGATAGACACAAAACCCACAAGATGTACATTTATCTGCATTTATCGAAGGTCTAAACATACCTAAAAAGTCAATAGCATTATCAATACAAGGCTCTTTACATGAGAAGCACATGGTCTGATGCCAACTTAAACATTTAAGTATATCTATCTCTATGGTTGCGTCTATGTTACGCATTTGGTCAACTTGTAGAACATTTGCTTCACAAACTTCTGCACACTCATCACAAAAGGTACACCCTGTGGGTGTGGTCAAATCGAGTTTTGGTGTTCCATCTTCTTGGATAATAATAATATTCTCTTCGCAGGTGGTAGCACATTTTTTATCTTGGCACTCAATACACAATGAAAAATCTTCTATATTGGCGTAGTAGGGTGGTCGGATAATACTCTCTTTGACCTCTGGTTTAGGGGAATCGCCTCTAAACGCAGAGCCAAAAGAGCGAAATAGCTCTCTTCTTTTCATCTTAGTGGTGTGTCCAAGTACTTTCACCAGCAGCAGAGTTTTTGTTTGCAATATCCTCTTTAGTAACTACAGAGATACCTTCACCTACTGTCTCTAAGTCATCATTCATGTGGTCATACCAAGATGATGCACTTTTACCATTTTTCTCAGAGAATCCACCCTCAAATGTATTTGATACAGCTAAGTCCCCTTTTGATTGTGGTGCATGACATTGAGAACAGTTAAATCTTGCCATAACAAGTTTTGTACCTGTTTTAGAGATAGCTGTCTCATTTTTATAGTTGTCAATAGATTTACTAAACTGTTTACCATCAAATTTGTGAGTTGGTCTAAAGTTTGTAAGGTGAGATTTAGGAACTGGAACAGCTCCTACACTCTTTGCAACTTCTGGCATATGACAGCCAATACACTGGTTATTTCCCGCTTTAATTGGTAAAAGACCTTCTACAGAGTGAGGAATCATTGGTGGTGCATCTTGGAATGCTCTTGCAATTCTTTGAGATGTACCAGGAGCATCTGAACTATACTCTGTTTTCATTCCAACTGTATCATCTTTTTCACTATATAGGTCTGTTTTTCTTAGACCAAGAACATTTTCTGTAACAACTTTTTTGTTACCAAGGTCATCTTTTGATAATCTCTCTGCTGTATTTACTTTTTCATTAATATCTACAACAAGTGGACCTTTTGCTTTTGCAGGAGCAGGAGTTGCTTCAGCTTTTGCAGGTGCTTTTGCATCTCCACCTTTAATTTCAGAAGCAATTGCATCTATATCAGCATCAGAAAGAGAGGCAACTTGACCTTTCATTATACCTTTCATTGCACCACCATAAGAGCCATCTTTATAACCCTTAAGTGCAGTTACAATATCAGCTTTGCTCATATCTTTTACAACTTTAGATTTACCCATAGCTTGTTTCTCAAAATCTGCACCATGACACCCTTTACACCCTGCTGTACCAGCACCATAAAGTGTTGGAGCTAGTAGTGAAGCTAAGGCGATTACTTTTATAACTTTTGTCATATTTTCTCCCTTTCTATTTTTTTATTTCAGAAGCAATTGCTTCAATATCAGCATCACTAAAAGATGCAACTTGACCTTTCATTATGCCTTTCATTGCACCACCATAAGAGCCATCTTTATACCCTTTAAGTGCAGTTACAATATCAGCTTTAGCCATATCTTTTACAATTTTAGATTTACCCATAGCTTTTTTCTCAAAATCTGCACCATGACACCCTTTACATCCAGCTGTACCAGCACCATATAGTGTTGGAGCTAGTAGTGAAGCTACTGCAATTATTTTTATAACTTTTGTCATTTCTAATTCCTCCTAATTTTTTAACTGTAGGGACTTCTCCCTACATGTTTTAAAAATCTATTTTTTTAGATAGTTTCGTATACTAAACTTTAGAGCATCATCTCCACAAACATCGATACATCTACCACAATTGGTACACTCTCCGTCTGTTACCATAATACTCTCTTTGTTAACCATATGTAATACATGATTTTCTGGACAAACTATTTTACATTCCATACAGTTTGTACAGGCTTCATGGTCATGGTCAACTCTAATTAAACTCGCTTTCCCTAAAAGTGAGTAACTTGCACCCAAAGGGCATAAGTGTCCACACCAACCATTTTTTACACCAAAAAGGTCAAAAAGGAAGATTGCTAAAACTACAGCAATTCCAGAACCAAAACCAAAGATAATACCTCTTTGCATTATTGTAATAGGACTCAACACCTCAAAGGCAGAGATTCCTACTACAGCAGATACAATAAGACCCAATACCATTATCCAATATCGTGCATTTCGTTTCAAAAATCTGTAGTTAATTTCATTTTTATCCAGTTTAAGTTTTCGTCTAAGCCAATTTGCAAAGTCTGTAACCATATTAATTGGACAGACCCAAGAACAGAATGCTCTTCCCCCTACAATAAAGTAGAAAAAGGCAATAATCAATGCACCTAAAAGTACATCTGCACCTAAAACAAATCCTGTTGCCAAGACTTGAAGGGTGGTGTATGGGTCTGCTAAAGGAATGGTTCCAAAAAGCAGAGATGAACCAAATGTTCCAGCTAAGATATTCCAACCATAAGCGTTTGCTCCAAAATAGAGAACCAGTAGTCCAATCTGTGTGACTCTTCTTAGAAGTAGATATTTAATATTTTTCATTAATATAAATCTCCTGAGTTAAGATAATCGGATGAACTCTGACTGCTACGCTCGGTTGTTGTCTCGATAGCTTTTGCATTTTGAACACGTTCTTGATCTTTTTGATCCCAACCTTTAACATAATGATCTCCTGCAACTCCTTTTGATACATCATTTGGAAGTACAAATATTGCAGGTTTCTCGGTAACACAAGCCTGTTCACATAGACCACAACCTGTACAGACATTATCATGAACAATAGGCAACATAAATGTATGCTTTCCTGTTCTGTCATTTCTGTGCATCTCAATTGTAATGGCATCTCCTAAAAGAGGACAGGCACGATAACAAGCATCACACTGAATTCCCCAATAGGCGATACATGACTCTTTATGAACCACTGCCAATCCCATAGAAGCTTTATTAATGTCCAGTTCTCCTTTATTGTTAGATACGGAGAGTTGGTCTAAAGCCCCTGATGGACAGACAGGAACACAGGGAATATCTTCACACATATAACAAGGTACTTCTGTTGGTATAAAGTAGGGTGTTCCAATTAACTTATGGTCACCACCTTTTGCCATCTTTAGTGTTCCTGCTTTTGGAAGTCCTGTCTCTTTGTCTAGATTTGTTTCTCGGTTTTGACACGCTTCTGCACACAACCCACACTTGATACAAGCTGTTGTAAAGTCATCCTCTTTAATAGCTCCAGGGGGTCGTAGTATTAGTGGCGATGCTTTCACTTCATCTGTATAGCCACTCCACAACAATCCACCAAGAGCTGTAAGACCTACGCTTTGAAGAGTCGTTGCCATAAACTTTCGTCTATTGTTGTTAGAGTTAGCCATTAGTTACGCCTTATAGATTTTAACTGCACACTTCTTGTAGTCAGTCTGTTTAGACATAGGACAAGTAGCATCAAGACAAACTTTATTAATGAATACTTTCTCATCAAACCAAGGTACAAATACAAGTCCACGAGCTGGTCTGTTACGACCTCTAGTCTCAACTCTTGCTTTAACTTTACCTCTTCTTGACTCAACCCAACACAATCCACCTTGTTTAAGACCTTTTGCCTTAGCATCTTTAGGGTGCATATAACATAATGCTTCTGGAACAGCACGGAAAAGCTCTGGAACTCTCATTGTCATTGTACCTGAATGCCAATGCTCAAGAACACGACCTGTACATAACCAAGTATCATAAGTCTCATCTGGCATCTCTGGAGGATCCATGTATGGTCTAGCAAAGATTTTCGCTTTGTTTGGAAGCGCTTTTTTACCAAGTTTCTTATCTGGACCAGTTAAGTTACCTTGTAGTAAGTTTTTCGCCAATTTACCATAGAATGCGTGAGTATTATCTGTTCCCTTAGCTGCTTTTGCTGCATATGGGTCATACTTAACGTTAAATCTCCACTGTGTCTCTTTACCATCAACAACTGGCCATTTAAGTCCACGAACTTTATGGTACATATCAAATGGAGCAAGGTCATGACCATGTCCTCTTGTAAATGCAGCGTACTCTTCAAATAGGTACTTTTGGATAAAGAATCCATAACCTTTAAATACTTTACCATCTGAACCAACAACATTTCTGCTATCTCCATAACCTTCAGAGTTATCGTAACCTTTTTGAATTGGGTCATTTTGGTCAAGTTTATAAGATTTTGCAATTTTGTTGTTAAATAGAATATCAAACATAGTTGTATCTTCTGTATAACCCATTTTTTTAGCCTCTTCAATTACAGATGGAAGAGCTTTCTTTCTTGGTCCACTTGGTTTCCACTCGCCCCAAAGGTCTTTAACTGTAAATCTTTTTGCAAACTCAACCCACTGCCATGTATCAGACATTGCGTCTCCTACAGGAAGAACTTGTTGTCTCCAGTGTTGTGTACGTCTTTCAGCATTTCCGTAAGCACCCCATTTTTCGTAAATCATCGCTGATGGAAGTACAAGGTCAGAGACTTTTGCAGAGATACCAGGGTAACCATCTGATGTTACAATAAAGTTGTCCATCTCTCTAGCTGCTTTAATCCAGTGAGTAGCTGATGCTGAATCTTGGTATGCGTTACAAACATTTACCCATGCAAACTTAACAAGACCATCTTCAATATCTCTGTGGATTTTCATAATATGCTGTTTACCAACACCATTAATTGTTCCAGCAGGAATCATCCATTTTTTCTCGGCGATTGCTCTATGTTTAGGATTTTTAACCATCATATCAGCAGGTAATCTGTGTGTAAATGTACCAACTTCTCTTGCAGTACCACAAGCAGATGGTTGACCTGTTAATGAGAACGCTCCTGAACCTGGAACAGCTTGTTTATTAAGCATAAAGTGAACATTGTAGCTTAGTGTATTTACCCAAGTACCACGTGTATGTTGGTTCATACCCATTGTCCAGAAAGATACTACTTTTCTACCTTTTTCAATGTAAAGTTCAGCAAGCATTTGAAGTTTCTTTTTGAACTCTTCAATATCCTCATCTGGGTCACCTTTTACAATTTTAGCTGTATAGTCTAGTGTGTATGGCTCTAAAGATTTTTTATAATCTTCAAAAGAGATATGCCAGTGTTTAAGAGTACCAGCTGTATGCTTCATTGTATCGCCCTCTTTGTACCCAAACGGTGCAAGTGCAGGTGCTTCTTTAGCAGATACTTTTTTCTCCATCTCTTTAGAGATAGTCTCCATCTCTTTGGCATTGTATTTACCATCTTTAATAGATTTATCAGATGCTCTTCTCATACCGTAACCGATATTTACAGGACCAGCAGCAAAAATCATATTTTTATTAACGAAATCCCAATCGATAATATCCTCTTTACCACCACCTTTTTTGTCTCTCATTACAATTTCACGAGCAACATAGTTCCAAAGAGCAAGGTCAGTATTTGGAGAGAATAGAATCTCAATATCAGCAATATCAGAAGTTCTATGAGTATAAGTTTGAATAGATACAACTTTCACTCTATCTGGGTCAGAAAGTTTTCTGTCAGTTACACGAGACCAGAGAATTGGGTGCATCTCTGCCATGTTTGAACCCCAAGAGATAACTGTATCTGTAAGCTCAATATCATCATAACAACCACTTGGCTCATCAATACCAAATGTTTGGTAGAAACCAACAACAGCCGATGCCATACAGTGACGTGCATTAGGGTCAATCGCATTTGAACGGAAACCAGCTTTCATCATTTTTTGAGCTGCATACCCTTCCATAACGGTATATTGACCTGATGCAAATACGGCAACAGACTCAGGTCCACCATGCTTAAGTGCTTTTTTAGCATGTTTTTCCATCTCATCAAATGCTCTTTGCCATGATACAGGTTTAAAGTTACCTTTTTTATCAAACTCGCCTTTGTCATTCATTCTTAACAACGGCTGTTTAAGTCTATCAGAACCATACATGATTTTAGCATTAAAGTAACCTTTAATACAGTTAAGACCTCTGTTTACTGGAGCTGCTGGGTCACCTTTTACTGCAACAATCTTTCCACCCTTTGTTGCCAACATAATACCACAACCAGTACCACAGAATCTACATGCTGCTTTATCCCATCTCCAATCTTTTTGAGCCTCATTTGATGATGCTTCAAGATTTGATGGAACAGCAATTCCTACTGCAGATGCTGCTGATGCTGCTGCTGCACTTTTTAGAAAATCTCTTCTATTCAAAGCCATACTATTTCCTCCTAGATTTAATCAGTTTGTTATATTTAAATATACATTAAAAAATAAAACTAAATATTGTATCGAAAGTTTTATTTAAAAGTGTATATTTTTTATAACTTAGAGTTAAGATTATCATAAAGAAAATCTAAAAAGATTGATATAAATCAAGAGCTGTTTTCTATTGGATGGTTATAAAATCAACCAACTCTATTGCTTCACACCCTTTTTTTAAGAGTTTTCGTTTTTTAGCATCCTCTTCTGCCAATTCAATAAGGTCTGCAAAATCTTTTTTTTGAGCTTCAAACTTATAAACCTCTTTCTTTGTACTTAGTATAATTTTAGAATCTTCCAAATTGCTAGTAAGCTCTAGATTTCGAATACCTTTTGTAAATTCACTCTTAATCAATTTAACAATCTTCTCATTTTTTAAAATCTCTTCAATAGATAACTCTTTATAGGTATCATTATCACAAATAAGTTTATATGTCACGTCCAGTTTTCCTTGCATTTGGATTAGCCTTTAAAATTTTAAGTTGATTTATTATAACATGCAAGAGTAAATAGGTTAGGAGATATGGCAAATTGTCATATTTTTATAAAATTTAAAAAGGTTACCTTTGATATATGAAAACAGATTAATTAAGATAGAGGTAGAGCCAAGTGAAATTCCTTGGTTAAAGATATTTACTCAAGTTGCACACAAGGAGTTCTCTAATGCGTCACAAGAGGAGAAAGAAGAGATATGGAGGGTATTGGATATTATCGAAAAAGAGATGTTAACTTTTTTTAAACCTAAAAAGATAAATATCGCCTCTTTTGGAAACTATATGCCCCATCTTCATTGGCATATTATGGCACGTTTTAAAGAGGATAGCTTTTTCCCTGAGCCTATGTGGGGGCAAAAGCAGAGAGAGGGAAGCTATCGGTTAGAGAATTTTGATATTTTTATAGAACTACTTAAAGAGAAATTTGAATAAATCTTTTATATAAGAGGAGGGGCGTTTTTTAGTTAATGCCTTTAACTCCTCCTCTTTTGTTGTTAGCTTTTCAATATACTTTTTTGCTTTTTTAAGCTCGGTTGCTTCAAACTTAATCTGCATCTAAAATTCTTTCTATTTCATACATTGCATCTTCATTTTTAAGTCTAAATTTAACCTCTATTCTTCTTGAAGCATCTTTGTCCTCTTTTCCATTTACTTTAATTGTATCAAGATAAGAGCGACCACTTGCAACAAGCTTCTCTTTGATATTATGTTTTTTAATATAATCAAGAGTCAAGAGATAGTGCATAACAGCAAAGGCACGTTTTTGAGACAAATCAAGGTTATATAGATATGAACCATCAGAGTCAGAGTGTCCCTCTATGATGATTTTATCAAGATGCTCTTTTATATTAGGATTTGATATGAGTGTATTTACATATTCAATAAAATTCTTTTTAAGCTCATTTTTTGCTCCATCTTTTAAGTTGGCTGAACCTTTGTCAAAGAGTATGTTAGAAGCCAATCTTAATGAACCACTCTCTTTATCTATATTTATCTTTTTACCTAAAGAGGCTTTTAGCTCGGCAATAACTTTTAGTTTGATTCCTGTTAGAGATTTTATTTTTGCTTTTTGTGCTTGAAGTTTAACCAAAAGGTCATCATATTTGGTCTGTTTATTATCAAGCGCTTGAACCATCTTGAGAAGCTTGTCTTCATTTAATCTTAAAGACTCATTCTGCTCATTTAGTTGATTAGAGAGAAGAATAACTTTTCCCTCATACTCTTTTATTTTGTTTTGACTGGTATGTATTGTACTGTTTTGCTCTTGTGTCATATTTTGAAGCAGTACAATATGGTTAGAGTAGTTGTCTATTTTTGTATTTTGAGCCAAGAGGAGTTGATTTAAACTCTCTAACTCTTCAGCTTTAAGTTTAAGAGACTCTTTTGAGAGTATCAAATCTTTGTTACTCTCTTTAAGTGAGGCTTCTCGTTTTGCCAAAAGATTACGTAGTTTTGAAATCTCATCAGATTTAACAGCAATGTTTTGAGACAAATCAATAAGGTTATCAGACTGTTCATCTAAAACCTCCTCTTGTTCTGTTAGTGCCTCTTTCTGTTTATCAAGTATGGTCTCTTTGTCATGTAGAATATTTCTTAATGTGGTTGATTTTACCATAATAGAACCAATAAGTAAGATAAAAATAAACAATAGCCCTGCCATTAAATCGGCATACGAAATCCAAAAGTTACTACTTTCACTGTTGTTACTATTTTTCTCTTTAAACATTATCTGTTCACTATGGTATTAGAAATCTGTTGATGATATTTGGTTATGGTATCTTGCAAAATAGCATTTTGTTGACTGGTACTGTTCGCAAAATTGGCAAGTTTTACAATAATATCACCCAATTCACTATCGATTTTAGTAAAGCTAAGTGTTAGTGCATGTTCTAAAGAGGAATCAAATTTATTAATATTATTTGATAACTCTTGTGTTGTTCTTGTAAAGTCACGAATATTTCTCTCTATCTGTTCTGTAGCACTAAGTGCTGTTTGAGAGTGATGAATTTTAGCGATGGTATCTTTTAAGTCGCTAGAGACCATCTGCATATGGTTTGTAATACTAGAGAAATTTTTATTGGTTTCATTTATAATTGTTTGAAAATTCTCTAAATGTTTCTCATTTAGTTTTTGAATAAAATCTAAGTTAAAAGTCTCTTGAAGTGCTTTTATCATATTTTGATCACGTATCTCATCTTGCATATGTTCATGACGACTCAATTCACTCTTTGACCAAATATAAGTATTGTAGACAAGGTGTAGTTGATGTGAATCAGTATCTACTTTAGAGAGACCTCTTTTTTCAAAAAAAGTCCAAATTATAGAGAGAAAAATACCATAAATAGAAGCATAGAAAGCAGTACCTACACCAGCTAAAAGCAAGGAAATATCACGGTCTAAAGCCTCACTATTGGTAGAAGAGAAGTCAGGCATAGATAGTGCAATGGCTGTAAATGTTCCTAAAATACCCAACATAGGAAAGAATGAAGGGGCAACAGAAGCAAAGTTGTCATTTCTAAATGTTTTATAGTATTCAGCAATAAACTCTCCAATATTAATGGTTGACTTTGTCTCATTAAAAATGGTTAAAGAGTTCTCTTTTATACTTTTTTGCAAATCTTTTTGTAGGTTAATATACTCTTTACGCATTCTACAGATAGCAAAATTGGCATTGTGTTTAATAAAGAGTAGATAGGTAATGTATATTACTCCAATAATAATTAAAGAGTGCATATTCACTTTTAATGAGATAAGGTTAAGGTATCCTAAAATGATTCCTGCAAAAAATAGTGTCGGGAATAGGGCGATTATAAGGTAGTTAATAAAACAAGGTGTATTGGATGAGTGGTTGGTTGGCATTTTGACTCCTCTATTTCAAGTCTGTACTGTTGTTATCGGGGGTTATAGATGAAATATTAAGATCTTTTGGTTTATGAATGACCTCTTTAACCAAGTAGAAAAAGTTTGGATGAAGTACATCAGCATGAATCTTAATAATAGCTGTTTTATAGGTACTTTTTGTAATTACTTTAGTAACAATACCTACTGGTATATTGGGTAAAAATATATTATCAAGTCCTGAAGTAACTACTTTATCTCCAATATTAATTTGTGACCATTTTGGAATAAAATTGACTTCCATATGTTGTGCATCAATTCCTTTTGCAATTCCTGGTCGTTTTTTCTCTCCAATAAAGGTTGAGAATTGACACTCTTCATTTGAGAGCAAAATTCCTTTAAGTGGTTCATCCGTTTTTATAGCAATACCAGCTGCAACATTTTTTTGGATTAGTCCAAAAATCTTATCTTTTTTAAGTTCATGACCCTTAGTTAGATAGACTTGAGAGAAATCATTAAGTTTTTTATAAGAGATAGTTTGAACCCGTAAAATATTTTCATGAAGATTAAATCTATCTTCATTGTATGTATGTAGAGCTTCAAGTTTAACAATTTTTATCTTCTGTTGATAGAGATATTTTCGAAGTAAAAGATTTTCATTTTTTAACTCCTTTACTGACTCTGCTTGGTTCAAGTATTGGTCAATAGAAGTTTTAATATTGTTGGTTATATTTAGATAACCCTCTTTTACAGGTAAAGTAAGCGTTGCAAACTTGTCCTGAAAAGAGTTCTCTTTTCTTAAGAGAAATATTACTGCGATAATGAGAAGAGAGAGAAAAAAAACTTTACTATTCTTCATAAACTGTCTGTTGTAGTAAATCTATCTCTTCTAGTGCTTTTCCTGTTCCTTTTGCTACAGCAAGTAGAGGATCTTCAGCTACATAGACAGGAAGTTTAATAATGTTAGATAGGTATTTATCTAAACCACGAATCAATGCACCACCACCAGTAAGTACAATACCGTTTTCAACAATATCTCCAGCTAAATCAGGAGGTGTCTGCTCAAGAACAAGTTTAAGTGCTTCACCAATCTCTTTTAGTGGCTCTTTAATAGCTTCTCTCATATGCTCTGAAGTAATCTCAACAGAGGTTAAAAGTCCAGTTACTTGGTCTCTACCTTTAACATTCATGTTTAGTTCTTCATCAAGCTGAATTGCTGTACCAATGGCAATTTTCATCTCTTCTGAAACTCTATCACCTATAAGAAGGTTAAAATTCTTTTTCATATAATCAATAATAAACTTATCAATTTTATCACCAGCTGTTCTAATTGATTTAGATAGAACAAGACCACCTAAAGAGATAACACCAATTTCAGTTGTACCACCACCAATATCAACAACCAAGTTACCATTAGGCTCTTTTACAGGAATCCCTGAACCAATTGCTGCTGCCATAGGCTCTTCGATAAGATAAACTTCTCTTGCTCCAGCACTCATTGCTGACTCTTTAACTGCTTTTCGCTCTACTTGGGTTAATCCAAATGGAACACAGATAATAATTCTTGGAGAGAAGAGACCTTTTCTATTATGTACTTTTTCAATAAAATATCTAATCATCATCTCTGTTGTGTTAAAGTCAGCAATAACTCCATCTCTCATTGGGCGAATGGCTTTGATATTACCTGGTGTTTTACCAACCATATCTTTTGCCTCTTGACCCACTGCCAATATATGCTCTCGACCATGTTTATCATATTGAATAGCAACCACTGATGGTTCATTGATACAAATTCCTTTGCCTTTAACCAGTACCAATGTATTTGCTGTTCCTAAATCTATTGCTAAATCGTTTGAAAATATTCCTAAAAGTTTTTTAAACATTCTTCTTCCCTTATGCTGTTTTTGAATTTTTTATATAAAGTGGTTTCATACCATTTTTCACTACATCATCTGTAATAATAATTTCATATCCTTCGAGTTCAGGAAGTTCATACATAATATCTAATAAAGCCTCTTCCATAATCGAACGTAATCCTCTTGCTCCTGTTTTTCGCTTAATTGCTTTTTGGGCAATTGCTTCTAATGCACCATCTTCAAATGTTAATAGTGCGTTATCTATCTCAAAGAGCTTTTGGTACTGTTTGATAACGGAATTTTTAGGTTCAACTAGAATTCTTATCATATCTTCAATTGTAATTGGTTCAAGTGTTGCTGTAACATGAAGCCGTCCAATAAGTTCTGGAATAATTCCAAAGTGTACCAAATCATCTGATTCAATAAGGTGCATCACATTTTCATTCTCTTTAGAACTTCGTTTTGTCTGTCCAAATCCAAGTTGATTTGCACCCAATCTTCTTTGAATAATCTCTTCTACACCATCAAATGCTCCACCACAAATAAATAGAATATTTGAAGTATCTATCTGTAAAAAGTCTTGATTTGGATGCTTTCGTCCACCTTTTGGTGGAATATTAACAACTGAACCCTCAATAATTTTAAGCAGTGCTTGTTGTACACCTTCACCTGAAACATCTCGTGTAATTGAACGGTTTTCACCCATCCGAGCAATTTTATCCATCTCATCAATAAAGATAATTCCACGTTCTGCTTTGGTTATATCTCCATCAGCAGCTTGAAGAAGTTTGGTTAAAATATTTTCAACATCTTCACCTACATAACCTGCTTCAGTTAAGTTGGTTGCATCTGAAATGGCAATAGGTACATCTAGAAAACGAGCAATTGTTTGTGCCAATAGAGTTTTTCCTGAACCTGTTGGTCCAATAAGTAAGATGTTTGATTTTTCAATAGAGGTATCATTATCATTAATATATTTAAAAATTCTTTTATAGTGATTGTAAACAGCTACCGATAGTGTTTTCTTTGCTTGGTCTTGACCAATAACATAATCATTTAACATCTTGTGTATCTCTTTTGGAATAAGCAAAGTAGGTGGAGGAGTGTTTAACTCTTCATCAATCTCTTCCTCTTCGCCAAAAAGAATTTTATAGGCAGATGTTACACAATTTGAACATATATATACACTGTTTCCTGCTATAAATGGGTTTGTTTCTTTCTCTGTAGTATTACAAAAACTACATGTTTTTCTAGCCATTAATATTTTTCCTTACATATGGAATACCACGTTTTGATTGTGTGATAAACGTTACTAATTTTTTTATAATTTCTGAGTCACTCTTTTTTAAAAGTGATTCGGCAGTCTCTTGTAGTGCTTGACCACTTTCAAATAGCTCTCTGTAGGCTATCTTTAAACTGTTTATTTCATCTCTATTTAGATGTCGTCTAAGACCTGTTAGATTCAGTCCTCTAAGTGTAGCACGGTTTCCCTCTGCTAAACAGTAAGGAGGAATATCTTGACTTAAAGCAGATGCTCCACCAATCATTGCAAAATCACCAATATGAACAAATTGATGAATGGGTGTTAATCCACCAACAACAACATTGTTTCCAAGTTCTACATGACCTGCTAAGGTTGCACCATTTGCTAAGATGCAGTTGTCTCCCATGATAACGTCATGACCTAAATGAACATAACCCATTAAAAGATTATTATTTCCAATTTTTGTGATGCTTCCACCACCTTTGGTTCCTGGGTTAATTAGAGTAAATTCACGAATTTTATTGTTATCGCCAATAATAAGTTGAACCTCTTCACCATTAAATTTTAAATCTTGGGGAATAGAGCCAACAACGGCATGAGAGAAGATATGATTGTTTTTTCCTATGGTGGTATGACCTGCTATATTTGCATGTGCATCAATAACAGTTCCCTCATCAATGGTTGTTTGTGAAGAGATGGTTACAAATGGACCAATGGTTACACTGTTACCGATTACTGCACCCTCTTCAATAATTGCTGTTGGATGTATGTTGGACACTAAAAACCTTTTTAATAACTTTAATATTCTATTTATCTACAATCATCGCTTTTAGTTCAGCTTGGGCAACCAATTTATCAGCTACATAGGCTTTTGCATCTAATTGCCAAATTGCACCACGTTGTTTAATAACTGTTAATTTGTAAACCAGTTGATCTCCTGGTGTTACAGGTGACCTAAATTTTGCTTTGTCAATACTCATAAAATAGACTACTTTATCTTCTGCCGCATCTTGTTCTTCTTCGGTTGAACTTTTAAATGCTAATACGCCACCTGCTTGTGCCATACCTTCAATAATCATTACACCTGGATAGATTGGATGGTCAGGAAAGTGTCCTTGAAATACAGGCTCTGATATAGAGACATTTTTATAGCCCTCTATACTTACTCCTTTTTCAAGTTTTGTGACACGATCAAGTAGTAAAAATGGGTACCTGTGTGGTAGTATTTTTTGAATTTCAACTACATCATATAGCATACTTTAAGCCTTTTGAGAAAATTTTTAACTATTTTATCTAAATATAACTAAAATGTTATGATTTTTTTAATAAAACTTCTTTGACATCTTGATATATATGGCTTTTATAAAGAATTTCAACTTTTTGAGTAGGAATATTAAGAACCACAACAATTAAAGAGAGGTCATATGGGTTAGAAATAAGCTCTTTTCTTATACTAAGTTCTACTTGAAATGGAGGGGGATTAAAAATTAAATTTTCAATAGAGTCATGGTCTGTTTTTGCTAATTTATTATATTTATCTAATGTAATAAATTTAACTTCATCTCGGTTCATGTAGTGTATTTCGTTAATAGTATTATCTATACGTCCTCTTGTATATTCACTTTTTAGGGTAGAGTAGGGTAAAAAATGTGCAGGAAGAGTCTCTTTTTTTACCCTTAAAAGTCCATAAGTTTGTCTCCAATTTAAAAACCGTTCTTTTACTATAGTATATTTTATATGCTTCTCCTCATACTCCCAACGCTTTTTATAGAGTTCAACTCTTGCTTCTATAGATTCAGGTTGAATTTGCCTTGAAATAGGAGAAAAAAGTTCATCTGCCAACTTTTGTTGCTGTTCTCGTTGCATGGTAAGTCCAAAAAGGCAACCACAATAGTCTTGACGGTACAAAGCATCTTTTTTTGCTAAAATATTTTGCTCTTGTGTTCCAGAAGCTTTTCTGTAATCTGGAGCAATAAACTTTACACCAAACTTAGCTCCAAGTATATCCCCCGATTTCTTAAGCTGTTTAAGAGATTTCTTTGGACTTGTTAACAGTGTAGAGGTAAATAACCCTTCTCCTAACTCTGAAGCTCTCTTCGCTGTTACTTCAAAACGTCTATCAAAACAGACTGCACATCTGCTACCTTTTTCAGGCTCTTTCTCTAAGCCTCGTACAGCTTTTAACCAGTTTTCAGTATCATATTTTCCCTCTAATAGCTCAATGTTTAATATATTACAGGAACGTTCTACCTCAAGAAGTCGAAGTTTATATTCACTGTATGGATGAATATTGGGGTCGTAAAAAAAACCTATAAGTTTTTCATTTGGGTATTCAAGTTGTAGTTTTTGTAAGAAGTAGTGGCTGTCTACAGCACAACATATATGTACTAAAATAGGAGAGTCCTTGTTTGTAAATAGTTTAGTAAGGCAATCATAGTAGATTGCCTTTGGAGTTAATTTATTAGTTCAGCAAAAGAGTCTTGACAAGCTTTAATAGCCTCTTCAATCATCTCATCTGTAGTAGCTGTTGATATAAACCCTGTCTCATAAGATGAACAAGCCAAATATACTCCTTTTTCAAGCATTTTTCCATGGAACTTTCCAAACAGTTCAGAGTTATTTTCAAGTGCATCATCAAAGTTTTTAACCACTTTATCTGAAAAATAGAATCCAAACATAGAACCACGAACATCAGTTACCATTGGTACACCTACTGCGTCTGAAGCCTCTTGGAAACCTTCCATTAATCTTTTTGCTCTCTTTTCTAAAGTTGCATATACTGTTGGGTCTGCTTTTAGTTTTTTAAGGCTTGTTAATCCTGCTGCCATTGCCACTGGGTTACCTGAAAGTGTTCCTGCTTGGTATATTGGACCCTCTGGAGATAGTTGAGCCATAATCTCTTTTCTTGTTCCAAATGCACCAACTGGCATACCTGCACCAATTACTTTTCCTAGTGTTACAATGTCTGGTTTAACTGAACCGATACCCTGATAACCTGTAAGAGATGCTCTAAATCCACTCATAACCTCATCAAAAATTAGTAATGCTCCATGCTCGTCACATAAAACTCTTAGCTCTGCTAAAAAAGCTTCATCTGCTGGAACCAATCCCATATTTCCTGCAATCGGTTCAATAATAATAGATGAAACACCATTTTCACTCTGCTCAAAACATGCTTTTACTGACTCTATATCGTTATAGGTTGCCAAGAGTGTATGTTTGGTTAAATCTGCTGGTACTCCTGGGCTAGATGGGCTTCCAAAGGTTGCCATTCCTGAACCTGCTTGAACTAAAAGTGAATCGGCGTGACCATGGTAGCACCCTGTAAATTTGATAAAATCATCGCGTTTTGTGTAGCCTCTTGCCAAACGGATAGCCGACATTACAGCCTCTGTTCCAGAGCTTACAAAACGCACCTTTTCAATACTATCAAACATCTCTACAATCTCGGTTGCCAAGTCTGTTTCGGTTAGTGTTGGCGCTCCAAAGCTTAAACCACGTTTTATAGCCTCTATTACAGCTTGTTCCACATCTTTATCGGCATGACCCAAAATAAGAGGCCCCCAACTTTGAACAAAATCAATATACTTGTTTCCATCAATATCAATTAGATGACCACCCTCGCCACGCTCTATAAATACAGGTGTTCCACCAACCGATGAAAATGCTCTTACAGGCGAATCAACACCCCCTGGAATAACCTCGTAAGCCTCTTTAAATGCCTCTTGGCTTCTGTTATAACTCATAAAATAGTATCCTTTTTAATGCTAAATAAATTTTTTTTGATTATACTGTTTTTAATCTATTATTGTGGAATATTATGAGATTTTTTGTTGCTTTTTTTATTTCGTTGTTAATTTATATGGCTCTTATATGGTTGATTATGGCTAACTTTTCAGATATTAAAGTTGTTCCTAAAAAGAGAAATGAGCATATTATTAAGATAGATATTAGAGATATTCCAACACCAAAAAAAGTTTTGGAATTGGAGGCAATAGCCCCCAAAATAGCGAGGCTAAAGCCATCGGTTCCGAATTTTATTATACCTGAAATTAAAAAGAAGGTAGCTAA
>Ga0256828_1000499_pt1 | contig 25904 bp, 26 predicted proteins | sample CV88metaG_FD_185993 | JGI IMG/M metagenome (GOLD analysis project Ga0256828, IMG submission 185993) | Hydrothermal vent microbial communities from East Pacific Rise, Pacific Ocean - CV88 | ecosystem: Environmental > Aquatic > Marine > Hydrothermal vents | place: Pacific Ocean: East Pacific Rise...
TTGAAGCTCCATATTAAAAAGTGCTATTCCAGATTCTATCGTTTTAAAGAAACGAGCCTCTTCAAGTTGAATCTGCTCTTTGACAATTTCAGCTTTTTGCTCAAGATAGTTATACTCTTTCCCCATAATATCTACAAGTGTATCTACAAGCTTATGCATAAATGGTTCTCTAAAACCTAAAAGATACCCATGGCGTACAGCACGGCGTAAGATACGACGAAGCACATAACCACGCCCCTCATTAGAGAAATTTGTTCCTTGAGAAAGAAGAAAAACAGCTGTTCTAATATGATCAGCTATAACACGGTACGATGCACCTGTTGCATAAACATACTCTTTGCCTATAAGGTCTTCAACTTTACGAATAAGTGGCATAAAAAGGCTTGAACCATAATTAGAAAGTGCGCCCTCTTTAATAGCAACAACTCTTTCTAAGCCCATTCCTGTATCGATAGATGGTTTTGCAAGTGGTAATCTCTCGCCACCTTTTTCCTTCACTTCATATTGCATAAACACAAGGTTCCAAATCTCTAAAAATCTATCACCCTCACCACCCATATAATCTTCAGGACCACTAAAATGTTCAGCCCCTTGGTCATAAAAGATTTCACTACATGGTCCACATGGTCCAGTATCTCCCATAGCCCAAAAATTGTCTTTATCACCTAGACGCATAATTCTATCTTCTGCTATATGCTTTTTCCAAAATGTTTCTGCTTCATCATCACTTTCATGAACAGTAACCCAAAGTTTTTCTTTAGGAAGTTTTATAACCTCTGTGATAAATTCCCACGCATAGTCAATAGCTTGTTCTTTGAAATAATCTCCAAAACTAAAGTTTCCAAGCATCTCAAAAAAAGTATGGTGTCTTGCAGTGTGTCCAACATTTTCAAGGTCATTATGTTTTCCACCAGCACGAATACATGTCTGACACGATGTAGCACGAGGGTTTTGTGGAGTAGGAATATCTCCCGTAAAAATCGATTTAAACGGCACCATTCCAGCGTTGTTAAAAAGGAGGGTTGCATCATCAGGCACGAGTGGTGCTGATGCAACTCTTGTGTGATTTTTTGATTCAAAAAATCGTAAATATTCTTCTCTAATATCCATCTATATATTCTCTTATGTAAAATTAAGAAATTATAGCGAAATATTAATAAGTATTTCTAAAAGCGTCTATATTTTAGTCAATACTCTCATAAATTTCTACTAATGGTTTACCTGCAAACCATTCTCGAGGAGGCATATTTTCATGAGATTTTTTAAATGCTTCACTTTGTGTATATGCCATAAAACTTCGCATGTCTTCCCAAATTGTTTCAATGATAAAAGTATTATTTTCTCCCGTCATTGGGTTTGATTGTGGGGCTAAAAGATTCATGGCATTACACCCTGCTTGCTCTTGAATATTATGCTTTTTTATCGCTTCTTTAAGATGTGCTGTATATTCTTCTTTAAACTCTTCTTTAACGGGAAATTTTGTAAAAACTGTAACCATAATGTATCCTTTAATATTTAAAAATATTGTAACACTTATTTATAAAAATATGGATAACAACCTACTCAAAAAAAGAGTTCACTACAATATCACTTCTCTTACCTATACTTCCAAAACTTTTTGAGTGAAATTAAGGTGAGCCATGAAACAATTTACACAACAACAACTTGATAACTTTGCAAAACAAATACAAAGAGAAGAGAATAAAACAACGATTAATACATTAACAGAAGCACTTGTTACAGATGCCTTAGATGCAGAATTTTCTTCTATATGGTACTATAATTCAAAACAATTTGCACTTTATAGAGAACGAGATTCTTCTCCTATCAAAGAGTTGTCACTTCATACTAAAAAAGGGATTATCTATAAATGTTTTATGACTAAAAAAAGTGAACTTTATAACTACCTTGCGAGTGATAAAGATTATGTAGCATCTTTAGATAATCCAGATAACATTAAAATCAAATCAAAAGTAATGCTTCCACTTATGGATGGAGATGTTTTTGTTGGTATTGTTACAGCATACAATTCTATCAAACATAATAAAAAATTTGCAAAACATGATGTACAAACACTTAAACAACTCGCTCCATACATTATCAATGCAATCTACAAAATACACAAACCAACACACAACACACAACTACAAACACTTCCTCAACATACTCAAGAGCATGAAAAAACAGAAACACCAGATGAAACACTTACTTTTGTAGCCAATTTTGTTCATGATATCCGAACACCAGCAAATTCACTTTATGGATTTTTAGATCTACTTGAAAATCAAATAGAGGATGAACGCCTTAAATCATACATTGTTAATGCTAAAGAGAGTGCAAGTTTTATTAATGAGCTTACCACTTCCGTTTTAAATATGGTTTCTACGCATAAAGAGAGTAGTGTTTCAGAACTTCAAGAGATTGATTCTATTAAATTTTTCTCTACCATAGCCAAATCATTTGCTTCTAATATGTATGCCAAACATATAGATTTCAACATCTATATAGATCCTCTTTTACCAAAAAGTATCACCATTGATACACTTAAAATGAAACGAGTTATCTTAAACCTTATAGGTAATGCTTATAAATTCACACCAAACTATAAATCTATAGAATTTTCTATAAAGTATGTTACAAAAACAAACAGAATTGTTTTATATGTTAAAGATACAGGTATAGGAATACCAAAAGAGAAGCAAAAAACAATTTTTGAAGCATTTAAACAAGCAGAAGACACCACAGCACTCAACTTTGGTGGAACAGGACTTGGACTCTTCATCTCAGCAAAATATGTTAAAGAGTTAGGAGGAACTCTCTCATTAATTAGTGAAATAGATAAAGGGAGTACTTTTAGTTTCGATATACCTGCAACTATTACAAATACAGCACCCTCTTATGCACCACTTATAAATAAGAAAAGAAAAATTGCCATCATTATGAATTCTGTTAATAATTTTTCAGCACATAATATCGCAAAGCATATGGTAAGAATGGGTATTCAAAAAGACAACATCATCCCACTAAGCTCTTTTGAAGCGGTAGATAATGACATAGCACACATCATTGTTTTTCAAAATAAAATCAATCCTCAAGCACTAGAAGAACTTGTACAAAAAGGGGTGAATATTCTTGTTATAGAAGAAGAGTTTTTATCCATAGACAAAGCAGAACTTTGTTTTAACTGTGATGTTGTTTCCCAATATGACTTTATAGCAAATAAGCTTTATAGTTTTCTTAACCATAAAGAACAAGCTAAAGTCCTCATAGTCGATGATGATACAGTAAGTGTTCTACTCATAGAAACTATTTTAGAAAATGAATTTTGTACAACCTCTGTTGCAAGAAATGGGAGAGAAGCACTCGATATGCTAGTACAAGCCCATCAAAACAATGACCCTTTTGACCTTCTTTACATAGACAATAATATGCCTTTTATGAATGGTAGTGAAGTAATGCAAACATTCCGCCAATATGAAAAAGACAATCTTTTAGAAGCAATTTTTGCCATCTCAACATCAGGAGATAGTATAAATACACAAGGTCCAAATAATCTTTATAATCTATATCTTGGTAAACCATTTAAAAAAGAGCAAATAAGAGATGCTCTTTACTCTATAAAATAAGGAAAAACAATTATGAAAAAACCAGAACCAATAAATAGTGAACATATAGTAAAAAATGTTGACTTAATCGTCTCAAAAGCAGATATAGAGGGAAACATTACTTATGTTAATCCTATATTTATCAAGATTTCAGGCTATTCACAAGCAAGTTTATTAGAACAGCCTCATGCTATTTTACGCCATCCTGATATGCCAAAGGTAATTTTTCACTATCTTTGGGAAAATATCAAAGAGGGGCAAGAGATATTTGCTTATGTAAAAAACCTTTGTGCTGATGGTGGTTACTACTGGGTTTTAGCTAATGTCAAAATGGCAAAAAATCCTGATGGTAGTTTTAGGAACTATATGTCAACGCGTCGCTGTATTACAGATAATGCTAAAGAAACAATAAGCAGTTTTTATAAACAACTCTTAGAAACAGAACAAGAAAAAGGTTTTGAAGCTTCACAAGAAATTTTCAATACTTTCTTAAAAACACATAACCTTAATGATGCAAAAGCATTTAACAACTATATGAAACAACTCAATAAATAAAGGAACACTATAATGATAAACTTTGATGATAAAATGAAAAAACTTCGTAGCGTTAATGGCTACTTAGGATCTTCAGTACTAAACTATTCAGGAGAAACTCTTTACATAGATGAAGAAAACACAGGGACAGATATAGGCTATGCTTCTGCTATTTTTAATGACTCTTTTCGCTCTATTAATGAGGCTTCACTTGACATCGGTTTTAGTGACATCTCTTCACTTGAAACAAAAACAGAAGATGGTCATGTCTTTTTAATGAAAAGTGCTGGTGCAAATAGTGATGATAATTTTGCAAAAATAGATATTTTTTGTATTTTACGAGATGATGGAAATATTGCTCTTGCAAAAATGATTATGGATAAATCTTCAAAAATAATCTCTAATGAGCTTGCAAATATCTAATATGAAAACACTCTATTTTATACGCCATGCTAAAGCAAAAGAGTTTGATAAAGGGGAAAGTGATTTCGAACGCACCATTGCAAAACAAGGATATAAAGATATTTTAACCATTGGATCATATCTAAAACTTAGAGGTATAATTCCAGATGGAGTACTATGTAGTTGTGCACTTAGAACGCAACAAAGTGCTACAAAACTTATGGAGATTTTAGAGTATAAAGGGCGTATTAATTATCTTGAACAACTCTATATGACCTCAACACAAGAGATAACTGAAATTATAAGAGTGCAAGATGATACAAATGAATCTATGTTCGTCATAGGACATCATCCCTACCTTACAGAACTTGTCAATACTCTTTCACAAGAGCATATTGCCAAGATTCCATCTATGGGTGTAGTATGTATAACTTTTAATATTTCTTCATGGAAAGAGATACTTACATGTAAAGGAGAATTAAAGTTTTTTATCTTTCCAAAACAGTTCAAATACTATATGCCAAAACAGATACAAGCAACATTAGCTTAAGGTTTATTTCCCTTTCTCCCATGAGATATAATTATGCCAAATACCACTTAATGCTGGTTCAATGGGATGAATAGCCTTACTTACTGCTGTAATAGAGTTTGGTATGTATAAAAAGAGATAAGGGTTATCAGTAACAATGGTAGCAAACATCTTTTTGTAAAGTTGTGCAAGTTTTTTAGCATCTACCATACTTTGTGAGTTTTCTATCATTGTGTCTATTTTTTTATTATGATAGCCCACAAGATTAAAACCTCCTGCTTTATCGCTATCGCTATGCCAAAAAAGATAAGGATCAGGTGTAGGAGAAAGGCCCCAACCTAGTAAAACTGTATCAAATTTATGGGGAAAAACAACCATATTTAAAAAGGCTTGCCACTCCATAATACGCAACTTCACAAGAACACCAATTTTTTGAAGTTGGTACTGTAAAATCTCTGCTGCATAGGGACGAATAGAGCTTGCGTTTGAGGTGACTATCTCAAAACGTAAGGGGTGTTGTTTGTCATAACCCGCTTTTTTAAGCAGTGCTTGGGCTTCTTGTAGGTTATGTTCTGGTGCTTTTACTGCATCATTAAAAGCACTACTTCCTGGTAAAAAAGGTCCTGTACACACTTTTGCATGTTGAAAAAAAAGAATTTTAACTAACTCCTCTCTATCTATCGCCAATGAGAGTGCTTTTCTCACATCAGGGTTTTGAAACTTTTTGCGTCGAAGATTAAAACCCAAATAGGTATAAGAGAGACTAATATGTTCATACACCCGAAAATGTTTAAAAAAATCTTGACTGAGTTGCTTCTCATATGCCATGGGTTCTAAGGAGCCTATATCAAGTTTTTGTGATTTGAGCATTAAAAAACGGGTCATAGGGTCTGCTACTACATGAAAAGAGATGGTATCTATTTTTGCCCTACCCTCAAAATAATCTTCAAAAGCTTCAAGTTCTATATTTTTTGAAAACTCTAAAGTTTTGAGTTTATATGCACCTGTTCCTATAGGATGGGTGTTAAACTTACTATTCATAAGATTTTTTTCATTTGCTAAAATATGTTGTGGAATAATCCCCATCATCCAAGTTTCTAAAGCTTTAAAATAGGGCTGTTTATAATGTACTTTAAGTGTATAATCATCAAGAACTTCTACACTCTTTACAAAACGAAAGCCCGAAGCATAGGGGGAAACTATATTTTTTGAGATAAGAACATGGTAAGTAAAAAGTACATCATTTGCTGTAAATTTTACACCATCATGCCACAATACATTATGACGTAAAAGAAAAACTAAGGTTTTATTATCTTCAAAATAAAACTTTTTTGCCAAATCACCAATGATTTTTTTATTATCTTTATCATATTTCACAAGTCCATTAAAAAGAAACCCTGCTATCTCAGAAGAGCTTGAATCAGTAGCAAGTAAAGGGTTTAACCGTGAGGGGTTAGAAGAGGTCGCTAAGTGAAGTGTCGTTGCAGAAACAACTACAGTAAAAAAAAGACAACAAAATATACGAAACATCTAAGGCAATACCTTATCATTGATAAAAAACTTTTTATCTTTAAGGTGAAGATGAATCTTGATTTTTTCCCCATCTTTTTGTGCAAATTCATCCACTATACCTACCTTAGGTAAGGCTTGTAAAAGTGTTTCATAAAGGGGTTTTGCCAAAGTTATATTACTATCCATCTCTAAAGCTTTTTGCATAGAGATATTTACAGAAGTATATATACCACCTAGCGGTTTTTGAGCTAAGATAATATTTCTACAAGAAAACTCTGGAACAATCACCTGAAATTTATCATCAAAAAGTTCTACTATATACTTTTTTCTACTTTTTTCATCTAAAACATCCATCTTTGAAAATGTTCTATAGGTTGTTTCATTAAGATCTTTTACTTCCAAAATCATTTTATAATTGTTTACATGTAAAGAAGTTGTAGGTGTTATATAGTAGAGATTATCTATAGCTATATTTTTACTAAAATCTATACGATGATGATGTGTTGATGAATGACTAAGAGAGCTTACTCTTTCAAGCATAATCTTTGTATTTTTTCCATCTTTTTTGACAATCTTTAAAAGAAGTTCTCTTAAATAGGAGTTGATTTTCTGTGCATTAAGTGGATTACCCTCCCCTTTATAGGTCATACCACTAAGAATCGTTGTGATGTTACAATCATCTTTTAGTGTATAATTTTGGGAAATATCTTTCATATAGCCTTTAAAAGTATTAGTTAAAAGATTGTATTCTAAATGATAAAATATTCCCTTTTTTGCTAAAAAACTATCTATTTGTTGTGTAAAAACTTTATCTTTTTTTTCAAGTAATTGATGTATAGATGGAGAAAGTTTAAGGGGATAAAAATCTAAACTTACCACTCTTGCAAAAAGAAGATTTTTATAGCCTATATCAACTCCAAGTACAGCACCAGCAACTATTTTTCTTGTATTTTGCGGTACTATTTTAAGTTTTTCCATATCATCAAGGATACATTCATAATGGTAAGTAGTTAACAAGTAGCTTTTCTTTTGCTCTTGTTTAATTACATGTAAGCCATTTTTTTGAACAAAAAGCATCTTTTTTTCAATATAGTGATGCATAAATCTATTGCCAACTATAGGAATTAAAGCAATACACAAAATAACAATAGCCAGAGCAAAAAGAGATTTTTTCATCATAATAAAAGAGATACCTTTGTTTTTAGGTATTATATAAAAAGTTTTTTAAAGTAAAGAGAGATAGAAAATACCCAGAGAAAAAACTCTCTGAGTATGATAAAGAAAGATTAACGCTTAGAGAACTGGCGAGAACGACGAGCTTTTCTCTTACCTGGTTTCTTACGCTCAACAACTCTAGCATCACGAGTCATCATACCTTCAGCTTTAAGAGCTGGTTTAAGTTCAGCATTAAATGCTACTAATGCACGAGAAATACCGTGACGAAGTGCATCTGCTTGACCACCAAAACCACCACCTAAAGTAGTAGCTACGATGTCAACTGAAGTATCTTGTTTAGAAATAACTAAAGGTTGCTTAACACGAAGTTTTTTTGCTTCAAGACCACCTAAGAATGCGTCTAAAGAAAGACCATTTACAGTGATTTTACCAGTACCTGGAGTTAACCATACTTTTGCTATAGACGCTTTACGACGACCTGTTGCATATATTTTATTTGCCATGAAAATCCTTACTTAGCAATTTGTGCAGTGTGAGGATGCTCTTCACCTGCATATACTTTTAATTTTTTAAGCATTTTAGCACCTAATCTTGTTTTAGGAAGCATACCACGAGTAGCTAATTTATAAAGTTTCTCTGGATTTTTTTCTAAAAGCTCAGTCATTTTTACACTTTTTGTGCTACCGAAGTAACCTGAGTGTGAAAAGTACTCTTTATTAGCTATTTTACCAAGACCGTTAAATGTAGCCTTAGAAGCATTAATGATAACTACATAGTCACCACAATCAATGTTAGGAGTAAAACATGGCTTATTTTTACCACGAAGTATAGTTGCTACTTCTGTGATCATACGACCAAAAGTTTTACCTTCAGCGTCAATCAAAACCCATTTTTGATCGATTTGTTCAGGAGTTGCAATTTTAGTAAATTTCATTCAAGAACCCTTCAGTATTTTATTTGTTGATGGAAGTATAGCTTTATAAGCTTATAAATAACTGAATTTAAGTTAATTATAAGTATTTAAACACTCTTATATTTGAGAAAAAGAAAGCAAATACAAATTCTGAGCCCAAAACTTAAAAAAAGATGGTTTTACGCTATAATACGCTAACATCATATTAGATTTTACATAGCACTCAAGGAAATTTTTATGAACTATAAGTATGCACTCTTGGCACCACTGAGTTTAGGTGTTTTTCTCCATGCACAAACTACTCTTCCTAAGCAAACCATTAAAACAAATGGTCTTGTTTTATACCATACGCAACAAAAAACAGTTACAAATATACAAGATATGTTTAACAAAGGAAATTTCTTTGGTCGTATAAGAAATAGTAACTTTTATTTTGATTATGATCATGATGATGTAAAACATGAAAGTAGTTTAGCAAGTGCTATTGGTGCAAATTTTGTATATAAATCAGCAACATTAAGTCATTTTAGTTTTACTTTAGGGCTTTATGGTTCACGAGCTTTTTTTCGTCAAAGTGATATTCACAATATTAAACTTGTAAAATCTTCAAAAGATACTTTTAGTCGCTATAAGTACGCCTCAACAGGTTCCCGATCACTCTTTGCTTTTGGTCAAGCAAATATAAACTATAAGTATGCTCAAACAAACTTTACCCTTGGTCGCCAATTTGTCAATACTTTTTACACAAAGAGTAACGATACAAAAATGATTCCAAACACCTTTGATGGATTTGTTATACATTCAAAAGATTTAGTACAAACAAAACTCACCCTTGCTTACCTTGCAAAACAAAAACTACGAGACCACGAAACAAGCCATTCAGTTTTTATGTATGATAATAGAGATTTAGTAAACTACTCTATGTGGAAAGCCAATGATGATTCAGCTATGCATAAAGGTATAAGTTATACAAATATACAACAAGCAGGTAAAAAAACAGATGCTCCACTCCTCGTTTTTGATGGACAAAATACATCTATACACAATCTAAAAATCAATTTTTCATCATATATCGTACCATCTTTTCTTTCTCAAGTAATGGGTGAACTTAACTATAAAATAGCCTTAGATGGTTTTAGTATAACACCTGCTATTCGCTATATACAACAGTTTGACAATGGTGCTGGAGCTATTGGTGGAGCTTCTCTTAAAGGTAATGTTAGTGTAGCAAATCCTCATGGGTACAAAAATCCCGATTCTTTATCGGCACAAATGATTGCATTCAAACTTGTCACAAAAGTACAAGATTATAAACTCAGTCTTGCTTATACAAATATTTTAAATAAATCAGATCTTGTTACACCATGGCGAGGATTTCCAACAGCAGGTTATACTCGTTCTATGGGTGTTTATAACTGGAGAGCTAACACAAAATCCTACCGTATAGAACTTGTTAAAGGTGCTAATGCAAAGGGAATATATAAAAAACCTTTCATTCAAACTTCTATTTTGTATGTTGATACAGATGCGAATAAAGGTATTTTAGAAGATAGTATGGTGTATTACTTTGGTATTGTTCAGAATCTTCCTTCTATGCTAAACTTTCAGTACCGTATCCGTTTAGGATATAGAGATTTTATAGGTGATGCTTCAAAAGTTTCAAACTATGCGGATACTCGTTTAGAGTTTAACTACCTTTTTTAGAGAGATAGACTATGCACACCAAAATTTTAGCTATTATATTACTCAGTACATTCTTACATGCGAGTAGTATAACAGTAGCGCTTGCTGCCAATGTAAGTTATGCCATTGTTGCCCTAAAAACTGCTTTTGAAAACCATTATCCAACTATTCATGTAAAAACTATTATAAGTGGTAGTGGAAAATTGACAGCACAAATTAAACGCGGAGCACCCTATGACCTTTTCCTCTCTGCAAATATGCTCTATCCCCATAAACTTTATAAAGAACATTTTGCAATTCATGAACCAGCCATTTATGCACAAGGATCTTTAGCTATTTTAAGTAAACAATCACAAGATTTTACAAATCTTACATCACTACTTCAAAGCAAAAAAATACAACTTATAGCCATAGCTAATCCACGCCTAGCCCCTTATGGTAAAGCAGCCTTACAAACACTTCATAATCTTCATCTCTATCATAAAATTAAAAATAAACTCATTTTTGGAGAGTCTATAGCACAAACACTCACCTATACTATGACTGCTGCAAATCTTGGTTTTATCGCAAAATCTGCACTCTACTCCGCAAGAATGCAACATTTTAAAGAGGGAAAAAACTATAAAGAGATTAATCCTCAACTCTATACACCTATAGCACAAGGTATCGTTATACTTTCAAGGGCAAAACATAATCAAGATGCTTACAAGTTTTACAATTTTATGCTTTCACAAGAAGCAAAAACAATTTTACAAAACTATGGATACAATATTTTATGATAGAAAGTATTAACTTTACCCCTTTCTTCCTCTCATTTAAACTCGCAACTATTACCGCACTTATCTTGTTTTGTATCTCATTACCTCTTGCATGGTATCTTTCTCAAACTCATTCAAAGATAAAACCTTTCATAGAAGCACTAACAGCTCTTCCTATAGTATTACCACCATCTGTTCTTGGATTTTATATTTTATATGCCCTCTCTTATGATTCACCCATTGGTGCTTTTTTTGAAGAATACTTCGGTGTAAAACTTGTTTTTTCTTTTACAGGTCTTGTTGTCGCAAGTTGTTTTTACTCACTTCCCTTTATGGTGCAACCACTACAAAATGGTTTTGAAACACTGAACAAACATATGTTAGAAGCAAGTTATATCGCAGGAAAGGGAAAGTTACAAACACTCTTTAGCGTTGCCTTACCAAATATGAAACCAGCCCTTATGACTGCTATCATCATAACTTTTGCACATACTGTTGGTGAATTTGGTGTTGTACTTATGGTGGGAGGCAGTATTCCTCAAGAAACAAAAGTAGCATCTGTTGCCATTTATGAAATGGTAGAGATTATGGACTATACTACAGCACATATTTATAGTGCCATTATGCTTGGAATCTCTTTTTTAGTCCTCTTAAGTGTTTACCTCTTTAATGCACATCATACAAAAAGGTTAGGCCTATGATAGATATAGCAATAACAAAAGAGCTTGATGGGGCTAAAGGCAGTATGGCACTTTCTTTTAAAGTAACTATTAAACAAGGAGAATTTGTTGCCCTCAGTGGAAAAAGTGGTAGTGGAAAAACAACCCTTTTGCGTATCTTAGCAGGGTTAGAAAAAGCACAGGGAGAGATATGTGTTGCCGATAAAATCTGGTTAAATAGCACCACTTTTTACCCACCCCAAAAAAGGGAGATTGGCTTTGTATTTCAAGATTATGCCCTTTTTGAAAATATGACCATAGAACAAAACCTTCTTTTTGTCGCAAAAGATACACAACTCGCGCAACACCTGTTAGAGGTAACAGAGCTTAGTAGTATGAAACATCGCTACCCCCATGCACTCAGTGGTGGGCAAAAACAACGCGTTGCTATCTGTCGCGCCTTAATGAAAAGACCCAAACTTCTCCTACTTGATGAACCTCTCTCAGCACTTGACAGCACTATGAGAACAAAACTCCAAAATGAGCTTCTTGCACTCCATAAGGAGTTTCAAACAACTACTATTATGGTTTCACACGATAGTAGCGAAATCTATAAACTTGCTTCACGGATGGTGGTTCTTGAAAATGGTGCTATTATACAAGATGCACCCCCATCAGAGGTACTTTTAGAGCAAAAAAACAACACACTCACCCTACGAGCAAAACTCCTTTGCATACAAGAAACAGCTACACAACCTCAAGCGATTGTGACACTTGGACAACAACTCACAGCCATCACCATTACAAAAGAGGAGGCACAACACCTTAGCATCGGAGAAGATCTCCTTATCAATGCAAAAGAGTTAACACTCCAAGCTTTATAATTTTATACACGCACTAAAGAGATGCCATCCTCTAAAAGGTAACATAAGTAGCCAGAAACAGGAGCGTTTGTTATCGCTTCTACCCCTTTCATATAAGAACGCACTTGTGCATGATGTTTATCTTGAAAATTTTTAGCACTTTTATAATCTATAATCACAAAACTACCATCCTCTTTATGCACAAGTAAGTCAATATAACGAAGATTATTTTTATGTTTAAATGGTTGCTCTTTTGTACATTTTCCCTCTACCAAAGTCAAAAATTCTTGATTTTGTACGAGTTGCGATACTCGTTTCTCTATGCAAATTACAGCATCCTCTTCCAAATGAAAACCATATTTGTTTAACATCATATCTTTTGCTAGAGCAACTGATTCTAAGGAAAAAGAGGGAATCATCTCTAACATATAGTGCATCGCTAAACCAAACTCTATAGCTTGGAGGTTCTCCTCCTCTTGTGATTCAAGAGAAAGAATCTCACTTTGTGTACCGTAGTAAAGCTCCTCATACACAAAAGCTTTAGAGGCTTTTTGCTCTTTATGTTGCTGTTGTGTACAAACCAATGTACCACGAACCCCACAAGCTAAATCTAAAAGTTCAAAAGAGGATTTTTCACTTTTTTGTAAAACAAAAAGATTTCTTTTTGCTCGAGTAAAAGCGACATACAAAGCATTGAGTGTATCTTCCCTTACAAGTGACTGTTCTTTAAGCAATGCGTTGCTATAAGCACTATCAAGCATCTCCCTTGAGGCAGTTCGTAAGTAGATGTTTTTAAGGTCAATACCATCATATTCATAGATGATAGTATTACGAGATGATGGTGCTTGTTTTAGTCTATCAAGCACAATAACATGCTCATACTCTAACCCTTTTGACTTATGAACAGTAAGTACCCGCACCCCATGAATCTCACTTGAAGCCCCACTCTCTTGTAAGCGTTCATACTCAAATAAAAAGGATTCTATATCTTCAAAACTTGCCACTACATTTAAAAAACGCAAAGTATTAAAATCACCATCAAAGAGATCATAGTACTCTATGGCTTGTTTGACTATCTCAAAAAATGGTGTTGTTTTTGTATCAATAGCCTTGAGTGTTACCTCGCGTCCTAGTAGGGCAAAAAAGTTCTCTTTAGCTAATCTTTCTTCAAAGTAGATATATTTAAGGTACTCTATGAGTATCTCTACCCCTTTTTGATTAATGAGGCGTGTTGTTGTTTCCGTAACCACCTCTATACCAAGAGCTTCTAAAGTTTTTTTGACCTCTTCACCATCACCATTGGTTGCACATAAGACAGCAACATCATTAGGATTTGCACCTTTTGCTAGGAGTGTTTGTACCCTTAGTTGCATCGCTTCTAAAAGGTCTGACTCTTCACTCACCTCCACAAAGCCACCCTCTGCACCCTCTTTTGTCTCTTGAGGTGTATAGTTTTTAATAGTTTTTATAAAAACTTCATTGATAAAGTTTACAACCTCTTGTTGTGAACGGTAATTGACACGAAGTTTTTCCACTTGTGTACCATTCTCTTTTGCAACTACATCAAAAAGTGCTGAAACACCACCACGGAACCTATAAATAGACTGCTTGACATCCCCAACAAAAAAGAAACTTCCATCTTCAAAAATCCCTTCACCTGAAGTTATCTCCCCTATAAGAGGTTGGAGTATTTTATACTGTAAAATACTCGTGTCTTGAAACTCATCAAGTAAAATATGCTCTATATTTGCATCTAAACGGAAGTAAAGAAATTCACTCGCTTCAAGCTGATGTAAAATAGTATAAACCAACTGTGTCACATCAGAAAAACCAAGCTCACTCTCCTCTTGATAGAGTGCTTTTTTTGCTTTTTTATACAAATGTACTAGTGTTTGCATAGCATAAAAAAAGTTTTGTTCTTTAGCTCTATAGTAGTGCATTAATGCACTTTGAATCCGTGTTAAACACCTATCCATCTCAGGAGTAAAACATTTTTTAAAGGCCCAGTACTCCAGTGTCTCTTTTTGTATCCAAGCTTTTTTTCTAAGCTCTTCAAAACTCTTACATGTAACCTGTTTTTTAAGTGTTGGTGAAGCATTTTTACAGTTTGCCACAATGCTAGAGAGTTCTTTCAGTGCCTCCATAGCCTCCTCTTTGTAGAGGAAAATATCATACTTTGCAAAATGTAAATCACCTAATTCCTCTTGTTTTTCATAAAAAAATTCAAGTAAAGCAAAAATATCATTAAAGCGTTTGTCTGATTCAAGTGCTAGATTAATGAGTAACTCTTTGTTACCACTCACACTCACCTCTTGTAAAAAACGGTGAAGAAGTTTTAGCTCATGTTGTGAGGTATTTGTTGTAAAATCTGGCATTAAAGAAGCATACAAAGAGAATTTTCTTAAAATTTGGGTAAAAAAACTATCTATGGTCATAATTTTTGTATTAGCTTCTAAAAAAGTATAAAGAAGTGTTTTTCGTTTTGCTAATAACGCCTCTTGTGTCATCCCCGTTACTTTCATAATCTCAGCTAATTCACCACGGTTTACTAAATCTTCTAAGGTTTCTATAATCCTTTCAGACATCTCAGAAGCTGCTTTGTTTGTAAAAGTAAGTGCTAAAATCTTAGAGGGATCAGCACCCTTAAAAAGTAAAGAGAGGTAGCGTACCACAAGCATAAAAGTTTTACCACTTCCAGCACTCGCTTCATAAGCCAAATTTTTTATAAACATCGCATTACCTTCCACACATCACTTTATAAGGACAGTAGAGACACTCTTTTGTATTTTCACATAAGGTAAAATTTATCTCTTGAACCTGAAGTAAATCCTCTATATGTGTATCTAAAACTGCAAGTTTTTTCTCTAAAACTTTCTCCTCTACAATAGTTGTCTTTGCTAAATCATAAAAACTACAACTCAAAAGTTTTCCCTCCTCTTGTGCTAAAAGGTAGTAAAACTCCAACTGAAAATCTTTGGCATCTGTAAAGTTTTTTTCATTATATAAAGTGTATTTACCCGTTTTATAATCCAAAACAGCCAAAGAATCACCATTGCTATCTATTCTATCTATTTGCCCTTGAAGAACAAGCCCTTTATAGGGGATTTTTCGAGAAACTTCACACGCTTCAACACGCCATCCTTTGGCAAATCTTTTTACCTCATAGTGACAAAAAGGCTCTAAAAGTTTTTTTTGTAATCCCATAAGATAACTATCAAGTTCCCCCTCACCCTGATAATAATCTAAAGCTCTATATAAATCTTTTTGTAAATCACTCACATTTTCATAGCTCTGTTTATCTGTATAAAGCTTTTTAAGTGCTGCATGTACTTTAGAACCTATCTCATACTCTTTTGGCATATCTTGAGGTATAGAAAACTTCCTAATCTTTTGTATGTAGTGATAATAAAACTTTCGCTTACATGTAAGGTAAGTTTTGAGTTGTGTTGCAGAGAGTGTTGCATTAACAAAACTATACTCCTGTACAATCTCTTTATGCAGATGAAAACTTCTTTTTCCTCTATGAAAGAGAATAGAAGCATAATCTTTCTCTTCATAACTATGTGTCTCTTTGATAGCTAGCTGTTTTAAAAAAGTGGAACCTTTTTTATTTGCTGAAGATACATAAGTGATACTCACCTCTTTAGAAGCATTGATAAGCATCTCATAATAGTGTCTTTGAAGATTTTCTCTATCAGTTGCTGTTGGCAGATTTGCATACTTGCGTACTTGTGTATTTAAAAACATATCTTTTTGGGAACGACGGGGTACATTATCATCATCAAAATCTATAATAATGACACCATCAAAAGCGATACCTCTTGTTTCTAAAACACCCATAACTGTAACTTTTCCACCTCGTATATCATCTATACTTTGGTTTGCGAGTCGTTGCATAAAAAGATTGAGCAACGATTTAAAAGGGATGGCTCCTAAAAATGGAAGCAATTTTTGAAAATGATATAACTCTTTTTCATAAAGTGCTTTTTGCACTTTTTGTGTTGTATGTTCCCCTATCTTTTCTAAAAGATTCATAGCATCAAACTCTTCAATGCTTGTAAAATAATAAGGCTGAATGAGCGTATATAAAGCATCACCAAGGCGTGTAAGTCTATGGTGGTTTTCTTGAGATTTTTGATTGAGTAGGGTCACTGTGGCTTGAAGATACTTATAAAAAACATCTTCACGAAAACTCTCCCCCATCGCAAAGTTTAGATTTGCTTTTTTATCAAAACTCTTTAACATTTTTGTAGCGTGTTCATTTGGTAAAACAACTGCTATTTTCTCTGGGTCATACCCTTTTTGTATATACTCATAAATCTTCTTTTTCACAAAAGCAACTTGCAAAAGGTTTTCACTTACACGCTCACATGTAAGCTGTGTTTCTCTTCTATAAAACTCTTTTGCAAGAACCTCTTTTTTTTGAAAATCAAGAATATACGCATACCCTTTTTCTATACTAAAACCTAATTCTTGCAATTTTTTTTGCATTTTTAGATTAAATCTTCCTGCTTTAAAGTGTAAGACAATATGACTTATCTCACTTGCAAGTTCAAGAAGTTCAAGCTCAAATGCTGTTAAATAGCCATCTACATGAATCTCTATCTTTTTATGTTGCTTGAGATAACTCGTGTTTAATGTATAGAGTTTTGGCAAGTAAATAAGATCTAAAAGTTTCGCTTCTTTACATAACTTCTCATAACGATAATATAACTCTTGAAGAATTGCTATATGCTCTTCATATTCTGCATAAGTATCTGCATTAGAAAGATTTTCTATACTACAAAGTTCACTGCTAAGCTCTTGAAAAAAACTAAGTATATAACTACTATTTTTTGTAAAAGTAAAAAAGTTTCGCTCTATCTGAAGTTTGGCAAAATTCTTAAAATCGGAAGCTTGTAAGAGAAGTAATGTTCGTGTATCTGAGTCGATAAACTTATACCCCTCTACTCTACACAACTTCGAGATAAAATCACTCATCGTTATATAATGGGGAAGAAAAAGTGTTTCTTGAGAGTTTGAGAGTTGTGCGTGCCTAATGGCACGCGATGAAGAGAGAACTATGGTTGTTATGTTCATACTTTAAGATTTAGACACTTTTTTAATGCGTGTATCTGCTTTTATATTTAAAAATTTATAATCTTCACCTATTTGAATTTTAGCTACAATATTCCAAAGACCAACTTTTGGTAATTTATGCGTTGTAAAACTATAAATACCATTCTCAACTTTTGGTGTATCAAGTGTAAAATTATACTGACTTGTTTCTGGTCGAGAAATAGCAATGATAATCTTCGCATCGTTAATAGGATGACCCTCTTTATCTGTAATTTTATACTTAATAACAGGCTTATCGCCTCCTAAAGATTTTGTAAGAAATACTACATTATATTTTTGATTAAAAGCAAGTTTAGCTTTAATGAGTGTATTTGCATTTTTATCTGCATCTTGATAATTTGTCATATAATCATCACTTGGTTGAATATTTGCTTGACCAGTAATAATGACTGTACCTACACCCATAAAGAACACTAAAGTAATTGCAATTCCAACCCCGTAAGGCCATAGCTTACCACTTTTTATAATACTCATCTTTATGTTTCCTTTTATAAATCTGTCTCTTTATATACATAATGATAGCATAGAAAATAAAACTGTAAAACAACACTTTAATATAAAAAAGCATTTCTTGATTTGTATCACTATCAAAGCCATTACCAAGTTTTACACCCTTTGCTCTAGCAATCTGTTGTGCAATATCTAAGTAACCATTAAACATAGCTGCTGAGTACTTTGTTGCTGTTGTCATCTCTTTTGATTTTACACCAAGTAATGGTAAAATAGAACCATTAGTAGTACTCACAATCTTTTTAAAATCATCTATAGATCTGGCACAACTCACTGCAAGCATAAATGCCTGAACATAAGATGTTACAGGACTTAAAACCTGTGCCTTATTAAAATACTTATATAAAGTTTTATCATTAACTTCTATATCAACAGATTTATCCATTTCAGAAAAAGTCAACAATATAGTAGGCTCTGATATATTTTTAAGAATTTCTTTTTCATACTTCACAATGTTTACATTAGCTGGAAGCTCTTTTAACATTATAAGTTTAAGTGAAATTCCTGTTTTTTTATAAAGCATAGTTCCTAATGTTTCTATATCTGTAGTAAACTTAGGATTATGAATGATTTCATCTTTATATAAATATTCTGCAACTAATTGTGATTGAAGGGTTATAATGAGGATGAGGGCAAAAAGCCCTCTTGTTAAAAACTTCAAAGAAATTCCTAACCAACGAAAAGATGGTTTGGTGTAACCACTGCCCAAAGAGTATACACGGCCATAATAACTAGACCCCATGCACAAATTTTTTCCATTTTACACTCCTTACTTAGCATCTACAATATGTTTAGCGTTATCTGTACTAAACATTTTGATAGATTTTTCATTGACTATTTTATAATAGTTTTCCGCATTATCGTGTTGTACACTGATAGCATTAACACTTAAAAAAACTAATATAGTAAGTAAAAGTACTGTTGCGATAAGTCCACCAGTTAAACCATTAAGAGCCCAAACACTTCTGTTTTCATTCATGCTACTCTCCTTTGCTTAAGCTCATTACATATGCTGCAATCGCTTCTTTTTGTTTTGCATTAAGTCTATCCATTGCTGGCATTTTACCAATAAGACCTTTTTTACCATATGTTAATACATTAGCAACTAAAGTAGGCGTAAACTCACGAATATTTGGAGCAACATACTCCATACCTTTACCATCTGCACCATGACATGCTGCACATACACCAGAAAATACTTCTGCACCAGCTTTGTCAGCAGGGTTAAAACCATCAGATACATATTTTGCAACTGCATCAATTTCTGCATCAGTAATTAAAGCACCAGTATTAGCATTAAAAAGACCATTACGATCTGGCATAGCCATCTCTGTACCTAAAAGCTTGTTATTTGAACCATGGTTCACAACATATTTTATACTTTTAGCAGAAATTCTTTTGTTAAGGTCAGCAGCATCAATCTCACCATTACCATCAGCATTAAGACCATGACAAGCAACACATTCAACTAAGTATACAGACTCACCCATATCAACAAGTCTATCACCTTTAATATTTGCATACTCTTTTTCAAACTTAGCATCATGAGCAGCAACATCTTCGTTGTATTCACCGATTTGAGAGTAAGCATTTACTGGATAACCAGCTACAAAATACCACATACCCCAAATAATTGTACCTATAAATATAATAGCCCATCCCATTGGAACAGGGTTTTTATACTCACCAATGTTATCCCATGATTCGTCTGCTAACTCACCTGTTGCTGTATCAGTTTGCATTTGACGAACATACTTGATAACAACAAATACTGTAATAATTACAAGGGCAACAGCACCTGCAACTGCAAGCATATTAACGATATCACCATTTAGACCACCTTTTTGATAGCCTACTGTTGCATATGTCGCACCGAGCATTGCAACAGCTATAATGATTCCCCAAACATAAAGCTTGTTCATATATCTCTCCTATTTTTCTTTTTCATCAGATATAGGCTTTACCGGAGTAGAGTCTATATCGTCATCAAGTGCCATTTTACTGTAGTGTTCATAATCAACGCCTGTCGCATCTTTTCTGTTTTTATAGAGATGGTAAATATATGAATAACTACCAACCACTAAAAAAACTATTAAGAAAAAATATCCATACGCTGCAAATTCATTAAAAGTCACTACTTAACACCTTTACTATTTAAGACTATTTAAGTATGCAATAAGAGCAACAATCTCAGGAATCTCTCCACGAGCTACTGCATCTTTAACATCTTGATCTTTCATATGCGCTGTTACTTCTTTTGCTTCTTGTAAAGCTAAAGCATGAGCATCCGCAACTGATTTACCCATTTTAACAATAGTAGTTGAACCATCTTTCATAGGAATTGGTTTATTATAAGGCTCACCAAAGAATTGTGCATTTGTTAACTGTGTAGCATATGCAGTATCAATGTCAACTTTATTTTTAAATAACCATGGATATCCTGGCATAATACTTGATGGAACAATCGACTGAGGATTTTTCATGTGATTTTCATGCCACTCAGTTGTTCTATAGTTACCAATACGATGTAAATCTGGACCAGTTCTTTTAGAACCCCATAAAAATGGACGGTCATACGCATACTCACCACTTAAAGAGTAGTGACCATAACGGTCAGTTTCTGATTTAAATGGACGAATAAGTTGTGAATGACAAGCATTACAACTATTTTTGATATAGACATCACGCCCAGCCTGTTCAAGTACCGTAGGAGGCTTAGTGCCAATTACAGGACGAGAAGCTTGTGCAAAGTTTGGAACGATTTCGATTAAACCTGCAAAAGCAATTGTTATAAATACACCTACCGCAAAAAGAAACGGATTTTTTTCTAACCAATGAAACATACTATTTTCCTCCCTTTCTTAAGCGCCCATAGGCGAAGCATTTAAACGCTCAGCATCAACAACTTTATTTGAAGTCCATGTTTTATAAATATTATATGCAAACATAAAGAATCCAATTAAGAATAACAATCCACCTGTACCACGAAGTGCATAGTATGGGTGAAGAACATCAACAGTATCCATGAATGAGTAAGCTAAGTTACCAAATTCATCGTGAGCACGCCACATCATACCTTGAGTAATACCAGAAATCCACATTGAAGTAAAGTATAAAACGATACCTAAAGTTTGAATCCAGAATTGTGCTGCCATAAGACCTTTTGAATATAACTCTCTTTTAAATACACGAGGAGCCATATGGAAAAGTGCTGCCATAATCATAAATGCAACCCAACCAAGAGTACCATCATGAACATGACCAACAATCCAGTCTGTAAAGTGTGCAATAGCATTAACAGATTTGATAGCTTGAATTGGACCTTCTAGTGTTGAGAACATATAGAAAGTAGAAGCAAGTACCATAAACTTAATTAATGGAGAAGCTGCAACTTGTTGCCACTCACCCTTCATTGTAAGAAGCATATTGATCGCTGAACCCCAAGATGGTAAAATAAGAACTATTGAGAAAATAGAACCCATAGTTTGCATCCAGTCAGGAACAGTTGAGAAAAGAAGGTGGTGACCACCAGCCCAAAGATAAACAAACATTAAACCCCAGAATGAAAGTAAAGATAATTTATAAGAATAAATAGCTTGACCAGATTCTTTTGGTAAAAAGTAGTAAATCATAGCAATAATAGGCACAGTAAATACGAATGCAACTGCATTGTGTCCATACCACCATTGTACTAGAGCATCATTTGTACCTGCATACATAGAGATAGAGTGGAACCAATCACCAATACCGCTCTCACCAGCCGCAGAAGTAGCAAGCATAGTAGGAATTTCCATATTGTTGAAAAGGTAAAGCATAGCCACACCTAAGAAAGTAGCAATATAGTACCATACAGAGATGTATAATGACTTCTCACGGCGAATACCGATAAGACCAAAAATACTTACACCCCATAGTACCCATACTACAACGATAGCGATATCTACTGGCCATTCAAATTCAGCATACTCTTTTGAAGAAGTATATCCCATAAAAAGTGAAACAACTGCTGCTGCAACACCAATTACATATAACCAAAATTGTAGTTTTCCAACAAACATCAAAAATTTAGATTCAGCCATAGATACTTTCAGTACCCTTTGACCAACATAAAACCAAGTAGCAAAAATACCACTTACTGTAAAACCAAATGCAACTGAGTCAGTATGCAATGGACGAAGACGACTAAAGTTTGTGTATTCAGCAACACCATGACCAAAAACTGTATTCAGTCCTGGAAATGCAAGCTCAAATGCAATAAATACACCGATACTCATACCAACAATTCCTAAAACAACTGTTGTTAGCATGAACATCTTTGCAACCGTATAGTCGTACTCTAATGGACGATTCTCCATATATAGCCTCCTTAAGATTCAAAGCAATTAAGCTTAGTAAATGGATAAAGAGCATTTACTAAACTAATCAACTCTTGTATATTAGCACTAGAATCGTTTAAAGAATCTTAATTTTTTAAAAAATTGGTAGATTTATTATCTTTTTGTTTACTTTGGGAAATTTATATAGTTTTAAGTTATATTAGGAGTTTTTTCGTCAAATAAGGAATACTTATTTGACGAAAAGATTTATCTTTGGATTAAAGAGAGGAATTCAGAGAAGATATAGCGACTTTCTTTTGGTCCTGGTGAACTTTCTGGATGATGTTGTACAGAAAAAATCGGTGCATTATTATAACGAAGACCTTCAATCGTATCATCAAAAAGATTTGTATGTGTCACTTCTGCTATCTCTACAATATTATCGGGAACATTATAGTTATGGTTTTGTGCAGTAATCTCCACTAAACCAGTTTTTTCATTTTTAACAGGATGGTTACCACCATGGTGTCCAAATTTAAGTTTAAAAGTATCATATCCATGAGATATAGAAAGAAGCTGATGCCCTAAACAAATACCAAACATCGGTATTTTTGCTTCTATAAGCTTTTTAATCTGCTCTTGCTCTTTTTTAAGAACAAGTGGATCCCCTGGTCCATTTGAAAGGAAAACACCATCTATAAGCTTACTATTATATTTTTCTATCAAATCTTGAGCAATAAAATCATTTGGAATAACTTCAACTTCAATCCCTGCACTCACAAGTTCATTCAAGATATTTCTTTTAACACCAAAATCTATAACAGCAATTTTAGCCTTTGCTTGTGGTGCTTCATCATACTCAAATGCACGATAAGAGTAAGTACTTGAGGTATGATGATACGCCTCTTTTGTACTTACTTGCTCAATATAATTAACATCTTCAATACGAGGAGATGACTCTAAAATCTTTTTAAGTTCTTCTTTATTGCTCACTTCAGTAGAAGCAACCATCATCATAGCACCCTCATCACGAACCATCTTTGTTAGGTAGCGTGTATCTATATCACAAATACCCATCACATCATATTTTTTTAAAAAATCATGAAGAGAATCTTCTGCTCTGAAGTTAGAATAACGAGCTTGATAGTTCCGAACAATCATCCCTTTAGCATGAGCTGAAAGTGATTCCATATCTTGTTCATTTACTCCTACATTACCAATTTCTGGCATTGTAAAAGTTACAAATTGTCCCGCATATGAAGGATCAGACATAATCTCTTGATACCCACTCATAGAGGTATTAAATACTATCTCACCTACAGCAGTTTTAGATGCTCCAAAACTATTTGCTTCAAGATATGTGCCATTTTCAAGGTAAATATATACTTTGTTTAGTGTATTTGTCATAATTTTACTCCATTCCTCTTTTCATTAACTCTTCTTTATAAAGTTTATCATACAAAATTTCAAATTCATCAGTCCCTGGGATAAATTTTCGTTTATAAGAACGGATTTTTTCTATAACGGCATCATCAAGCTCAGAACTATCTGCTAAAAATGAAGTAATTGCATTATAAATGATGTTTTTAATACGATTTTCATTTACATCAAAATGAATTAAATCTTCTTCGTAAAGTTCATCTAGTATTTTATGGGCGATATCTGAAAATCGTTCTTCATAGTTTAGTATGATGCCATACTCAGGTGCTATTTTTTTCTTAATCATAAAAAATAATTGTCGCTCATCTGCAAGCATAAACTCTATTTCTTCTTCATTTGCTTCACAAATTTCATTTACTTTTTCTTCTAAAGCCATCTCTTGTTTCACATTAGCCTCAAGGATTTTCTTAGCTTCTTCAACGACAGGTTCAAGACCTTTAGTCATAGTAACAGCACCACTTTTGTTTAAGTCTATAGCGATTTTATTAGATATATGAGGAATAGTTTTTAACGATATTTTCATAAATTGATGACCCTACTTATTAATTAAATTTGACTATTTTACTATAAGTTAAGTAAAAATCTTATTAACGACTTAATATCTCCGTCATCTTAGAAGCTTTTTGAGGATCCATTTTTGTAAGAATTTTGCCAACAACCTTAGGTTTTAAAGATTGAAGAATTTTAACTGCATCTTTCATTTTCATATCTGCAAGTATATTGGCAGAAGAAGCTGGTTTCATTTTAGCAAAAGTTTGTGCCATTTTATCCATTTTTACCGCTTTAAGTTCTTGTAATATTTTTTTATTTTTTGCTAAAAGATCTTTAATAGATTGTTCTTTTTGATCCAACTTTTGTAATTTCGTATCTACAATTTGTTCTTCTTCTTTAAGCTTTTTCTTCTTTTTATCAAGTAAATCTTCTGTTGCTATTTTTAAAGCACTTAATGCTTGTTTTTGTTCATCAATACGTTCAAGTTCAACAAGTAGTTCACTTTTTCGCTCCTTAAAAATCTCTGTACATTCAAAAAGTTTATCGCTTGTTTGCAAAGCAAAAACAGAGAATGATAAAGTTAATATAAGCAATAAAATTTTCATAGATTTCCATTTAAAGATGATTTTTTTGTAAAAGTTAACAATGCTATCTCATCAAGTTCTTTTGCTTCTTGAAGTTTTTGTTCTTTAAGGATAGCCTTAATCTCTTCAAGTTCCAAATAATTAAACTTTTCATATTCCATCATAGCTTTTTTAAGATTTTCCTGTGCTTGTTTTACTTGCGATTGAGCAAAAAGTATCCACTCATGATTTTTTTCAATAATGCTTCTTTGTACTTCAAGTAATTCACGAGAAGCCAAAAAGTCTGCTATTTTTCCGTGATTTGGTATTTGGATAGCACTAAGAAAATCTACTGATACATCGTAAGCTTTTTGTGCTTGTTGTAGTATATGGTTTTGTTCTTGTAAGATCCGTTCACTCTTTTGCATAGCATCTTTTTTAATCCCAACTAAAGAGCTAAAACGGGTTTTCATCTTACATGTAACCTTTTTTAAAGGATGATTGTATCATCTCTTTCTGGTGAAGTTGATATGATACCAACTTTTGTTTTACTTATCTCTTCAATGAGTTTAACATACTCTTGTGCAGATTGAGGTAAATCTTCAAATTTTCTCACACCTACAGAGTTATCCCACCCTTTGAAAGTTTTGTAAATCGGTATTACATTTTCTAAGTCAACTGGAACATAGTCTATCTCTTGCCCCTTATACTCATAAGCAACACACACTTTTACCTCTTCAAAACCATCTAAAACATCAAGTTTCATAAGAGCGAGTTCATCACAACCGTTTAAACGGCTTGCATGACGCGTTGCAACAGCATCAAACCAAC
>Ga0256828_1000500_pt1 | contig 25871 bp, 28 predicted proteins | sample CV88metaG_FD_185993 | JGI IMG/M metagenome (GOLD analysis project Ga0256828, IMG submission 185993) | Hydrothermal vent microbial communities from East Pacific Rise, Pacific Ocean - CV88 | ecosystem: Environmental > Aquatic > Marine > Hydrothermal vents | place: Pacific Ocean: East Pacific Rise...
TAGCCAAACTACCAGTATCACCCATAAACACTTCAGCAGGGTATGCGTTGTACCAGAGAAAGCCCAAGAGTCCACCCGCAAGTGCGGCAGAAAGTATCATTACCTCTCCTACCTCTTTAATATTTGGAATCAGCAGATAGTTGCTAAATATAGCATGTCCAGTAACATAGACAATCACCCCAAGGGTAAAAAGTGCAATGATAGAGGGAACAGTTGCTAGACCATCTAGCCCATCAGTAAGGTTTACTGCATTGGTGGTGGCTAGAAAAATAATAATCCAGAAGGGAATAGCTGCATAACTTAAATCAAAAAGAGGTGTCTTGAGAAAAGGTACATAAAACTCTGTAGGAAATCCAGCATAAAGTAAAAGTCCTGTAGCCAAGGCAGCAACAAGAGCCTGAAGTAACATTTTACCTCTAGGGGTAAGACCCTCAAGGTTATCTCCTGAAAGTACTTTACCTATATCATCTTTTAATCCTACAAGCCCAAACCCTATGAGTGTAACAAGTCCACCAAGAATATATATATTGCTTAAATCGACAGTGATAAGAGCAGCAAAAATAGTGGATAGAAGGAAAATAGCTCCTCCCATAGTAGGTGTATGACGTTTTCCTTCATGAGCAGGTACGTATTTACTGATGGGTTGATTGGCATTTTTTGAGAGAGCCCAAGCTAAATACTTTGGCATTACAAGGAGCGTAATGATAAATGCAATAAAAAATGCTATTCCTGCACGTACAGAGATATAACCAAAGAGGTTAATATTAAAAAGGTTTGAGAGTTCATATAACATAATCGACTTTCATTAAAGATTTAGAAAGTTTATTCTACTATTATTTCAATTAAATATCATGAATGAGATAACAGATGAATAAAAAAACAATTTTGATAATTACCGATGGCATTGGTTGTAAACCAGATAGTACTTGTAATGCATTTAAAGATGCAAAAAAACCAACCTATGATATGTTGTTTGAAGATGCTCCAAGAGCACTTATCTCTACACATGGACTCTCTGTAGGTTTACCTGAAGGGCAAATGGGTAATTCTGAAGTAGGGCATATGACCATAGGGTCTGGACGTATTTTATATCAAGATTTAGTGAAAGTCTCTTTGGCTCTTGAAGATGGGAGTATAGAGGATAATGAAGCACTTAACAGTACGTTACAAAAGAGTAATAGGGTACACCTCATAGGACTTTTAAGTGATGGAGGGGTACATTCTCATATTTCTCATACCATAGGGTTGGCTAAACTTGCAGCACGTAGAGGGAAAAGTGTTTTTTTGCATCTCATCACAGATGGAAGAGATGTCAGTCCTACTTCAGCTAAAAAATATATAGAAGAGATTGAAGCGATATGTGATGAAAATATTTCTATCGCAACTGTAGGTGGGCGTTTTTATACTATGGATAGAGATAATCGTTGGGAGAGAGTAGAGAAAGGATACCGTGCCATTGCAATAGCAACACCTTCTACTAGCCTCACTCCTTTAGATTATGTAGATGCGTCATATGCAAGCAATGTTTTAGATGAATTTATAGATCCTGTGGCGTTTGAAGGTTACGATGGTGTAAAGGAAGGAGATGTTGTTATTATGACAAATTTTCGTTCAGACAGGGCAAGAGAAATCACAACTGCTTTAGGCAATAAAGATTTTAAAAATTTTGAAAGAACATTTATTCCATTGCATATTGCAACAATGACACAATATGATGCCAGCTTTGCATACCCCGTTTTATTTCCTAAAGTTGCACCTAAAAATACTTTAGCCGAAGTCATAGCAAATGCAGGACTGCGTCAACTACATACAGCAGAGACAGAAAAATATGCCCATGTAACATTTTTTATGAATGGTGGTATAGAAGAACCATATATAGGAGAGAGTCGTGTCTTGATACCGAGTCCAGATGTTAAAACCTATGATATGAAGCCAGAGATGTCTGCACCAGAGGTTGGGGAGGCTGTACGCACAGCGATGGATGAAGCGTACGATTTTATCGTAGTGAACTTTGCCAATGGTGATATGGTAGGACATACGGGTAATTATGATGCCGCATGTGAAGCAGTCAATGCTGTAGATACACAACTAGGACGCATTATAGAAAAAGCAAAAAAAGATGGGTATAACATTGTACTGACATCTGACCATGGTAACTGTGAAGAGATGAAAGATGTCCAAGGTCATGTACTTACTAACCATACAGTAGGTGAAGTATGGTGCTTTGTCCTTGCTGAAGGTGTGACGAAAGTAAAAGAGGGGTATGGACTAAACAATGTTGCTCCTACGGTACTACAATTAATGGGATTGGATATTCCTAGTGAAATGGATGAAGCACTGATATAAGTGCCCATCATTTGACTTAATGTTTTTTTCATAGTATTATTGAAACAATAGCCCTGTAAAGGAGAAATATATTATGCAAGAAAAAATTAAAGAATCAGTCGGCACATTGCTCGCACATATCATAAAAGTAGACCATCGAGATATAGAAAAAGAGGCTTCTTTATTTTGTGAAATCATGGGACAGAATTTTGACTGTGATACCGATGAAGCAAAAACATTTTTATATGGGATGATGGATAAAGAGTATGATTTAGATAAGCATGTAGCCATCATCAATCAAGCATTATGTGAAGATAAGATTTCAAAGTATCATATTTTGGAACAATTGAACCATATGATTTACTCTGATACGATTCACCCTAATGATTATAAGATTTTTGAAGATATAAAAAATAAACTTTTTAAGTGTTAGCTTCTAATCACTCTCGTGTTACAATAACTCAAAATATTTAAAAGGGTCAATATGAAATTTACAGGAACAAATGTGCTCGTAACAGGTGCCAGTCGTGGGATAGGTGCAGAGATAGCAAAAGGACTTGCTGCTATGGGACTTAAAGTCTGGGTAAACTTTCGTTCTGGTGAAGCAGAAGCAAATGCTGTTAAATCTGAGATTGAAGCAGCAGGTGGCAAAGCAGAGGTCATAGGTTTTGACGTGAGTGATGAAGAGGCTTATGTTGCGGCAATAAAGAGTATTATTACAGCAGATGGTGAGCTTGCTTACCTTGTAAATAATGCAGGGATAACTAAAGATGGTTTGGCCATGCGTATGAAATCTGAACAGTTTATGGATGTAATAGAAGCAAATTTAAAATCTACATTTATAGGATGTAGAGAGGCACTGAAAGTAATGCGTAAAAAACGTTTTGGTTCTGTAGTGAACATCGCCTCTATTGTGGGTGAGACAGGAAATGCAGGACAGACAAACTATGCTGCATCTAAAGGTGGAACGATAGCGATGACAAAATCATTTGCTATAGAAGCTGCCACTTCAGGGATACGTTACAATACAATTACGCCAGGGTTCATCGCTACTGAGATGACAGAAGTATTAAAAGATGAGGTAAAAGATGCTTTTACTGCCAAAATTCCTATGGGAAGATTTGGTAAACCTTCAGAGGTAGCAGATGCAGTGGCTTTTTTACTCTCTGATCACTCTTCGTACATTACGGGTGAAACACTTAAAGTTAATGGTGGGATGTTTATGTAACATTTTTATATTTTTATGCACAAAATAACTTAGTGGATTTGTGCATAGAAAGATACTTTTATTAAACTTAAGAATTCAAAACCTTCCTTTTCTCAGCATCAATCTTCATTTTTTTATCGAAATAGTGTTAATTTACTGTTAATTACTTGATATAAATCAATTATATTTATTATCTTACTAAGTTATAATGAAAGTGTTTGGTAATAGTTATGGGTATGACTTGTTTCTATTAAGCCAATAAGTGTTGATTCAATAATGAGTTGGGTCTGTTTTAAAGTGTAAATCAAAAGGAGGAAAAATGAATTACAAACTTAGTAAATTTGCATCACTTGTACTTAGTTCCGCATTAGGTGTTACCACACTATTTGGTGGAAGTGTATTGGATGATGTAATGAAAGATAGAGGTTTAACACAAACCGATTTGCTTGCAGCTGCTAAAACCTATACACCAAGTGGTGGGCGTGACAAATACCTAGTATTTAGTTCCGGTGGTCAGTCAGGGCATATGATGGTCTATGGTGTACCATCTATGAGAATACTTAAATATATTGGTGTCTTTACACCTGAACCTTGGCAGGGATGGGGATATGATGATGATACCAAAAAAGTACTTGCCCAAGGTAATATTAGAGGTAAAAAGATTACTTGGGGTGATACACATCACCCAGCTCTTTCTGAAACAAATGGTAAATATGATGGTAAATGGCTAGTCATTAATGATAAAGCAAATCCAAGAATTGCTGTTATTGATTTGGATGATATGGTAACGAAACAGATTGTTGTCAATCCAGTCTTTAAGTCTGATCATGGGGGAGCTTTTTTTACTCCAAATTCTGAACATATTTTAGAAGCGTGTCAATATGGAGCTCCTTTAGATAATAATTATCATCCTATGGATGAGTTTAAAGAAACGTATAGAGGTGGGGTGACTGTATGGAAATTTGATCCAAAAATTGGTAGGATTGATGCTGAAAAATCATTTACTATTGAAATGCCACCTTACATGCAAGATCTTTCTGATGCAGGTAAAGAAGCAAGTTATGGTTGGGGTTTTACGAATTCATTTAACTCTGAAATGTATACGGGAGGTATAGAAAAAGGTCTTCCACCATTTGAAGCAGGGTGTAGTAGAAATGATACAGATTTTTTACATGTGTACAATTGGAAAAAGTTGGCTGAACTGGCTAAAGATGATAAAAATGTAAAAATCATTAATGGTGCAAGAGTCATTCCTATGGATGTCGCGGTAAAGAATGATTGTCTGTTTCTTATTCCTGAACCAAAATCACCACATGGTGTAGATGTATCACCTGATGGTAAAAATATTGTAGTTTGTGGAAAACTTGATACACATGCAACAGTATATGATTTTGCTAAGATTATGAGTGCAGTGAAGAACAAAGAGTATGTAGGGAAAGACCCTTATGGTATTCCTATTCTTGATATGAAAAAAACAATGCAGTGTCAAGCAGAGTTGGGTCTTGGGCCATTACATAACCAGTTTGGAAAAAATTGGGACAAAGATGGAGAGATATTTACATCACTTTATGTTGATTCTCAGGTTGTAAAATGGAACTATCATACATGTAAAGTAGAGGACAGACAGAATGTTAACTATAATATTGGTCACCTTTGTGGTATGGAAGGAAAAACAGAAGATCCTCAGGGAGATTACATTATTGCCTTGAATAAACTTGCGATCGATAGATTTAATGAGATTGGACCATTGCATCCACAAAATCACCAGTTGATTGATGTACGTGGTAAAAAAATGCAATTACTTTATGATATGCCGATTCCTCTAGGTGAGCCTCACCAAGCTGTGGCAATTCGTGCAGATAAGATAAAACATAAAGTAAGATATAAAATGGGTACAAATCCATTTACTGGGAAAGTTCATAAAGGTAAAACACTTGCTGGACAAGAAAAAATTGTAAGAAAAGGTAACCATGTATATGTCTATGGAACGATGGTTAGATCACACATCAATCCTGAGCATGTCACTGTAAACAAAGGTGATACAGTTACTTTCTATTTGACCAACCTTGAGCGAGCTGAAGATGAAACACATGGTTTCACAGTAGATCAATATAATGTGCATGCCTCATTAGAACCTGGAAAAACTGTTGCACTTACATTTAAAGCAGATTTAGAGGGTGTATTCCCTTATTACTGTACAGAGTTCTGTTCTGCATTACACTTGGAAATGATGGGTTATCTTTTAGTGAAAGATCCAAATAAAAAATATACTGCAGCAAAAAAACTTAAAATGGCAACTATGACGCCTGAACAACTTAAAAAAGAGTATGATCAAACTGTAGCAGTCAATGATGCAACTGATAAAGTTATTCAGAGTGTTGTGAAGTTCTTAAAAGAAAACCATTATGAAAAATATCCAACAATTAAAGCATTGGTAGAGGATGCATTGGATCAATATGGAAAAATTGCTGGAGAAAAAGCAAAAGCTGATGAAGCGGTTAAAGCTGGAGATATGGATAAAGCGATTCTTTTTGAGAATATGATTTGGCAATATATGGTTAAGACAGCAGATGTTGGTATTAGAGCAAAAGATCTTTTGGTTAAAAAAGTAGCAAAACCTATGAATGAAGCAGCAACACGTGGAGAAACTGCATATAAAGAAGGTGGATGTAACGGATGTCATGTTATTGGAAAAGTAAGTTCTGGACCAGACCTTACAGGTGTACTTCAAAGACATGAAAATGGTGAAGCATGGGTTAAACGATGGGTTATGCATCCTGAAAAAATGTATGATGATGAGTATATTAAGTCAATGACAAATTACTTTAACCTACGTATGCCTAACCAAGGTATGACAGAAGAGCAAACGAATGATATCGTTGAATATCTCAAGTGGATAGACGAAAATTCAAACCTTTTCTAGGAACAATATAGATACAAGAGAAACTTAGCTTCTCTTGTATCCCCATACATTTCTTTTTAGCTAAGAAAATTCTTCTATTCGTTCAAATTTATTTGTTTAAAATATAATAAAAATTGATACTTATCAAGTATATAGAGAAGGCATTGATGTAGAATAGATTATCTACGAAGAAGTCATATAAAAAACTTTAAGGGCTTTTTATATGACTTATTTTAGAAAGGATAAATAATGAGTTCACTCACAAAATCAAAAATATTTACCGTATTAGCATTAGGGATATTGCTTTATTGGTTTGTTATTCCTGCAGTATTTACACACAATGTGGTAGAGATGGGAAGACAAGGGCAAGGTGATAAAGTATCACCATTGACAATAAAAGTATGGGATTATTTTCAAAAAGGGAAATATGTTTCTCCCAATATTCCAGAAGAAGATGCTAATAATTTAGCTAAAATGCTTGAAGATGATATGGAGTTAAATGTGGTGACTGCACCTATATGGTATGTTTCACTCGAAGCTCCTAATTACCCTAAAGATGCATTCCCAGAAGGCATCCCTGTCTTTTATCATTTTGATGGTTTTTCTGGTGATGTACATGAAATGAATACGATTAATCATTATATTGGCATGGATCCTATGGAAAGAGGTGCACCATATCTTCGGCTCCTAGCACCTTATGCACTCATATTTGTTGCATGGATTTTTGCTATGTTCCTTATTTATAACAGTAAAATATGGAATCTGTTGATGTTGATTCCAGTCTCTTTACCTTTAATCTTTATAGGATTTTATTCTTATTGGCTTTATTGGTTTGGGCACCATATGCACGCATGGGGAGCATTTAAGATAAAGCCATTCACCCCTACGGTATTTGGAGATGGGAAGGTAGCACAGTTTACGACACACTCTTATCCTAGTATTGGTTTTTGGCTTTTAGTGGCAATTAGTATCCTGAGTATCTTAGCTTTAGCAGCAAAGAAAAAATACCAAATAAATAAGTAGTCTAAATGATAAAAATGATTATATTTTCTCTTGTATTGTTGTCAAGTGTCATGATGGCAAATAATGTGCTACAAGAGGCGATTGATCATGCAAAAGCAGGTTCAAGGTTAGAATTACCTGCAGGGATTTATTCTGGAAATATAGTCATTGATAAACCATTGATTATTGATGGGAAAAATCAAAAAGCGATTATTGAAGGTGATGGCAAAGGTACAGTGGTTACCATTACAGCCTCTGGTGTTGTTATTGAAAATTTAACAATTAGGCATAGTGGTGAAGAACATGAACGTGTGGACGCTGGTGTTTCACTGAAAAAAGTAGAGCAGTGTACGGTAAAAAATTGTAAAATAGTTGATGCTCTTTTTGGTATAGATTTATCACAGGTAAGTCGTTCAGAAATTACAGGTAATTATATTGAGTCGAAACCTTTTGAGCTTGGTTTGAGAGGTGATGGTGTACGTTTGTGGTATAGCAATGATAATCATTTAAGTGACAATCATCTTTATAAATCTCGTGATTTTGTGGTGTGGTATTCTCATGGAAATCTTATAGAAAATAATGTGGGTGAGTACGGAAGATATTCTTTACACTTTATGTATACTGGTAAAAATATTGTAAAAAATAATGTGTATAAACATAATTCTGTAGGCATATTTTTTATGTATTCACAAGATACCATAGCTACGGGAAACTTGATACAAAATTCTTTGGGTACAACGGGCTTAGGTATAGGAATGAAAGATGCCAGTAATTTTATACTGAAAAATAATACAATTATTTATTGTGCAAGAGGGTTATTTATTGATCGTTCACCTTATGAACCTGATACTGTCAATATTATTGAAAATAACAAAATTATATATAACAGCGAAGGCATTCATTTTCATTCTTTGAGTTTACATAATCAGTTTAGGAATAATATTTTTAAGGGTAATATTGAAAATGTAATGAATGACTCATACAATACAAAGATAACAGAAAATAAATTTGATGGAAATTATTGGGATGATTATGAAGGATTTGATAAAAATAGAGATGGTATAGGTGATGGTGCGTATAATTATTATGCGTATGCAGATAAAGTATGGTTACTTAATCCTAATATTAAATTTTTTTATGGTTCTCCCGTGATATCCATATTAAATTTTTTAGCAAAATTGGCACCTTTTTCTGAGCCAGTATTGCTTTTAAGTGATGAACATCCTAAGATGTATGAAGGAGAGGTATAGTGGAAGAGAAAAAAAGAAGAGCGTTTATGAAGCAGGTGGCAGGACTTGGAGTTCTTGGTGTTGCTGCTGCAGGTGGTATATGGGCAGCTAAAGATTTTAAAAGTTCTAAACAAAGACTTCGTCCACCTGGTGCAGTAGAGGAAGATAAATACCTTAGTATGTGTATTAAGTGTGGACAGTGTTTACAAGTGTGTCCTTATGACTCTATTATATTGGAAGATATTGATGGAAAGGCAGGGGTAGGAACAGCCTATATCGATCCATTACAACGAGGATGCTATCTTTGTGAAGCTTTTCCTTGTGTATTAGCTTGTCCAACAGGAGCACTTGATCATGAATCTAATGTGATTGAAAAGGTACATATGGGTATGGCGATTGTTGTGAATGAAAGTGCTTGTCTCGCATTAGAAGGTAAAAAAGTCACGAAAGAAATGATAGGTCATATCTATGATCATACCAAAGTAATTTCTGAAGCAGAGAGAAAAAATAGAAAAGTGGTAATGTATGATAATGATACTGAAAAAGTGATGTTACAAAAAACACTTTTGAAAAAATTAAATGAGAAAGAGGGTACAAGTTGTAGTTTATGTGCAGACCTGTGTCCATTTACTCCTGATCCTAGTGCAGCTATTGGGATGATTTCTAAAGAGGGTGGACTTTTCCCTGAAATTCGTGATGCTTGTGTTGGATGTGGTGCCTGTGTTGAGCTTTGTCCTACAAAAGTATTGCAAATATTACCCTATGCAAGTTATGCAGATGTATATGAAAAGAAAAAAGGAATAAAACATGCCTAGTAAATTCATTATTTTATCATTGGTGACAGGAGTATTTTTGTTAAGCGGTTGTGGTAATAAAGAAACAAAAGAGCAAACAGATAAAGTTTCAGATTCTAAAAAGATTGTTGTGACAGAGGATGCTGTGAAAGCATTGAAAAAAGAGACAAAAAGTAAAGAAAACTCTGGGCAATTTTATTACTCTTATAATAAAGAGAAAGAGGGTGATGATTATAATTCTGAAGCATCAAAAACGAGAACAGAATTAGATGCTTATAGGGATATAAAGTCACCTTATGAACGTGTACAAATAACCTTGATGATTCAACAACTCAGTCCTGACTATCGTCTACTATGTTCAGCTTGTCATGATGATTATGCAAATGGTGTCGTTGGTCCTGCACTTTTAGACAAGAATGCTACTTTTATTTTTGATCAAATTCTAGCATTTAAAAGTGGGCAGAAGAAAAACCCACTCATGAAACAGTTGGTGAATCGTATTGACGAAAAACGACTTAAAGCAATTGCTAAAGAGATTGAGAGATTTAACAAAGAAATTAAAGAAATGAGGAGTAAACGATAATGAAACATATACTAGCAGCAATAGCAACACTTTTGGCATTAGGGGCAAGTTTCGTAGTCTATCAATCAGACAAACAAGTCAATAAACTAGATGAGATTAATAAAATAATTGCAAAATCACAGGTAAAAGTAAATTTGGGTGATAATACATCTATGGTGCAAAAATCTATTCAAACGGAAACTGTATCTAATGAAGATATAGAAAAAGAGCAGGCAAAAAAGAAAAAAGAGCTTGATGATAAATTGAGTGCACTTAAGAGTAAAGCAGGAAATATGGCAGCATTTAAAGTCAGTCCTCTCTATAAACAAAAATGTTCTTCTTGTCATGGTGTTAATGGTGAAGGTATTATTGGTCCTAAGTTGATTGGAGACAGTGCTGAAAAAGTGTATCAAAGTCTTAGTGATTTTAAATCAGGAAAAAGAAAAAATTACGTGATGTATGGATTACTGAGTAAAATGGATGATGAGCAACTTAAAACACTTTCTGATGAAATAGGATCTTTTGCACAAAAACTTAAAGAACAGCAATAGCAGTAAGCTAAAAGGATAAAAGATGGATAGATACAATAGTAGTATCAAGGAAATTGTAAATGCTTCTTTGTTAAGCACTCTATATTATAAAACAAAAGAAGGTAAATTTAGACTTACAATTAGAGCATGGAGATGGTTAAGTATTTTTATTATTAACCTTCTCTTTTTTCTCTCTTTTCATGTTGATATACAAATGCTTGAAGGAACATTAAGTGGTTCAAGACTTTTTGGATTTCATCTCATTGACCCTTTTACTGCATTGGAGATATTTGCTGCAGAACATCATTTCCATATCAATGTGATTATTGGGAGTGTAACATTAATTGTTTTTTATTTTCTTGTGGGAGGGAAGGCATATTGTTCTTGGGTTTGTCCTTATGGTTTTCTTTCTGAAATTGGAGAGTATATTCATCAGATATTGGTGCGTAAAAAAATAATAAAAGAACATAAGTTCAATCCAAATATACGTTTTATTTTTTGGGCTATTTTTCTTGTTGCTGCAGCTGTCGATGGGTATCTTGTTTTTGAAGTACTGAACCCTATAGGTTATGTTAGCCGTGCTATTACTTATGGATGGAGTCTTGCGTTTATATGGGTGCTTGTGGTTCTTGGTATAGAAATATTTTATTCTAGAAGAGCGTGGTGTAAATATGTCTGTCCTGTAGGTACCACTTACAATATGTTAGGTTGGGTAAGTATGACAAAAGTACAGTGGGATATGAATAAGTGTGATCACTGTGGAGCCTGTCTAAATGCTTGTTTTGAGGATCATGTGTTAGAGTTTATAAAACCAAAACATGATAAAGAACGTGCACAAAATGGTATAGAAAAACAGCTAGTAGTGAATGGAGACTGTACAATGTGTGGTAGATGTTTTGATGTATGTCATACAGATGCGTACAATTATGAATTTAGATTGAAAGATTTAGTCTGATGTTAGTAGTTGCTAAGGATGTAAGTAAAAGTTTTATGGGAGTAAAGGTACTTGATAAGGTAAACCTTTCGATTCATAAGGGAGACCGTATTGCTATGATGGGGGCTAATGGTGCAGGCAAAACGACCATTATAAGAGCATTATTAGGTTTTTATCATATTGATAGTGGAGAAATTCGAGTAAACGGTTTTGATCCTATTACTCACAGGGTAGATGTTTTAAATAGCGTAAGTTTTATTCCTCAATTGCCCCCTCCTGTAAAATTAAGTATAGAGGAGTTACTCTCCTTTGTAGTTAAAAGTTCTAATATCTCAAAGGAAAAAATATTTAAAGAATCAAATAGAATGGATTTAGATTTAAAAAATCACTTAAAAAAGCCATTTTTTAAACTTTCTGGAGGGATGAAGCAGAAACTACTTATTGCTATAGCACTTTCAAAAAAAAGTAACCTACTTATTTTTGATGAGCCTACCGCCAATCTTGACCCTAAAGGTAGAGACAAGTTTTATGAACTCTTAACAGAAATAGATTTAGAGTGTTCTACACTTTTTATTACGCATAGATTAGACGAAATAGAAGATTTAGTAAATCGTAAAATTTATATGGATTTGGGAAAGGTTGTAGAAGATGAAAAAATTTAGTTTTCTTTTTTTTATATCTTTACTGTTATTTGGATTTTCGGCATGTGAAAAAAAACCTATCGGTGGGGTAGAAAAGATGCATTGGGACAGAGATATGTGTGAACGTTGTAAAATGGCAATTAGTGAAAGAAAATTTGCTGTACAGTTAATTGACCCACAGACAGGAAAAGATTATAAATTTGATGATATAGGCTGTGCGATACTTTGGTTAAAAGAAGAAAAAATACCTTGGGAAAATCAAGCAATTATCTGGATTACTGATGCTAAAACAGGTAAATGGATTGATGCAAGAAAAGCACAATATGTAAATAATGCAATTACCCCTATGGCATATGGTTTTGCAGCCTATTCCAAGGGAACACTTAATAAAGAGTCTAAAGTTTTTGACTATACTTATGTGGTGAAAAAAATACTAGAAATTGAGAAAGAAAATTCAGAAAAAGTAAAGGTGTACTGATGAAAAATCTTTTACTCATCGCTTATTTAGATATTAAAGAATCATTGCGTTCTAAATGGTTTTATGTTTATTCTGTTGTCTTTGGTGGATTAATGGCTCTTTTTTTTATTACAGGAGTTTCTGACTCTGTAGTCATGGGCTTTACAGGGTTAAGTCGTATGTTGCTTATTTTTATACAAGTGACAATTATTATTTTGCCAATTTTTATTTTAATCACAACAGTGAAGTCAATTTCGGGAGACAGAGAGAGTAATGTATTGGAATATATGCTTTCCTTTCCTATCTCTTTAAAAGACTATTATTGGGGAAAAGTTCTTGGACGTTTTGCTACAGTATTTTTGCCTGTATTTTTGGCTCTCATATTGGGTGTTATTTTTGGTATGCTTAAGGGAGGAGCTCTCCCTTGGAAGATGATTTTGCTCTACTCTTCTTTACTCTTCTCTTTAAGTTTTGTTTTTCTAGGATTGGCATTTTTCCTTTCTACTATACTTAAATCCACAGATATAGCCCTAGGCGCATCTTTTGTTGTTTGGATTTTTTTATTGGCATTTATAGATATTGCTTTGATGGGATTAATGCTCCAAAACAGAGTGGGTGATGAATTGGTGATTACCTTGGCAATGCTTAACCCCATAGAGGTATTTCGTATAGGTGCTATCTCATTGTTTGACCCTGAGTTGACAGTCATAGGACCTGTTGCATATTATATACTCGATACACTTGGTGCTACATGGTTAATTGTGTATGCTTTTGTATACCCTATTATAATAGGATTGTTACTTACCTCTTTAGGGTATATGGCATTTAGAAAAAAAGATCTTTTATAAGGAATAAATAATGAAAAAAATCGTTTTATATCTATGTTTGGGTGTGGTGCTTATGGCAGAGCAAGCACAGCCTTTTAAGGAGAATAAAGTACAACCTTTCACAGGAAAGATTATGCAATTAGAACAAAAGCTTGATCCCATGTTTAGTATACCTTTGGATAAGTATCCAAAATGGCATTGTGAGGCTATACTGAAAAATGGACACAAAGCAACATTTATTTCTGTTAAGTCTATGATGCAAGTCTATTTGCATCAAGAGTATTTTCTTAAACACAATTTACTTGAAGATGAGATAGAGAAGATTTATATAAAAGATTATCTTACAGGTGAAAAAGCAGATGCCAAACAAGCTGTATATGTTTTTGGAAGTCGTGTTATAGGACCCCATGGAGATGATTTAATTCCATTTGCCTCTGAGGTAAATGCAAAGTTATTTATGCTGAAAAATGGTGGTACAAAACAATTACCATATGCTAAAATAACAGTGGGATTACTACGATATTTAGATATGTAGAAGGAAAAGAAAATGAAAAGACCAGAACCTATAAATGAAGAGATAATATTACAGAATAATATCTATATAGAGAGTGATACGGATTTAAAAGGTGTTATTACCTATGTGAATGATTATTTTGCAGAAATTTCTAGATACACTAAAGAAGAACTTATTGGACAACCACACAGTATTGTAAGACATCCAGATATGCCTAAAATACTTTTTAAGATTCTTTGGGATCGTATACAAAGTGGACAAAATTTTATAGCAGCAGTAAAAAATTTAGCAAAAGATGGAAGATACTATTGGGTATTTACTGATTTTGAAGTAATCAAAAATGAAAATAATGAGAGTGTAGGATATAAAGCTTCAAGAAAAAAAATATCTAAACATGTAACAGATTTTTTGGATACCATTTATAAAAAGCTTGTTGAAATAGAAAAAGAAAGTGGCATGGAAGCTTCAGAAAAATATTTAACAGATTTTTTAACTTCACATGGTGACGATATTACAGTTGATAATATGCTTGAAGAGATTCATAGACTTTATTAAAATAAGAAGATATTTTTTTGTTATACTTCTATTGAAGTCTATAAATAGAATGTATAAAAAGGATAGCAGGTATGGCAAGTAAAATACTTTTGCTTGAAGATGATAAACTTTTTAACGAAACCCTTCAAGATTTTTTAGAAGAAGAAGGGTTTGTACTGGATAGTGTACTTGATCCCTATTCTGCACTGGATTTAACCTATGAACATACATATGACTTGTATCTTTTTGATGTAAATCTTCCTTATGAAAATGGGTTTGAGCTTTTACATAAATTACGCTCCTCAGGTGATATGACACCTACTATATTTATTACTTCCAGAGAAGATAAAAACTCTTTGAAAGAGGGCTTTACCCAAGGCGCAGATGATTATCTTGTGAAACCTGTAGATTTGGATGAACTTCTTTTACGTATTTATGCGTTACTCCGTAGACAAACACGTAGCCATATGATTAAACTTGGTCATTATACTTTTGATAGTGTCTCAAAAAGGCTTTATGAAAAAGATAGAGCATTAGAGTTAACACAAAAAGCATCAGAATTACTTTTTATTTTGTTAGAAGGACAGGGGAAAGTGGTTACTTCTGAACTCATTAAAGAGCGTCTTTGGAGTAGTGCTCAGGAGTCAAGTGATGGTGCTTTACGTGTTTATGTCACACAGCTTAAAAAATATTTCCCTACACAGATACAGAATATCAGAGGTGTAGGGTATCAGATGAGTCTTGTGTGAGAAAAGAGCTTATTGTTGCTGGTGTCATTTATTTTGTCACAATGTTTGCCCTTATCCTTGCACTCTATACATTTTTTGAAATGTTCTCTTTGAGTGTCTTAGATCTTTTTGGCTTAAGTATTTTAATGGTTGCTGTAGCAATGGGATGGGGATATATATTAACTTCCATGCTATTATCTCCTCAAACAAAAATGGAAAATAGATTAACTTCCTTGACCAATGATATAGTGCATGAACTGAATATCCCACTCTCTACCATACAGGCCAATGTCTCTATGTTGAAAAAAAGTACAGAAGATGATAAAACATTGAAACGACTTGTACGTATAGAAGATGCGAGTGTACGTCTAAAAAAGCTTTATGATGAATTGGTTTATAGTTTACACAAAGAGATGCAGACTATTGATAAAGAGAAGGTGGATATTGCTTCTCTAGTAAGAGAACGAGTTGCTATATTTGAAGAGCAACAACGCAACCCCTTTGTTTTGCATCTTGTCTCTTACGAAGTAGAGATAGATAAAATAGGTTTTGAGCAAATGATAGATAATCTTATTTCTAATGCTATGAAGTATTCATCAAAAACTTCAACTATAGAGATAGAATTGAGAGAGGATATTTTACGTATAGAAGATAATGGTATAGGGATGAGTACAGCAGAATTGTTACGTGTGCATGAACGTTATTATCAAGCAGATACATCACAGGTGGGTATGGGATTAGGACTCTCTTTGGTAAGAGAGTATTGTGAGAGTGAAGGTATTGATATACAAATACATTCAGAGAAAAATGTAGGTACACGTATAGATTTAAATCTTTTAAAAGTAAAAATATAAACTTTTAACATTTCCTTAACGTTTTTCGGTCATAATACCCACACTTAGAAACTAAAAAAAGACTTTTTATGCAAAGAGATACACCTCGCCACTTTACTGCTTATGTAATTACAGTATTAATCTATGTATCTATGGCAGCTATTTTATGGTATACCCAAAAACATTATTTTGTCTCTTCAAAAGTAGAGAAAGAGTCTACTATTAAAATGTCACTTTCTGAGTTTGTACCAGAGGTAGTGGCACCTCCTGAAAAAGTACTTCCCCCTGAACCTATAGTTGAACCCCAACCTCCAGAAGAGACACCTATTATTGAGGAGGTTACTCCTGAATCTGTTATTGAAAAAGTAGTTAAAAAGCCTCTTCCCGTAGTAAAGAAAATCAAAAAGAAAGTAGTGAAGAAAATCAAAAAGAAAGTAGTGAAGAAAAAAATAGTTAAAAAGAAAATCACTCAAAAGAAAGTAAAGAAAAAGGTTAAAAAAAAGGTTAGTAGGCAACAAGCTTCTCTTCGACAGTCACGAAGTAGCAAAGCAGAACAAAACAAGTTTTGGTCAGCATTGAGACGTAAAATAGACCGTAATAAATTTTATCCACGCATTGCCAAAAAAAGGGGTATGCAAGGAAGTGTAAAAGTAAAATTTACTATTTTAGCCAATGGAAATGTAGGGCATATTTCAGTGAGTGGTCCAAAAGTATTTTATAACTCAGCAAAAAATGCTGTGAAAAATGCTTTTCCTATTAATGCTAAGAAATCACCCATTTCTCTACCTACCAGTATCAATTTAACACTTCACTACAAAGTGAGATAAATTTAACACATAATTAACAGTAGCATGTAACAATACTTTAATCAAGGTAGAGGAGTTACAAATGATACATATAAAAAAGGTGATAGTTCTCTCATGTGTTTGCTCAATGTTTTTACAAGCAGCATCTATAGAGTTGGAGGCTATTAATGTAGAAACCAAAGCAGATACAGAAGTGATTAAAGATGTGCATGGTGAAGATATCAAATCAGCAGACTTGGCTGAAGCACTTTTTAAGCAAAGCCCGAGTGTTTCCCTGGTGAGACGTTCTGGTATTGCAAATGATATCATTGTTAGAGGACAAAAAAAAGACAATATCAATGTGACCATTGATGGGGCAAAAGTGTGTGGTGCATGTCCAAACCGTATGGATCCACCTGTTTCTCATGTTTTAACAAATAATATTGACTTCATCGAAATCAATGAAGGACCGTATAATGTAGAAGATTTTGGTGTATTAAGTGCAGATGTCAAGATACATACCATCAAACCTTCTAAAGAGTGGTCTGGTGATATTAACTTAGGATATGGAAGTTGGAATTATCAAAAGGGTGCTTTTTCTTTAAGTGGAGGAACTGATACTTTACGCATTTTAGTAAGTGGTTCAACAGAGACAAGTGAACAGTATGAAGATGGTGATGGTAATGATTTTGTAGGGCAGATACAAAGAGAGATTGATGCAGGTAAAGTCAATATGAGCAAAAATCCTCAATATCAAGAGAAGTATAAAGATTTAGATGCCTATGATAAAAAGACATTGATGACAAAAGTATTTTGGGATATTACAGATACTCAGGAGTTGAGATTTAGCTATACAGGAAATAGGAGTGATGATGTTTTGTACCCTTCTTCAAAGATGGATGCTATATATGATGATTCTGATATCTACAATCTAGAATATAGTGCAAAAGACTTAGGAAAATACTCTAAAGTACTTGATGTGCAACTCTATCAATCTGAAGTGGAACATCCTATGTCTACAGAGTATAGAGAGATGGGTAAAATGATGTATATGACCCATGCACTTACAACCAAGATGCAAGGTGCAAAACTTAAAAACAGTTTTGATGTGGGTAGTCATATGATTACTGCTGGAGTAGATTACTCATTGCGTAACTGGGATGGTGGTTATTTAAAAAATGATAAACCATTGGCGGAGAATTTTTTTCATAGTATTTATGATGTAGATACAGAGAATACTGCACTTTTCCTCAAAGACAAAATAAAGATGGATAAATTGGTTGTGGATATGGGATTACGTTATGACACTACTGATATAACCTCTGAAAATGTAAAACAGCAATCAAATGACTATGATGAACTCAATGGATATATCTATGCAACCTACCATGCAGACAGCAACAGCAAATATTTTGCTGGATTTGGTAAATCTTCACGTGTGCCTGATGCAAAAGAGCTTTACTGGATAGGTAGTCCAATGAAAATGCCAGATGGATCAATGAAAGCACTGAGTATAGGTACACCCAATCTAGATGCCACGGTAAATTATGAATTTGATATGGGTATCGAGAAGCAATTTATGGATGCAACATTTAAAGCAAAAGTTTTTTACTCTCAGTTAGATAATTTTATTGCTTATAATGCTTCTAAGAAAATGAACAAATATGAGAACACAGATGCCTCTATTTATGGTATTGAGATGAGTGGAACCTATGTTGCCACAGAGTCACTCTATTTTGATTATGGGTTTGCCTATCAAAGTGGTGAGAAAGATAGACCTCTCACAGGACAACATGGAACCAATATGCCAGAAATTCCACCATTAAAGTACAACTTGGCAGCAAACTATGATTGGGATGAGAGTCTCTCTTTACGAGCAGAATTGGTTGGTTCTGATACATGGAGTGATTTTGATGCAGAGAATGGGGAACAAGAGCTAGATGCTTATGCTATTGTGAACCTCAAAGTAACAAAAAGATTTGCAAAACATTTTGAATTGACTGTTGGTATAGATAATCTATTTGATGAGACTTATGCAGTTTCAAATACCTACAAAGATCTTATCTTGCTTCCTACAGCAGGTGACAGTGAAGTGATGCTTATGAATGAACCAGGACGTTATGTCTATACCAATTTAAAATATACATTTTAAGAAGTACTTTGGTTCATACGTGATAAGCTTGAATTATTAAAATAATAAGGATATAGAATGAAAAAAATAGTATTGGCAGTGATGTTTTTAACGGCGATGGTAACACTCTCTCAAGCAGAGATGAAGTGTGCAGCAGGTAAGTGTGGTGCAGCAATGCAAAAAGGTATGAAAAAAAGCCCAATGCAGGGTAAAAAAATGATGAAGATGTTTCAATCAGTACCTCAAGAGAAAGCTATATTGCTTCAAGAAGGAAAAGCAAAAGCATTTTGTCCTGAGTGTGGAATGACACTTCCAATGTTTTTTAAAACAAACCATGCGGCACATGTTAATGGGAAGGTTAAGCAATATTGTTCTATACACTGTATGGTAGAAGATATGCAAAAAGGTTCAAAACTTGAAGATATTCAAGTGGTAGATACAAAGAGTCTCAAGTTTATTGATGCAAAAAAAGCGAGTTATGTTGTAGGAAGTAGCAAAAAAGGTACGATGACAACAACAAGCAAGTATGCTTTTGCAAACAAAGCAGATGCTGAAGCTTTTGCTAAAGCAAATGGTGGTAAAGTAACAGACTTTAATGGTGCACTTGAAGCAAGTAAAGCAGATTTTGCAACAGATAGTCAAATGATTGCGGAAAAACAGGCAATGATGGCTAAAAAAGGTGAAATGATGTATGGAAAAATGTGCCAAAAAACCGATAAAAAATTTGCTTCAACTGCTGAAGCAAAAGCGTTTATTGTAAGTAATAAACTCTGTAAAGGGCTCAACGGTAAGCAGTTACAGGCAGTTGGTCTTTATTTGAAAAATAGATAAATAAATCATAAGGTATTGTCTTTTTTGGCAATACCTTAAAAGGAACTATGTGAAAAAAATTATTTTTATAGCAGTATGGAGTATAGTTTCTCTTTTTGCAGAGCAGGGTAGTGCTATCAAAGTAATGAAACTAGCACAGAAGGGTGAACGCATTGTGAATGTGATGTGCAACAAGGATGCCTTGCCCAAAGCAACAGGGAGTATAGATGAGCTTATGGAGAAGATTAAAGTCTCCAAAGCATGTCTCTCTCTTTCCAAATCCAAACGAGAAGCTGTAGCTTACTATTTGAGCAATGGAAGTATGAAGGTAGCTAGGGAGCACCTAGATGTACCACAAGATGCAAAATGTCCTGTGTGTGGAATGTTTGTATCAAAATACCCTAAATGGTCTACGATGATGGAGATTGAGGGTAAAGAGTACTTCTTTGATGGGGTAAAAGATATGATGAAGTACTATATCTTTGATGGAGATTTTCCTTATAATCGTAATGAAATATCTCAAATGTATGTGAGTGATTATTATACGCTACAGCGTCTTCCTGCAAAAGAGGCTTTTTATGTATTGGATTCTGATGTGTATGGCCCTATGGGGCATGAGCTTATTCCTTTCAAATTGAAAAAGAGTGCAGAGACATTTTATAGTGAACATCATGGAAAGGCTATTGTGAAATTTGATGAAATTACCGATACAATGGTGATGGCATTAGATGGCATAGTACAATAATATTAACGGTGGGAAAGCATTTTGATTAAAGCATTTTTGGTAGGGCTAAGTATACTTTTTGGGTTTACCCTTTTTGTGATGGTACATTATATAAGCTATGAACGTTTAGTTCCTCTAAAAAAACTAGAATCTATAGTAGAAATGAGCAATATTGTTTCTCCTTCACTGAGTGTGGCTTACTATGAACCAAGAATACTTTTTACACAAAGAGCAAGTAATCCTGCCTATCCTCAGATGGCACCACTTAATAAAATGGAGTTTATTTATGCACAATAGAGTATTTAACAGTCCATTTCTGCATTTTTTAACACTACTTCTTTTTAAGCAAAAGCGTAAACATATTGGGGCTATATTGATCTCTGTGATTATTATTTTTCTTCTTAGTGCAGTGCTTTTTCTCTCCTCTTCTTTGCAAAAATCACTTTTGCATACATTAGAAAAACAGGCAGATTTCACAGTAACTAAAATACAAGCAGGAGAAGCTGTCAATACCCCAATAGAGTGGTTAGATAAAATGATGGAAATAGATGGTACATCTCATATCTCTCCCAGAGTGTATGGTCGATACTATTTTGCACCTCGTGAAAACTCTTTTTTAGTAGTAGGTATAGATTTTTTTGATGAACAAAACAGTAAAACTTTACAGAAACTTGTTTCCAATTTGGATTTGAAAGCATTTCTTTCTCAAGAGAGTATGCTTGTAGGAGAAGGGGTAAAAGCGTTTTTAGAGAAACACTATTTTAAAAATGATTTTACATTCAAAACACCAGAGGGAAAATTTAAAAAAGTGAACATATTTCAAACCCTTCCCAAAGAGACAAATTTAATTGCCAATGATATGATTATTCTTCCTATTGATTTGGCAAGAGAGATATTTGGATTGAAAGAGAATGAGGTGACAGATATTACTTTCAATGTACCCAATGAGGCAGAATGGGATAATATTATTACAAAAATCCATCTGCTTTTTTATGATGTGAGAGTGATAGAAAAAAGAGAGATTAAAAAAGCGTATGAAAATCTTTATAACTACAAAGGTGGATTCTTTTTAATTCTTTATTTGGTGACGATTGTTACATTTATACTGATTCTTTATCAAAGATACTCTATGGTCTATTCAACGGAGAGAAAAGAGATTGGAATACTCCGTGCGATAGGATGGAGTATCAAAGATATTTTAAAGTTGAAATTTTATGAAAATATCATTATTGTAATAAGCAGTTTTATAGTCGGTGTTGTGTTGGCATATGTTTATGTATTTATATGGGGTGCACCATTGCTAAGTCGCATATTTCTTGGTGCTTCAAATCTTTCAAATCATGTTGTATTTATGCCTGTAATGGAGTTTGGACTTTTAGGATCTATTTTCCTCTTTTATGCCATTCCTTTTTTGGGTGCGGTACTTATTCCTGCTTGGAAAATTGCGGTTACTCCACCTAAAGAGGCAATGCTATGATAGCTATAGAAAATGTATCAAAAATATACCATGAGGAGACACCACAGGCTTTTGAGGCACTTAAAGATATCAATTTAAAAGTAGATAAAGGTGCATTAATTATCTTGAGTGGTGTAAGTGGCAGTGGTAAATCAACACTGCTCTCTTTGATAGCAGGACTAGATAAACCAAGTTCTGGAAAAATACTTGTCAACGCAGAACTTATCTCCAAACTCCCTGATTTACATGCATCAGCATATCGTGCAAAAACTGTTGGAGTAATTTTTCAGCATTTTAATCTTTTAGAATCACTTAGTGTAGAGGAGAATGTAATGGCTGCTTTAATTCACTCAGGGATTGATTTGGCAACGATGAAGAAGATGGTACAAAAGAGTATGGAGTTAGCCTCTATTGAGCATAAAGCAACCCAGCAGATAAGCTTACTTTCTGGCGGAGAAAAACAGCGTTGTGCCATAGCCAGAGCTTTGGTACATGAACCTCAATTGATACTCTGCGATGAACCTACAGCCAATCTTGACAGAGACAATTCTTTGAAATTTATAGAGATTCTTCAAACCCTGCACCAGATGGGAAAAACCATTATTGTAGCTACACATGATCCACTTTTTGAAGTACTTCCTTTTGTAAGTAGTATTGTACATATGGAGGATGGGAGCATTGTTTAATGAATGAGATACTCTTAAACAACGAAGTGATTGTCTATCTACTTAGTGAAACTATTTTATATATTTTACTTTTTATCGCGGCCATCGCCACTGTAGGCATATTGAAAAAATGGAATTTTGATGCTTTTACTACTACACAGTTCAAACTTGAAAATAGATCCTATCTGGTGATGAGTATTATCTTCTTTGTGATTGTTCTTAAGATTATATTGCTTCCCTATTTTGTCTATATGCTTGATACACTTTCAACTATTATCCCCGGAGCCATGTGTGGAGCAGGGGTAATTAAAGCAAATATATATGGTAATCCGCTTTTGGTACTCAAAATCAGTATTCTTTTTTTAAGTGGCTTATGGTTAAGTATCAACAGCACAGACTTACAGGCTAAAAACTATCCTTACATCAAAATAAAATCATGGTTCTTTATTATATTGTTTCTTTTTTTAAGTGCAGAATTTATATTAGATATACTCTATCTTACGCATATAGAAACGGATAATCCAGTGACATGCTGTTCTGTGATATTTGGACAGACAGGAGGAGCCAATGCTCTGCCTTTTGGTTTGGATATCCCTAAACTATTGATGCTTTTTTATCTCTTGTTTGCACTCATTGTTTTGACGACACTTTCAAGTATGGGAATCATGAGTATAGTATCATCAGGACTCTTTCTTATTGTTGCCTATTATGCAGTAGTTTATTTTTTTGGTACCTATATTTACCAGCTACCAACACATAAGTGCCCATTTTGTATGTTGCAAGACCATTATTATTATGTAGGCTATTTTGTTTGGGGATTATTACTTTTTGGTATCTTTTTTAACCTAGACCAAGCTGTTATGCAGACTTTTTTTCAAAAATCTTCAAAGGCTCTAAAGAGAATTTCGTTACTATTATTGAGCTTGTTTGTTTTACTTTGTAGTGCATATGTAGCTGTATATTATTTGAAAAATGGAGTACTCCTATGAAAAAAATATTGATAAATCTCTTAATATTTGTGGTTGTAGTTACGATTATTATTATTCTATTGCTCTCATTTGGGAACTCAGAGGGTAGTAGATATGTCTATAAAGGAAATGTTGCACATGAAATCATTGAGGTTCATCCTAAAGAGTATCAATGTTCTGAATGTGGTATGGATGTAGAAGATTTAAACTATACGGCTGAAGTAATTTCACAGAGTGGTGATACCTTCTTTTTCGATGATATTGGTTGTCTTGTACTTTGGCTAGAGAAATATAAAGAGCCTTTAGTAAAGCGTGTGACCAAAACGCTTGATGGCCATAAATGGATGGATGTAGAGAAGGTATACTATACACGTGTAGCAAAGGATCCTATGGGGTATGGCTTTGCTGCAATGGAAAAAAATAAAGAGGGCTTTGTAACGTATGAAAAGATGAGACTTCTCATGCTTCAAGGAAAAAACCTGCATGATCCATTTGTAAAAAAGAAACTTCTAGAAAAACCATAATTTCACTTTTTCTTCACAAAAAGAGGATTTACTTGGAAATACGTATAAGTATTTAAGGCAAAATAGATGCTTTTTATCATTTTTTTGTTATACTTGTGCGTATTTTAACAAACAAAAGGAGTAGTCAATGGCATTATTTGACGATGTAAAAGAAGTAGTTGTTGAGCAACTAAATGTGAGCCCAGATGAGGTAAAAGAAGAGTCTAAATTCGTAGAGGATCTTGGAGCAGACAGTCTTGATGTTGTTGAGCTAGTGATGGCACTTGAAGAAAAATTCGATATCGAAATTCCTGATGATCAAGCAGAAGCAATTGCTACTGTAGCTGATGCAATCAAATTTATTGAAAACGTATAATTAAAACAGTACTCCTTCGGGAGTATGTTTTAAGATATATATTAGTATTTAGTGAAATATTAATATATATCTTATTTCAAGTACATAGGAGCCATCGGTGAAAAGAGTAGTAGTTACAGGTCTAGGAATGATAAACGCTTTAGGGCTGGATAAAGAGAGTGCATTTGCAGGTATTTTAGAAGGTAAATGTGGTATCAGAACGATTGAAAGTTTTGATACAGAAGGTCAATCCGTAACTATTGCCGGAGAGATTGCAAACTTTGATGTTTCAGAAGTACTTAATGCCAAAGAGGCAAAAAAAGCAGACAGATTTATCCAACTTGGGCTTAAGGCTGCCAAAGAAGCTGTTGCAGATGCCAATCTTCCAGATGATGTAGATATGGAAAGATTTGGAATTGCAAGTGCATCAGGAATTGGTGGACTTCCAAATATTGAGAAAAACTCTTTGGTATGTGGTAATAGAGGTCCTAGAAGAATCTCTCCATTCTTTATCCCTTCATCATTGGTCAATATGTTAGGTGGATTTATCTCTATCTATGAAGGAATGAAGGGACCAAACTTAGCATCTGTTACAGCATGTGCTGCGGGTACACACGCCATAGGTGAGGCTGCAAAGTCTATCATGGTAGGAACTGCTGACAAAATGTTGGTAGTAGGTGCAGAGTCAGCAATATGTCCAGTAGGTATTGGTGGATTTGCTGCAATGAAAGCACTCTCTACACGTAATGATGATCCTCAGACATCTTCACGTCCTTTTGATGCCAATCGTGATGGTTTTGTCATGGGTGAGGGTGCAGGTGCATTGGTACTTGAATCTTATGATGATGCCATTGCACGTGGTGCAACGATTTATGGTGAGCTTATCGGATTTGGTGAAAGTGGTGATGCAAATCATATTACCACACCAACACAAGATGGTCCTTTCCGTGCAATGAAAGGTGCCTATAAGATGGCAGGTGAGCCTAAAATTGATTATATCAATGCACATGGAACTTCAACACCGGTAAATGATAAAAATGAAACAGCAGCCATTAAAGAGCTTCTTGGTGGGAAAGAAAATTGTCCTCCAGTATCTTCTATAAAAGGTCAATTAGGACACTGTCTAGGTGCTGCTGGTGCGATAGAGGCAGTGGTTTGTCTTATGGCAATGAGAGACGGAGTACTTCCTCCAACAATCAACCATACAACAGCTGATGAGAATTGTGATCTTGACTATATTACAGAGGGTGCGAGAAAAGCAGAGATTAATGTGGCTATGTCTAACTCATTTGGTTTTGGTGGAACTAACGGCGTCGTTATTTTCAAAAAAATATAAGGAGTTAATATGGCAACTTATTTAGACTTTGAAAACAAAATTGAGAAGATACAAGAAGAGATAGTATCTGCTCATGCCATTGCCAATATGGAAGCAGTTGAAAAGTTGCAAAAAGAGTT
>Ga0256828_1000501_pt1 | contig 25846 bp, 24 predicted proteins | sample CV88metaG_FD_185993 | JGI IMG/M metagenome (GOLD analysis project Ga0256828, IMG submission 185993) | Hydrothermal vent microbial communities from East Pacific Rise, Pacific Ocean - CV88 | ecosystem: Environmental > Aquatic > Marine > Hydrothermal vents | place: Pacific Ocean: East Pacific Rise...
TCTTTTGATTATGAAAGAAAAGTCGGATTTGGTGGTTCAATGTCATCATTTTATATTGATTTAGCACAATATAAAATAGATAAAAATTTATAGATTATTAGGATAGTAAACCAAGAGGTCGATTTTATCGACCCTACAGAGAGAGAAACAACTTCAATGCTCTTTTTGCTCTCCAGTCCATCTTATAGTGAATATGCTCTAAATACCACGTAAGCTCTTTAGGGGTAATACCTCTTTTTTTTGCTTCACGTTTTAAAATGTATTGTGGTATTTTTACATGGCTGTTGGCAAAAGCGTTTGCCAACTTCTCTACCTCTTTACCATGTTTGTTGTAGCAAAGCCGTGCAAAGACAAAAGGAAGCTTTGTCTTTTCGTACCATGCTTCAGCAAGGTCAATCCCCTCTCCCCCTTCAAGGTAGTATTTGAGTGCCGCATCTCCAATGAGTACACGCCCCTCTAGTTCTAACACTTTGGCAAGCTGATTGGAAGTTGCTGAGGCTGGGTCTGTTTGGTTCTCTCCTTTGAGGACAAAGACAGAGTAGACCTTTTTATGGGCAATAATACCCAAATCGGTACAGTGGCATTTTTTAGAAGCTACAGAGGAGATAAAAGCAGCATGGATACTTCTACGTTTGAGAGCTTGGTTAATGGCTGAGGGTACAGCACGGTGGTGGGTGTAGGAGATGCTAGAAGCATGATCTTTGATATAGCGTTTGAGAAATACCTGAAAAGGTAAGAGATTAAGATAGCTAATACTTCCAAATAACACGTAAATACCCCCTTGTTGATTAAGCGTAATTATACCAAACAAGAATTATAATCGCGTAAAGGATTATGCGTATGATAAGAGTAGAATTTTTAGGTCCCATAGGAAAAGCTCCTATTGAGATGGAAGCAAGCACCCTAGCTGAGGTCTCTGCCCAGCTTAAAGAAGATAGCAGTGTAAGCAGTTGGCTCGATAAGTGTGCTGTTGCTGTAAACGATACCATGGTAAATGATCTCAATACCAGTTTAAAAGAGGGAGATAGAGTCTCTATTTTACCTCCTGTATGTGGAGGATAGTGATGGAACTCTATCATGGACCTCTTGATACGAAAGAGATTTTTGGGCGTTGGCTAGATGAACAGGCTACTTCAAACTATGGGGCGTATATCCCCTTTGTAGGAACAATCCGTGAAGAAGATGGGATAGAAGCACTTAGTTTTGATATCTACGAACCAGTGCTTCAATCATGGTTTGATAGATGGCAAGAGAGGGCAAAAGCACAAGGGGCTATTGTAAAGATGGCACATGCCATAGGGGATGTACCTGTACACACCTCTTCTTATATCTCAGCAGTATTCTCGCCTCAACGTAGGGTAGCACTAGAGCTTATCGATGAATTTGTAGAAGATTTTAAGGCAAATGCTCCTATTTGGAAGTATGATGTAAAAGAGGGAAAGCGTATTTACGCAGCCGATAGAAGTACCGCAATGGATGGAGCAGGATTATTAGCATGATACATTTTGATGAGTCAATAGAGAGAATAGAACAGATAGAGATAGCCAAGAAGAGAACCAAAACTCTTCCTCTTATGGAGGCACAGGGGTATGTCTTGGCAGAGGCCATTGTTGCTGAGCATAACTCTCCAGAGTTTCCCACTTCGGCAATGGATGGGTATGCGCTAAAGCATGAAGACTTAGCAATGAAACGCTTAAAGATTGCGAGTATTAACCCTGCTGGTGCAGCGTTAAAAGAGGAGGTTATTGGGGGAACATGTATTAAGACATTTACAGGTTCACTTATGCCTCATGGTGCCGATACGCTCATCCCCATAGAGAATGTTTTGGTAGAGGGAGATGAGATTGTTATCCAAGAGGAGGTTCCTCAAGGTTTTTCTGTTCGTGCAGTAGGAGAGAACTATGCTAAAGGGCAACAGCTCATTGACAAGGGTACCAAAATAGACTTCCCTCACATAGGAGTACTCGCAAGCCTCAATATAGCTGAAGTGTTAGTCTATGAGAAGCCTACCGTTGCCGTACTCTCAACAGGTTCAGAGCTTCTGTCTTTAGGCGAGGAGCAGACCAATGATGCCCAAATACGCTCATCCAATAACTATATTTTAGAGGCTATTGTAAAAAAATATGATGGTACCCCTCTACAATTGGGTTGTATTAAAGATGATAAAGCTTCTATTATGGAAGCACTCTCTAAAGCGATGGAACAAGCCGATATTGTTGTAACCACAGGTGGGGTGAGTGTAGGTGATTTTGATTTTGTAAAAGATGTCATTCGTGAGTTGGGGTGTGAAGTACTCTTTAAAGGGGTGCGTATTAAACCAGGACAACATATTATGGTTGCTAAAAAGGGAGATACCTTTATTGTAGGGCTCCCTGGATTTGCCTACTCCTCCACGGTAACAGCACTACTTTATGTGGTACCTCTTATTGAAAAGTTCCAAGAGGGGAGTGCTAGTTTACATCGGGTAAAAGCCAAACTCAAAGAGCCTTTTGTTAAGCGTGCTAAAAAAGCAGAGTTTACAGCGTGTAATATCTCTTTGTATCAGGGTGAGTATTATGTAGATTTTAAAGGTAAAAAAGTAGGTACTTCAGCAATTTTAACCAATATGCTTGGGAGTGTAGCTCTACTTGAAACCTCTGAAGAGGAGGGCTCTAAAGAGGTAGGTGATGAGGTGAATGTCTTACTCTTTGATTAATCCTCTCTATAGAGCAAGAATAGACTCTCTTGCTCGTAGAAACATCGCAAACTCTGCTGCTGTTTTACATCCCATATTGATAGCATAGCTCAATAACTCTTTATTTTGTGAATATATCATTTTCTATCCTTCCTAATTTAAATATGACATATTGTATCTTATTTTTAAAATAACTCTTAAAAGTATGTCAAATTGTCATACTTTTAAGAAAAAGAGCCTATAATAGTCTAAATAAAAAAGATGAAAAGGGGTTATGATGGTTATTTTACGAGAGATTATTGATAAGTTAAAAGATATTCTTGCTGAAACAACATTGGGGAAAAAGGTTTTTGATAAAGATGTTGCTGATGCCTTAGGTATTCCACAAGCAACCTTTGCTACCATGAAAAAACGAAACTCTATTCCGTATGAGGAGATTTTAGAGTTTTGTGCAGCAAAGAAAATTTCTGTAAATTGGCTCTTCTTTGATCAAGCAGTCGATATGTTAAAAACAGAGACAGAGAAGTTTTTTCAAATACGTTACTTCTCCGATATTCGTGCTAGTGCTGGGGGTGGTGCAGAGGTCTTTGATGAGCACTATGAAATGATTAGTCTTGATGAAAAAATTATGCACAATTTAGTAGGACTTGGCAATACACAACTAGAGGCAATTCATGTAGATGGTGAATCAATGGAGCCAACGCTACAAGATGGTAGCATTGTGTTTATTGATAGAACACAGACAAATATTGATAAAAATGGTATCTTTATTGCCTCTACAGCAGGGGGACTTTTTATTAAACGTATCCATAAACGTGCTGATGGAATGATAGAGTTTCTCTCAGATAATAGCATCTACCCACCACAAGCAGTCGCTCCCTCTGAGGTTGAGATTATTGGTAAAGTTGTAGGAAATATTGAAAGTTTATGAGATATCTTCTTTCTTTACTTTTATTGGTACTTCCTCTATTTGCTATCAATCTCCATAGTAACAGATTGGCAAAGGAGTCTTCTCCCTATTTACAACAGCATGCCCACAATCCTATCCATTGGTACCCTTGGGGAGAAGAGGCACTTGAGAAGGCAAAGAGAGAGCATAAACTTATTTTTCTCTCTATTGGCTATAGCACATGTCATTGGTGTCATGTCATGGAGGAGGAGAGTTTCTCTACACAAGAGGTAGCCAATCTTTTAAATCAATCCTATATCTCTATTAAGGTAGATAGAGAGGAGTATCCTCAATTAGATAAAAAATATCAAACACTCTATCTTAAACATTATGGAAAAAGAGGAGGGTGGCCCTTAACTATTTTTTTGTCTCCAGAAGGAGAGGTTTTTCATATTGCGACCTATATCCCTAAGGAAGCAGGCTACGGATCAAAGGGGCTTATGGAGATGCTACCTAGATTTAGTAGAGAGTATCAAACCAAAAACCCTCTCTTTGATAGAGCTATTGCTTCATATAAACAAGAGGATAACATTTCAAAAAATACTACCACACAAGCATCTTTTACCACAATATTCTCCCTTTTAAAGCAAATAGAGAAAGCATTTGATGCAGAGAATGGAGGATTCTCTACCAAGCCAAAGTATCCAGAGGCATCTAAGATGAACCTACTACTTGATAGCTATTTACTTTTTGGTACTAAAAAATATCTCACAATGGTTGAAAAAACAGCACAAAAAATGGCAAGAGGAGGCATCTATGACCAAGTAGATGGTGGTTTTTTTCGCTATACCACCGATAGTGCATGGCAGATACCTCACTTTGAAAAGATGCTCTATACCAATGCTGAGTTACTCTCTTTGTATGTAAAACTTTTTCAAGTGACTAAAAATCCACTCTATAAAAAAGTAGTAGAAGAGACTATCTCTCAGATGGAGAGTCGTTTTTTACATCATGGACTCTATTGGAGTGCGAGTGATGCTGATAGTGAAGGAGAGGAGGGAGGCTACTTTACCTATCGGTATACTAGACTCAAACACGATTTACACCTACAGGGTTTCACAAAAGAGGAGATTCAGGAGGGGTTAGCCTATCTTGGCATAGAGGAGGATGGTAATATCGATGGAGAGTTTTCCCATATTCACCTTACTTCAACAAAGTATCCAGCTAAACTCAAAGAGATTCTCTCTTATCTCCATAGATTACGGCTATCAAGAACTTTTCCTTTTATTGATAAAAAAGTTATTACCTCATGGAATGCGATGATGATAAAATCACTTTTTGTTGCTTCAAGTATAGATGAAAAATATGCCAAACTTGCGAAAGAAAGAGTAGAGACGCTTCTTCAAAAACTCTCTTCTAAAAAGAAGCTTTATCATCAATATATAGAAGGGTATCCTCTCTCTCGCAGGGCATTACTAGAAGATTATGCTTTTTTAATTGATGCTTTATTGAAGGGTTATGAAGTCACATACGATAGTGACTATCTTCATAGGGCAAAGGAGCTTACTAAAGAAGCTATCAAATCTTTTTATCGTCAAAAGAGATGGTATTTAAGCGATGATGCTATTGAAGCAGTTGCTGATTATGACGATAGATATTATACTTCAGCATTAAGTGTAATGCTAGAAAATATTCTCGACCTATCACTCTTAACCGAATCTTTACCTCTTTACACACTTGTAAAAGAAACTTTGGCTTCAACATCTCCCGTAGAAGGTATGGGTGCTACGAGTTGTGCGAAGAAGATAGAACTTCAGTTACGTCTTCTATGGGGAGAGGTAGTGGTAAAGTCAACCAAACAAAACCTTATGGAAGCAAAAGAGAAGATAGCACACTTACAAGAGCCTTTTTTATTGACAAAAGCTGTTGGTGAAAACGACTATCTTGCGTGTAGTCTCAATAGTTGTTTTACGTACAATAAAAATGCTACCCATTTTTTTAAGAGACTAAAGGAGTTTTTAGATGCTAAAAGAGAACCATAATCTTGAAGATGCGCTAAAAAAGTATCTTTGTTTGTTGAAAGAGCAATGTTATTTTGAAGCCCATGAAGCGTTGGAGGAGGCATGGCATCCATTAAGAAAAGCAAATCATCCTTCAAAAAACTTAGTCAAAGGCTTAATCAATGGGGCCATTGCCTTTGAACATATTAAACGCAATCAAGAGGGTAGGCAACGAAAAGCAAATATTGTTATAGGTTCTTTTGAGCGTTACAAATCTCTTCTCAGTAAGGAGCTTGAGTGCTATGCGTTGTTAGATGAAGCATGTAACACTATAGAGTCGCTAAAACAAGAACATAATACCATTTTTGAAGAAGATAGCTAAAATTACCCACCTAGGTAATAAAAAAATTATATGATTCTCTCTGCAATAGATAAGTTTTACAATATTTTTGAATAAAAACATAAAATAATTAAATTTTATTTATCTATTAAGCTTTTGTTATACTTCTGAAAAAAAGGATAGATATGAATCGATTATCTTGGTGGATGGGTGGTATCTTAATGTCAGGGCTACTACTGTTAACATTTTCAATTTTTGGAGCCGATAGGCCTATTGGAGCATCTACGTATGTCCCTTATTTCGCAGGTTTGATTTTTGGATTAGATGCTGAAAACTATAGTTATTTAAAAGAGGTCAAGAGTGCTGGGTCATGGGAAGGAGTAATGCTTCTTGGTGCCCTTGTTGGAGGGTTTATTACTTCTGTATTTATTACAAAAAGTTTTAGAATCTCTTTTATCCCAACAGGATGGAAAGAGTATAAAAATAACTCTATTGTCTCTCGTTTAGTATGGAGTTTTATTGCTGGTTTCTTTATGATTATTGGTGCGAGGTTAGCTGGAGGGTGTACCTCTGGACATTTTATGTCAGGGATGAGTCAAATGGCAATCTCCTCTATGATTTTTGGTGCTGTGGTTTTGGTTGTGGTTATTGTCACGGGCAGACTTTTTTACAATGTGAAGGAGCAATAAGATGGATATCTTTATAGAAATGTTTGAGAGTGTTATTGCTCAACCTCATGGCTCTTTGGCATTAGTCTTTTTAATTGGTGTGATGTTTGGAGGTATTATCCAGTATACAAGGGTAGATAAATTTGAAAAAATTGCTGGTTTTGCTATGCTTAAAGATACGATTGTTCCGAAGATGCTTTTTTTAGCTGTAGGACTTACTAGTATTGGACTCTATTTTCTTATTGAAGCAGGAGGGGCACACTACCATGTAAAGCCTATACTATGGCAAGGACTTCTTATTGGGGGAACCATCTTTGGTATCTCTATGGCAATTTTAGGTAAATGTCCAGGGACAGGTCCCATCTCTATTGCTGAAGGACGAATAGATGTTTTAGTTGGTGCCATAGGGGGGCTCTTTGGTGGGTTGGTCTTTACACTCTACTATGATGATTTTTTTAAACCTCTAATGGGTGAGAGTGTAGGAAAGAGTATCTTGCCAGACTTCTTTCCTGGACATGAGCATCTTGTAACACTTATCTTTGGTATTGTTGTTACACTTATTGCTATAGTGATTCCTAAAAGAGAGATGCTTGATGAAGCAGACCTTTCACAACTCTCCTCTAAAGAGGGGTAGTAACTCTATTGAGGGTAGGCTAACGACTCTTCCATAGAGGGTTAGCCTACTAAACAGAGATAATATCATAAATAATTTCTGTTCTATTTTTCTGTTTTTGTATCTCTTTAATTTGTAGCCCTTTTATGGGAAGCTTTACAAACGCATCAAGAGACTCTATTTTATTTTTGGCAATCTCCCTTAAGACAATACCTCTATAGGCCTTTGCCCAATGACTCACTACTTTTCCCTCTTTAATAAATTTCAAAATTGTATAGGGTTGTAAAGGGCTATAGTATTTGTTGTAAAAGGTTGCTCGTAAATCCAAAACCTCTTCCCCTAACAAATAGTCACCTAGCTCTTTTTGAAGAAGAGGCTTATAGTATTTGTCTGGCTTTATTGTGCCAATAGGTTTGTTTTGTTGTAGTCGATAGTCTGGAATCATATCATGGGCTTGGAGTACACCAAATAAATTTGAAAAGAGAATAAGATGCTCTCCTAAGTATGCCTTTGCGTCATCTTTTAGTGTCCGATAGTCCAAATAGTCAAATGCTACACCCGTATATCGTTCAATAGCTTTCATAGTAGGTTGTTTGAAGAGATCTTGTTTGTATCGAAGAATCTCAGACTCTTTTTTGAGACCAAACATAGAGGAGAGAAGTTCTATCTCTGCTGTTTCTATAGTATGTTGATAGTGCTCAATAAGCTCTTTTCGAGAGGAGAAGAGAGATTTTAAAAAAAGAGAATCAAGAGAAAAGAAGCCTTCTCCACCAGAGGTTTTTGTTTCGCTAGGGGCTAATAATATTTTCATTTTCATTTTTCCATATAATAAAGTAAGGAATTATAAGAGAGCTTAGGCTAAAAAGAGCTAAAAAAGAGTTTTTTTATTTTTTTTTGAGAAAACCCTTGACAATTAAAATGTTTTTGTCTATAATTCTCGTCCATTTAAAGCAGAACAGCTTTTTATGATGGTGCTGGTGTAGCTCAGTTGGCTAGAGCAGCTGATTTGTAATCAGCAGGTCGGGGGTTCGAGTCCCTTCACCAGCTCCATAAATATAATTATCAGTGTTTGTACCAGATTAACAACAAACAACTAAGTGGTGAGTTACTCAAGTGGCCAACGAGGGCGGATTGTAAATCCGCTGACTACGTCTTCGAAGGTTCGAATCCTTCACTCACCACCATTTTTGTTAAGTTGCATAAAGACGCGGGCGTAGCTCAGTGGCTAGAGTTCCTGCCTTCCAAGCAGGCTGTCGAGGGTTCGAATCCCTTCGCCCGCTCCATAAACTGGGAGCTGTGTGAATTATGTACTTGACATTAACTACTTCACATTTAAAAGCTTCATGAATAATTAACAGATTTTGATTAAAACAATATAGATGCCCATATGGCTCAGGGGTAGAGCACTTCCTTGGTAAGGAAGAGGTCGTGAGTTCAAGTCTCACTATGGGCTCCACCACAATAGAAAGTATGGACAAAAGTATTACATTTTTGTAATAGTTCTGTCCATATAAGGTATGGGGTCTAAGATTATTTAGGTATAATACTGCCTTTAAAACATTTACGCTAGGAGAAAAGCATGGCTAAAGAAAAATTCGAACGAACCAAACCGCATGTTAACATCGGTACTATCGGTCACGTTGACCACGGAAAAACTACATTAACAGCAGCTATTACAGCTGTACTTGCTGTAGCAGGTGATACTGAGCTTATGGATTACGATGCAATCGATAACGCACCAGAAGAGAGAGAAAGAGGAATTACAATTGCTACTTCTCACGTAGAGTATGAAACTGAAAATAGACACTACGCTCACGTAGATTGTCCAGGTCACGCGGATTACGTTAAAAACATGATTACAGGTGCTGCTCAAATGGACGGTGCTATTCTTGTTATTGCTGCAACTGATGGACCAATGGCTCAAACTAGAGAGCACATCCTTCTTTCTAAGCAAGTAGGTGTTCCATACATTGTTGTATTCTTGAACAAAGAAGATCAACTTGATGATGAAGATAAAGAAGAGATGTTAGAGCTTGTAGAGATGGAAGTACGTGAACTTCTTTCTGAGTATGACTTCCCAGGTGACGATACACCAATCGTAGCTGGTTCAGCATTCCAAGCACTTGAAGAAGCAAAAACTGGTACTCTTGGTGAGTGGTCAGCAAAAATTACAGCACTTATGGCTGAAGTTGATGCGTATATTCCAGAGCCACAAAGAGAGACTGATAAAGATTTCCTTATGGCAATTGAAGATATCTTTACTATCCAAGGTCGTGGTACAGTTGTAACTGGTAAAGTTGATAGAGGACAAGTATGTGTAGGTGACGAAGTTGAAATCGTTGGTCTTAAAGATACTCAAAAAACAACAGTTACTGGTGTTGAAATGTTCCGTAAAGAGATGGATTGTGGTATGGCTGGTGATAACTGTGGTGTTCTTATCCGTGGTATTGCTAAAGAAGATGTACAAAGAGGTATGGTTCTTTGTAAGCCAGGTTCAATTACACCTCATACTCAATTCGAAGCTGAGATCTATGTACTTACTAAAGAGGAAGGTGGAAGACACACTCCATTCTTTGATAACTATAGACCACAGTTCTATGTACGTACAACAGACGTAACTGGTTCAGTAAAACTTCAAGAAGGTACTGAGATGGTTATGCCAGGAGACAACGTTAAAATTAATGTTGAGCTTATCGCACCTGTTGCACTTGATGAAGGTACTAAGTTTGCTATCCGTGAAGGTGGTAGAACTGTTGGTGCTGGTGTTGTTTCTAAGATTATTGCTTAAGACAAACCATTGTAAGAGGTTCGCCTCTTACAAACTATCATAGGAGATAACAATGAGAGAAACTGTTCACCTTGGTTGTGAGAAATGTACTAGACGTAACTATCATACAACTAAGAATAAAAAAACAACAACAGAGAAGCTTGCACTTAAGAAATATTGTAAGTGGTGTAAAGAGCACACTGTTCATAAAGAGATGAAGCTGTAAAAAGCTCCTCTCTTTAACGCTAGGCCAATAGCTCAGTTGGTAGAGCACTGGTCTCCAAAACCAGGTGCCGTGGGTTCGAGTCCCTCTTGGCCTGCCATTACAAAGGTAATTAAATCATGGGAAAAATTTCAACATTTATTGCAAACGCGAAAGCAGAAATACATAAAGTTATATTTCCAACAAAAGTACAAGTAAGACAAGCATTTTTAGCAGTTGTTCTCGTAGTAACTGTAATATCAATATTTTTAGCATTGGTTGACCTCACTATGTCATCCATAGTATCATCAGTTTTATAGGGTAAATTATGGCTTATCAGTGGTATGCAATTCAAACATATTCAGGAAGTGAACTTTCTGTAAAAAGAGCGATTGAACAACTTGTTATCGATTATGGAATTGAAGAGAAAGTTGAACGTATTGTGGTTCCAACAGAAGAGGTCATTGAAGTAAAAAATGGTGAGAAGAAGATTACTGAGAGAACACTCTACTCAGGATACGCTTTTGCACATATAGACCTGGATACTGATCTTTGGCATAAGATTCAGTCATTGCCAAGAGTATCTAGATTTATCGGTGAACAAAAGACACCTACTGCTCTTACCGAAGCAGATATCAAAGTAATTTTAGACAAAATGGAACAAAAGTCTGCTCCACGTCCTAAAGTTGATTTTGAAACAGGAGAGATGGTTCGTATTATCGATGGACCATTCGCAAACTTTACAGGTATGGTTGAAGAGTATGATCTTGATCATGGCAAGTTAAAGTTAAATGTTTCAATTTTTGGTAGAAACACACCAGTAGAAATTCTCTATACGCAAGTAGAAAAAATAATCTAAGACGAAAGTCAATTTAAACAAAGGAAGAACAGATGGCAAAAAAAATAACTGAAAAGTTCAAAATGATGATCCCAGCAGGTTCAGCAAATCCATCACCACCAGTAGGTCCAGCATTGGGTCAGCGTGGTGTTAACATTATGGAGTTTTGTAAAGCATTTAATGAAAAAACAAAAGATAAAATGGGATTCAAAATACCAGTTATCGTAACTGTATACGCAGATAGAAGTTTTACATTTGAAACAAAACAACCACCTGCAAGTGATCTTATTTTAAAAGCAGCAGGACTTAAAAAAGGTACTGATAATCCACTTCTTAATAAAGTAGGATCAATTACTAAAGCAAAACTTGATGAGATTATTGATCAAAAAATTGCAGACCTTAATACAAACGATAGAGATATGGCAGCAAATATTATTGCTGGTTCTTGTAGAAGTATGGGTGTTGAAATCGTAGACTAATTTTTTCAATTGAAAAAATATATGTTTAAGAGTATACAATAAGTTCAAATCATTACCACATAGATTTAAAATATGTGGGAGCAGAAGAAGCGGAGAAAATAATGGCAAAAAAAGTAAGTAAAAGAAGAGAAGCACTACTTAAGAAAGTAGATGTAACAAAAGCATATGGTGTTGATGAAGCAATGGCAACACTACAAGAGTTGAAATCAGCAAAATTTGATGAAACAGTAGAAGTTGCATTAAACTTAAACCTTGACCCACGACATGCTGATCAAATGGTAAGAGGATCAGTTGTTCTTCCAAATGGAACAGGTAAAAAAGTAAGAGTTGCTGTATTTGCTAAAGATGCAAAAGCAGATGAAGCAAAAGCTGCTGGAGCAGACTTAGTTGGTGCTGCAGAGTTAATTGAAGATATTCAAGCAGGGAAAATTGATTTTGATATCGTTATCTCTACACCAGACATGATGGGTGTTCTTGGTAAAGTAGCAAGAATTCTTGGGCCAAAAGGTCTTATGCCAAACCCTAAAACAGGAACTGTAACTATGGATGTTGCAAAAGCTGTTGAAAATGCAAAAGGTGGACAAGTAAACTACCGTGTTGATAAAAAAGGGAATATCCATGCGGGTATTGGTAAAATCTCTTTTGCTCCAGAGAAGTTAAGAGAGAACTTTAACACATTTATGGAGAGCATCAATAAAGCAAAACCAGCTTCAGCAAAAGGAAGATATGTTTTAAATGCAGCAATCTCTTTAACTATGAGCCCATCTATCACTCTAGATGCTTCAGAAGTAATGGATATTAAATAAGATTATTTTAAAGAGTAGGTTTCCTACTCTTTAACTTTTTTATTTTCAATTAAATGTTAGTTTTAGCGTTTAATTGAGAGTAATCTTTCATTACTCATATTTTAGGCTAAAGATAATAGGGGCGAAAGCTTAATAGCTTTATATGAAAATATAAAGAGGTTGTTTATCAACACCCTATTAGAGGTCGGAAGGAGAAATTATGACTAGAGCTAGAAAAGCTGAACTTGTTGCAGAGATGACTGCAGAGTTCAAAGAAGCTGGTGCTATTATCGTTTGTAATTACAAAGGTATGACTGTTGAAAACCTTGAAATTGTAAGAAATCTTGCGAAAGATGAAGATACAAAAGTAAAAGTTGTTAAAAATAAGCTCGCTGCAATCGCATTGGAAAATGCAGGATGTGAAGCGCTTGATTTTAAAGACACAAACCTTGTAATTTGGGGCGATTCTCAAATTTTACCATGTAAAATTTCAGATAAAGCAGCCACACAATTCAAAGAGACATTTAGTATTAAAACAGGTCTCATTGAAGGTAAAGTAGCTAGTATGGAAACCATTAATGCAATGGCTAAACTTCCATCTAGAGATGAGCTTATTGGTATGCTTCTTAATGTATGGAATGCACCAGTACAAAACTTTACTATTGGTATGGATGCGCTTGCTAAGAAATTAGAAGAAGAAGCGTAGAGTGGTGAGAGCCACAAGGCTCTTTTTTTAATCATAAATGCTAAAAGCATTTATATGAATGTTATTTTAAGGAATATATTATGGCAACAACTAAAGAAGATGTATTAGAGTTTATCTCAAACATGTCAGTACTTGAGCTTTCTGAGCTAGTAAAAGAATTTGAAGAGAAATTTGGCGTAACTGCACAAGCAACTGTTGTAGCTGCTGGTGGAGCTGCTGCTGGTGAAGCTGCTGAAGAGCAAACAGAGTTTGACGTAGTACTTACAGATGCAGGTGCTAAAAAAATCAATGCTATTAAAGTAGTAAGAGCAATTACTGGTCTTGGACTTAAAGAAGCAAAAGCTGCTGTTGAAGAGACACCATCTGTACTTAAAGAAGCTGTTTCTAAAGAAGAAGCTGAAGAGTTCAAAAAACAAATCGAAGAAGCTGGTGCTTCTTGTGAGCTTAAATAAGCAGTTAACTACTTATTTAATCGGGTTTAGGTCAATCGCCTAAACCCATTCTATTTCAACTACATAGATATAGCGATAAACTATTCGGAGACATTTTCATACCCTCCTCTAATAGTTTCTTTGTGTATCTAAATACATTAAAAACTAAAATAAACCATACTAACACAATCATCATAAGGATAAACATGTTAAATTCTTTGCATTCTGGAAACAGACTTCGTGTTGATTTTTCTAAAACTCCAAGAGAGATAGAAATTCCAAACCTTTTACAGCTTCAACAAAAAAGTTATGAAAACTTTTTAATGTTAGGAGAGAGAGATAGAAAAAACTCTACTTTAGAAAAAGTTTTTAGAGCATCTTTTCCTATTCATGATCAGCAAAATAGACTGACACTTACCTATAAAAATTCTGAAATTATTAAGCCAAAATATACTGTTAGAGAGTGTATGGAGAGAGGCTTAACCTATGCTGTATCTCTCAAAATGAATATCGCACTTACTATCTGGAATAGAGATGAGAAGACAGGTGAGAAGTTAAACCCTAAAGAGATTAAAGAGCAGGCTGTTTTTGTTCGTGATATTCCGTTAATGACAGAGAGAACCTCTTTTGTTGTTAATGGTGTTGAGAGAGTTATTGTAAATCAACTTCACAGATCTCCAGGTGTTATCTTCAAAGAGGAAGAGGGAACAACTGTAGGGGCAGGTATGCTTTACTCTGCACAGATTATTCCAGATCGTGGATCATGGCTTTACTTTGAGTATGATTCAAAAGATATTCTCTATGCAAGAATTAATAAAAGAAGAAAAATCCCTGTAACTATTTTATTTAGAGCCTTAGATTACTCTAAAGATGATATTGTAAAACTTTTCTATCCAACAAAAGAGATCAGCATTAAAGAGAACCGTTTCCTTATGAAGTTTGATGCAAATGATTTCTTGGGTAGAGCTGAGTATGATGTAAAAGATATGGATGGCAATACCGTTGTTAATGCCGGAAAAAGACTTACAAAGAAAAAAGCACAAAAGTTAATTGATGAGGGATTAGAGTGGATTGAGTACCCTATTGATGTACTTATGGAGAGACACTTAGCAACTCCAGTTATTGACCAAGAGAGTGGAGAAGTTCTTTATGATACAGTCTCTCCACTAGATGAGTCTAAATTGAAGAAAATGATTGAGCAGGGTATTGATAAAATTGAAATTATTAATGACCTTGCTGAGGGGGCTGACCGTTCTATTATCAATGCGTTTATTGCAGACAATGAGTCGTTAAGACTTTTAAAGCAAACCGAAGAGATAGAAGATGAGAATGTCCTTTCAGCAATCCGTATCTATAAGGTGATGAGACCAGGGGAGCCTGTTACTCCGGAAGCAGCAAAAGCATTCTTAAAACAACTCTTCTTTGAGCCAGAGAGATATGACCTTACACAAGTAGGGCGTATGAAGATGAATCATAAGTTAGGACTTGATACCCCAGAGTATGTTACTGTTTTAACTGCTGAAGATTTGATTAATACTGTCAAATACCTTATTAAAGTTAAAAATGGTCAAGGGCATATTGATGATAGAGACCATTTAGGAAACAGAAGAATTAGAGCTATTGGTGAGTTGCTTGGAAATGAGCTTCATAATGGTCTTGTAAAGATGCAAAAGGCTATTAAAGATAAGATGACTACAATCTCTGGTACATTAGATGAGTTGATGCCACACGATTTAGTCAACTCTAAAATGATTACCAATACGATTTTAGAGTTCTTCTCTAGTGGACAACTTTCTCAATTTATGGATCAGACAAACCCACTATCAGAAGTAACACACAAAAGAAGACTCTCTGCACTAGGAGAAGGTGGACTTGTAAAAGAGAGAGCTGGTTTTGAAGTACGGGATGTTCACCCAACTCACTATGGTCGTATTTGTCCAATTGAGACACCAGAGGGACAAAATATTGGTCTAATCAATACATTGGCTACCTATTCTAAAGTAAATGAACATGGATTTATTGAAGCACCATATAAAGTAGTAAAAGATTGTCAAGTAACAGATGAAATTGTCTATATTACGGCTACACAAGAAGAGGATAAATGTATTGCTCCTGCTTCAACTGTTTTAACAGAAGATGGACGTATTGCTGAAGATCTTATTGAGACAAGACTCAATGGAAATATTGAGTTGAATGATGCAAAACGTGTAGACCTTATTGATATTTCACCATTAATGATTTCTGGTTCAGCAGCTGCACTTATTCCATTTTTGGAGCACGATGATGCCAACCGTGCACTTATGGGATCAAACATGCAACGTCAAGCTGTACCATTGCTTAAAACCGATGCCCCTGTAGTGGGAACAGGTATGGAAGCGATTGTTTCACGTGATGCGTGGGAAGCTGTCAAAGCAAAACGTCCAGGTAAAGTAGAAAAGGTAGATGCAAAAAATATCTACATTATGGGAGAAGATGAGACAGGTGTCTTTATCGACCACTATCCATTAGAAAAAAATATGAGAACCAACCAAAATACTACCTTTACACAAACACCTATTGTAAAATTAGGAGATGTGGTTGAAGCAGGGCAGATTGTTGCGGATGGTGCCAATATGGATCAAGGGGAACTTGCTATTGGTAAAAATATTATGGTAGCCTTTATGCCATGGTATGGATACAACTATGAGGATGCGATTATTATCTCTGAAAAAATCATTAGAGAGGATACCTTTACTTCAGTACACACCTATGAGAAAGAGGTAGAAGCAAGAGAGCTTAAGCATGGAACAGAAGAGATTACACGTGATATCCCAAATATCCGTGAAGATGAACTTCTTCACCTCGATGAGAGTGGTATTGTCAAAATTGGTACCTATGTAAAACCAGGTATGATTCTTGTAGGAAAAGTCTCTCCAAAAGGTGAGATTAAACCAACACCAGAAGAGAGACTACTTCGTGCTATCTTTGGAGAGAAAGCAGGGCATGTTGTCAATAAGTCACTCTACTGTCCAGCGTCTATGGAGGGTGTGGTTGTAGATATTAAAGTCTTTACTAAAAAAGGGTATGAGAAAGATGCTCGTGCCATTCAAGCGTATGAAGAGGAGAAGGCAGTTTTAGACTCTGGACACCATGACCAACTCTTAATGATAGATAGAGAAGAGCTATTACGTATCTCTCACTATCTCTCAACACAGGTTTTAGTAAAAGATGTCACAATAGGTGATGTGGAGTATAAAGCTGGAGAGAAGATAGCTGAAGAGACGATTAAAGAGATTAACCGTTTCGCCTTAAGAGGTGTTGTTCAGTCATATGCGAATGAGATTCAAAATGAGTATGAATCATTGAAAAACTACTTCTTAAAGCAGAAAAAAAGATTGAAAAATGAGCATGAAGAGAAGCTTCTTATTCTTGAAAAGGATGATATCTTACCTTCTGGTGTAACAAAGTTAGTTAAAATTTATATTGCTACAAAACGTAAGTTGAAAGTTGGAGATAAAATGGCTGGGCGTCACGGAAACAAAGGTATTGTTTCTAATATCGTTCCAGAGATTGATATGCCATATATGGAAGATGGAAGACCTGTAGAGATTATTCTTAACCCACTAGGGGTTCCTTCTCGTATGAATATTGGGCAAATTCTTGAGGTACACCTTGGTCTCGTAGGTAAGCGTTTAGGTGAACAAATCCAAGAGATGTTTGAGGCAAAACAAGAGAATTTCATTCAAGAGCTTAGAGCCAAAATGATTGAAATTGCAGATGTGGCAAAACTAATGAATGCAAAAGAACTTTTAGGAAATATGTCCGATGAAGATCTTTTAAAATATGGTAGAGATTGGTCAACTGGTGTTAAATTTGCAGCACCTGTTTTTGAGGGTGCCAACCAAGCAGAGTTTGATAAACTCTTTGAGTTAGCAAAAATTGACTCTGATGGAAAGATGAATCTTTATGATGGGAAAACTGGTGAGAAGATGATTGAGCGTGTAAACGTTGGATATATGTATATGTTGAAACTTCACCACTTAGTTGATGAGAAAGTACATGCTCGTTCAACTGGACCATACTCTCTTGTAACACAGCAACCAGTTGGTGGTAAAGCCCTCTTTGGTGGACAGAGATTTGGAGAGATGGAAGTTTGGGCACTTGAAGCCTATGGGGCATCACATATTCTAAAAGAGATGTTAACCATTAAATCGGATGATGTAGAAGGACGTGCTAGAGCATACAGAGCACTTATTAAAGGTGAGTCTGTACCAGAATCAGGAGTTCCAGAAACAATGTTTGTATTAACAAAAGAGCTTCAAGCTCTAGGGTTAGATACCGAATTATATGAGAGTAAAAAAGAAGTGGAGGCTGACAATGAGTAAGTTTTTAGAAAATTTAACACCAATAGATTTAAACAGCGAAGAGAGACCAAAAGATATTGCAGCCCTACAATTAAGGGTTGCGAGCCCAGAGAAAGTACTCTCTTGGAGTTTTGGAGAAGTAAAAAAACCAGAAACTATTAACTATCGTACATTAAAGCCAGAGAGAGATGGACTCTTCTGTGCTAAAATTTTTGGACCTATTAGAGACTATGAGTGTCTTTGTGGTAAATATAAAAAGATGCGTTATAAAGGTGTTGTGTGTGAAAAATGTGGGGTAGAAGTTACTTCTTCGAAGGTAAGACGTAACCGTATGGGACATATTGACCTTGTAGCACCTGTAGCACATATTTGGTATGTATCCTCTCTTCCATCAAGAATTGGTACACTTCTTGGTGTAAAAATGAAAGATTTAGAGCGTGTACTCTACTATGAAGCATATATTGTAAAAACACCAGGTGAAGCCTCTTATGATAGTGAAGGATTAAATCCTTTAGCAAAATATGATGTTTTAAATGAGGAGCAATATCAACAAATTGTACAACGTTTTGGTGATACAGATTTTGATGCGAGAATGGGTGGTGAGATTATTCAAGAACTTCTTGCTGACCTTGATCTTGTAGATATGTTTGCGCAACTTAAAGAGGATATTCAAGCAACCAAATCAGAAGCAAAAAGAAAAACAATTGTTAAAAGATTAAAAGTTATTGAAGCATTCCTTCACTCTGGAAACCGTCCTGAATGGATGATGTTAACACAACTACCAGTACTTCCACCAGATTTAAGACCATTAGTTAGTCTTGATGGTGGTAAATTCGCAGTTTCAGATGTAAATGACCTCTACAGAAGAGTTATTAACCGTAACCAACGTTTAAAAAGATTGGTTGAACTTGATGCGCCAGAGATTATTGTAAGAAATGAAAAACGTATGCTTCAAGAGGCAGTAGATGCACTTTTTGATAATGGTAGACGTGGAAATGCAGTAAAAGGTGCCAATAAAAGACCACTTAAATCACTCTCAGAGGTGATTAAAGGGAAACAAGGGCGTTTCCGTCAAAACCTTCTTGGAAAACGTGTTGACTTCTCTGGACGTTCTGTTATTGTTGTTGGACCAGATTTGCGTATGGATCAATGTGGTCTTCCTAAGAAGATGGCAATTGAACTCTTTAAGCCACATCTTATGGCAAAACTTGAAGAGAAAGGGTATGCTACAACGCTTAAACAAGCTAAAAAGATGATTGAAAAGCAAGAGAATGAAGTATGGGAATGTCTAGAAGAGGTTGTTGATAACTATCCAATTCTCTTGAACCGTGCACCAACACTTCACAAATTATCAATCCAAGCTTTCCACCCAAGATTGATTGAAGGTAAAGCAATTCAGTTGCACCCATTGGTCTGTTCTGCATTTAATGCCGACTTTGATGGGGATCAGATGGCTGTACACGTACCACTTTCAGATGAAGCAATAGCTGAAGCAAAAGTTTTGATGCTCGCATCAATGAATATTCTTCTTCCTGCATCTGGTAAAGCGATTGCTGTACCATCTCAGGATATGATTTTAGGACTTTATTACCTTACACTTGAGAAAGATGACGTAAAAGGACAGCATAAACTTTTTGCCAATATTGAAGAGGTAGAGATTGCCTTTGAACAACAGTCATTAGACTTAAATGCACGTATTCGTACAGTGATTGATGGACGTATTGCTACATCAACAGCAGGACGTTTGATTTTAAAATCTATTATTCCTGATTATGTACCAGAGAAGTACTGGAATAAAATTTTAAAGAAGAAAGATATTGGTGCGTTGGTTGACTATATCTATAAAATTGGTGGTGTTTCTGAAACAGCTGGCTTCCTCGATAACCTTAAGGATATGGGTTTCAAATATGCTACTAAAGTAGGGGTTTCTATCTCTATTGATGATATTAAAATTCCAGAACTTAAAGTAGGTCGTGTCGCAGAAGCAAAAGAGAGTGTAAAAGAGATTCAGCGTCAATTTGGAGCAGGTCTTCTTACCGATCAAGAGCGTTATAATAAAATTATTGATATCTGGACAGATGCGAACAATGGTATTGCTGAAGGGCTTATGTCTTTAATTAAAAAAGATAAAGACGGATTCAACTCAGTACACATGATGGCTGACTCTGGGGCGAGAGGTTCTGCCGCTCAAATTAGACAGCTTTCAGGTATGCGTGGATTGATGGCAAAATCAGATGGTTCTATTATTGAGACACCAATTACCTCAAACTTCCGTGAAGGTCTAAATGTACTTGAGTACTTTATTTCAACACACGGTGCGAGAAAAGGTCTTGCCGATACAGCACTTAAGACAGCCAATGCCGGATACTTAACAAGAAAACTTATTGATGTCGCGCAGAATGTAAAAATATCTATGAATGATTGTGGAACACATGAAGGGGTAGAGGTATCAGATATTGTTGTAGGTAATGAGATGATTGAGCCATTGGCTGATCGTATTTATGGTCGTGTCTTAGCAGAAGATGTCATTGACCCTATTACTTCAGAAGTATTGGTTTCTGAGGGTACAATGATTGACGAAGAGACTTCACTAAGAGTACAAGATGCTGGTGTAAGATCTGTTGTAATGAGAGCACCATCAAGTTGTAAAGCGCCTAAAGGTATTTGTGCTAAATGTTATGGTCTCAATATGGCTGACAATAAAATTGTTAAACCAGGTGAAGCTGTAGGTGTTATTGCTGCACAATCAATTGGTGAGCCAGGGACACAGCTTACACTTCGTACTTTCCACACGGGTGGTACGGCAACTGCAGGAAAAGAAGAGCGTTCTGTTATTGCAACACAAGAAGGGTTTGTTCGATACTATAACCTCTCTGTATATAGAAATACAGATGGAAACCTTATTGTAGCAAACAGAAGAAATGCTGGAGTCCTTTTAGTTGAACCAAAAATTAAGGCTGTAAACTCAGGAAAAGTTTCTATTGTTGTAACCCACGATGAAATCATCATCTCTGTTGAGTCAGAGGGAGCAGATAGCGTTAAATATAATTTAAGAAAGTCAGATGTTGCAAAATCAAATGAGCTTGCAGGTGTTGCTGGAAAAATTGAAGGGAAACTTTTCCTTCCATTAAAAGATGGTGAGCATGTAGAAGTTGGTGACTCTATTGTTGAAGTCATTAATGAGGGATGGTCTGTACCATCTCGTATTCCATTTGCATCAGAGTTAAAAGTAGAAGATGGAGCACCTGTAACACAAGAGGTGAAATCAGACTCAAAAGGTAAGGTGAAGTTCTTCTTATTAAAAGGTGACTACCTTGAAGCGACTGATAACTTCAATGCTGGTACACAAGTAGATGAAAAAGGTCTTTTTGCTGTGATTGTTGATGAGAACAACAGAGAGGCAGCAAGACACTATATTTCAAGAGGTTCAGTGGTTCAGATTGATAGTGACGCAATGGTAGAACGAGGGACAACACTCTCTGCCCCAGAGGTCTCAACACAAGTGGTAATTGCTGAGTGGGATCCATATTCAGAGCCTATTATTGCAGAACAAGCAGGTACCTTAAAGTTTGAAGATATTATCCCTGGTGTGACTGTTGTTGAACAGTTTGATGAAGTAACAGGAGATACAAGACTTGAGTTAAATGAGTATATTCCTGCGGCATATAAACCAGCCATTATTCTTGCTACTGAGAGTGGAGAGCTTATTCGTTATCAGTTAGATCCTAAAACGATTCTTTTTGTGAAAGATGGTGGTACGGTAAGTATTGCTGATATCTTGGCAAAAACCCCAAAAGCTGCGATTAAATCGAAAGATATTACGGGGGGTCTTCCTAGAGTATCAGAGTTATTTGAAGCAAGACGTCCAAAAGATATTGCCCTTATTGCGCAAATTGATGGAACTGTAAGTTTTGGTAAACCATTACGTGGGAAAGAGAGACTTATTATCTCTGGTGAAAATGGACAGATTACAGAGCAGTTTATCGATAAAAATAAAGTAGCACTTGTACATACGGGTGAGTATGTACATGCTGGTGAGAAATTGACTGATGGTGTTGTATCAAGTCATGATATCCTTGCTGCCCTAGGAGAGAAAGCTCTCTATGAGTATATTGTCTCTGAAGTTCAGATGGTATATCGTCGTCAAGGGGTAAATATTTCAGATAAACACATTGAAATTGTAACCTCTCAAATGATGAGACAGGTGAAAGTAGTAGATTCTGGTGACTCTAAGTTTATTGCTGGAGATATTGTCTCTAGACGTAAGTTCCAAGAGGAGAATAGTTCTGTTCTTAAATTGGGAGGAGAGCCAGCAATTGCAGAACCAATGTTAGTTGGTATTACAAGAGCCGCCGTAGGTGCAGACTCTATTATCTCTGCTGCCTCTTTCCAAGATACAACAAAAGTATTAACTTCAGCATCTATTGCTGGTACAGTAGATGCTTTGGAAGACCTCAAAGAGAATGTTGTAATTGGTCGATTAATCCCTGTAGGTACAGGAATGATTGACTCTGATAATATTAAGTTTGGAGTAGAAGGATAAGCCTTTATCCTCTTCTCTTCTACCCTTGTGTTTTTTGGCTATTTAAAATGCCAAAAAACACATCCCTTTCCTCTTAAGAAAAATTCATTATTTTTTCGATATAATATGCCTCCATTTTTCTACACTCTAAAAAAGTATCTACACTCAATAAGGGTATTTTTTTATGGTGTAAAAACCAGATTCAATTCAAACTAACCAAAGAAAGGAAACGATTTGCCTACAATTAACCAATTGATTCGTAAAGAACGTAAAAAGCAAGTGAAAAAATCAAAATCACCTGCACTTGTAAAATGTCCTCAAAGAAGAGGCGTATGTACTAGAGTTTATACAACAACTCCAAAAAAACCTAACTCAGCTTTAAGAAAAGTTGCAAAAGTTAGATTAACATCTGGATTTGAAGTAATTTCATACATCGGTGGTGAAGGTCATAACCTTCAAGAACACTCTATCGTATTAGTACGTGGGGGTAGAATTAAAGATTTACCTGGTGTAAAATATCATATTGTTCGTGGTGCACTTGATGCGTCAGGAGTAAATGGAAGAACTGTTGCACGTTCTAAATACGGTACTAAAAAACCTAAAAAATAATTATTTTTTTAGAGAGTAAACACTAAGTTTTTTACAGCAAAAAACTCATGAAATTATTTTATTTTATGAATATAATAAAAAGTGTATGAGCTGAATAACATTGAGTATCAGTAAGTAACTGAGAAGCAATAAACAGAATATTAAAGCAATATTTTGAGTAAATTTATATAATTGAAGGAATACAATGAGAAGAAGAAAAGCTCCCGTAAGACCAGTACTGCCAGATCCAGTATATGGTTCTAAAGTATTAACAAAGTTTATCAATGCAGTTATGCTAGATGGTAAAAAAAGTACAGCGCAAAAAGTAATGTATGCTGCGTTAGAGAGAATTGAAGAGAAGTCTGGTGAAAAAGGTATTGAAGTATTCAATAAAGCTATGGATAATGTTAAGCCAGTAATGGAAGTAAAATCCAGAAGAGTAGGTGGGGCAACTTACCAAGTGCCTATTGAAGTAAGACCAGTAAGACAACAATCTTTAGGTATTAGATGGATTGTAGATGCTGCTAGAAAAAGAAACGAAAGAACAATGATGGAGCGTTTAAGCAATGAGCTTATGGATGCTGCAACAGAAAAAGGTGCTGCTTTCAAGAAGAAAGAAGATACTTATAAAATGGCAGAAGCGAATAAAGCATTTGCTCACTATAGATGGTAAGGAACTAAGTTATGGCAAGAACGCATAAACTTGAAGATGTAAGAAACATCGGTATTGCAGCACACATTGATGCTGGTAAAACAACAACAACAGAGAGAATCCTTTTCTATACAGGTGTTGAGCATAAAATTGGTGAAGTTCACGATGGTGCTGCAACTATGGACTGGATGGAGCAAGAGCAAGAGAGAGGTATTACTATTACTTCTGCTGCTACAACTTGTGAGTGGTTAGGAAAACAGATTAACATTATTGACACTCCGGGTCACGTTGACTTTACTATTGAAGTTGAACGTTCAATGAGAGTACTTGATGGTGCTGTTTCAGTATTCTGTGCTGTTGGTGGGGTTCAACCACAATCAGAGACAGTTTGGAGACAAAGAAATAGATATGGTGTACCATCTCTAGTATTTGTTAACAAAATGGACAGAACAGGTGCTGACTTCCTTGAAGTTGAGAGACAAATCCGTGACAGACTTAAAGGTAACCCTTTAGTAATCCAATTACCAATTGGTGCTGAAGAGAACTTTGAAGGTGTTGTTGATCTTGTTAAAATGAAGGAAGTTGTTTGGGATCAAGATGCTGCAATGGGTTCAAATTACCATGTACAAGATATTCGTCCAGAGCTTCAAGAGCAAGCTGAAGAGTTCCGTGAAAAATTAATTGAAGGTATCTCTGAAGTTGATGGTAACGAAGAGCTTATGGAAAAATACATGGAAGGTGAAGAGCTTACAGAAGAAGAGATCGTAGCTGGTATTAAAGCCGCAACTATTGGTATGCATGTAGTTCCAATGCTTCCAGGTACAGCCTTTAAGAACAAAGGTGTACAAACACTACTTGATGCTGTTGTTGCTTACCTTCCATCTCCAGTTGAAGCACCTGCAATTAAAGGTACTGAAATGGATGATGAGACTGCTGAAGTTACTGTACCTTCAACTGACGATGGAGCATTCGCATCATTGGCATTTAAAATTATGACTGACCCATTTGTTGGACAGTTGACATTTATCCGTGTATACCGTGGTTCTTTAGAGTCAGGTTCTTACGTACATAACTCAACTAAAGATAAAAAAGAGAGAGTTGGTCGTATTATGAAAATGCATGCGATTAAAAGAGAAGAAGTTTCTGAAATCTATGCTGGTGAGATTGGTGCTGTTGTAGGACTTAAAAATACAACAACTGGTGATACCTTATGTGATCCTTCAGATAAAGTCGTACTTGAAAGAATGGATTTCCCAGATCCAGTTATCTCTGTTGCCGTTGAGCCTAAAACAAAAGCAGACCAAGAAAAAATGGGACTAGCTCTTGGTAAACTAGCAGCTGAAGATCCATCTTTCCGTGTAAATACAGATGAAGAGTCAGGTCAAACTATTATTTCAGGAATGGGTGAGCTTCACCTTGAAATTCTTGTAGATAGAATGAAAAGAGAATTTAAAGTCGAAGCAGAAGTGGGTGCACCACAAGTTGCTTACCGTGAGACTATTAGAAACTCTGTTGAACAAGAGTACAAGTATGCTAAGCAGTCTGGTGGACGTGGACAGTTTGGTCATGTATATCTTAGAATTGAACCACAAGAACCAGGATTTGGTTACGAGTTCGTAGATGAAGTCAAAGGTGGGGTTGTTCCAAAAGAGTTTATCCAACCAGTTAACAAAGGTGTTCAAGAGGCAATGGCTAGAGGTATTCAAGCAGGATACCCAGTAGAAGATGTAAAAGTAACACTTTACGATGGTTCTTACCATGATGTCGATTCATCTGAAATGGCATTTAAACTTGCTGGTTCAATGGGATTCAGAGAGGGTTGTAGAAAAGCTAACCCTGTTATCTTGGAACCAATGATGAAAGTTGAAGTTGAAGTACCTGAAGACTTTATGGGTGACGTTATTGGTGATGTTGCTAAACGTAGAGGTCAAGTATCTGGAATGGATGATAGAGCAGGAAACAAAATTGTAAATGCTTTTGTACCACTTTCAGAGATGTTTGGTTACTCAACAGACCTGCGTTCAATGACACAAGGTCGTGCGACATACGCAATGGAATTTGATCACTATGAAGAAGTTCCTCAAAATGTTGCAAAAGAGATTATTGAAAAAAGAAATAGCTAGTTTTTAACTAAATTTAGCATAATCTTATATTGAGGTGCTGTTATGCACCTCAATAGTTTATTCTTCCCATCACCTACAATTTCATTTTACAACTCCCATCTATTTTGTTTTTCAATTAAAATCCTACCTTTTTTATCTCCCATCCATATTCGCTATATTTCTATACTACCCAAAAATAATATAACCCCATTGTACCACCCCTCTATTCATAAATATATTTGAAACT
>Ga0256828_1000502_pt1 | contig 25775 bp, 26 predicted proteins | sample CV88metaG_FD_185993 | JGI IMG/M metagenome (GOLD analysis project Ga0256828, IMG submission 185993) | Hydrothermal vent microbial communities from East Pacific Rise, Pacific Ocean - CV88 | ecosystem: Environmental > Aquatic > Marine > Hydrothermal vents | place: Pacific Ocean: East Pacific Rise...
GTGGATTTATGATAGGCTATAAACCGTACTCATTTGTGATAATGATACATAGTGAGAATGGTATAGGGGAGCATATAAAGCATTCAGAGGTGAGTTATCCTATATTTAAGACGATAGTTAAAAGTTTGAGATAAATTGGGATATAATACAACTATCTAATCAGGAGAGTAAATAATGAAAAAATTGATGTTTTTATTGACAGCTGGTATTTTGGTGACAGGTTGTGTTGAGAGTGGGTTTAATCCAGATGAGTTGGTTGATGTAACTGTTGATGGTAAAAAATTTATGATACCAACAGGAGCAGTAGCATCTCCACATATTGCTACTAAAAAAGAGATAGATTTCTTTAAAAAATCTGGAGTTAGTAGTTGTAAGTATGGTGATATAACTTGGGAGGCTAACTCTGTAAGAGATGAGGTTGCTACTGCTATCAAAAATGGTGATGCTTCAATACACACAAAATTGGCACAAGTTGGTAAAATAGGGTGTGCTTCAGCTATATAAAGAGAGTTTTATCTCTTTATATATTTTGAGTAGATTATAGCTAATGGTTGAGCTGATAATCCATGAAGTATGATACTAAGTGTTATAGTTAGTGAAGCTGTGGCAAATATATCTACATGTTGTGTGATATCACCACCTAGTTTGTGTATAGCCACTAAGATATATAATATAGAGGCTATCCCTCTTGGTCCAAACCAACCATAAAACACTCTTGTTGCTAAATCTATATTTAGTTTAGTAAAAGATAGAGCAACAGGAAGCATTCTAAATAGTGTTAAACTAAGTAGAGCATATATCAAAATTTTAAAACTCCAATACTCTATGGTAATAGGTATAAAAACAAGTCCAAAGATTAAGAATGAAATCATAATCAAAAACTCACCTTCACTCTCAGCAAAACTCTCAATATGATGTTTTAATTGTAAACTTGTATTTCCAACTAATAATCCAGCAAAAAAAGCAGATATATATCCATTGCCTCCAAAGTGTTCAGCAAAGTAGTACGCAAAAAACGCTAAAGCTATGGGTGTAAGATTTGTATATTGCTCCTCCATCCACTCTCTATCGATAGCCTTTTGAATAAGTTTAGCACCAATATAACCAACAAATGCTCCACCAATAGCACCAATAAATATCTGTTGAATAATATAACCAATCCACCCACTCTGTGCTTCAGGGGTATTACTACTTATCATAGCAAGTAGAGTCAATAAGATAGGAAATACAATACCGTCATTTAATCCACTCTCTACATTAATAGTGTTTCTAACAGTCGAAGGTATCCTCTCATCACTAACGACTACCTTTCCCAAAGCAGCATCAGTTGGAGCTAATATAAGAGCCAATAGAAGTATGTAGTAGATACTCTCATTTGGAAAAAACAGACTACCAGCTAGTGTAGCAAAAATTATAGTAATAGGTAGTGCGACAAATAGGAGTCTAGTTGGTAATTTCCAGTTTGCTTTTAACTGTGAAAGATGAAGTGCTGAGGCATCACTAAAGAGGACTAAGACAAGAGTAACCTCTGCCATAATCTGTATAGATTGAGCATCTACATCTATAAGCTCTTTACCAATCCCAATAGGAGATAAAATAAGCCCCACAGCAGTAAATACCATAGGACCTGATATATTTTTCTTTCCAAGTAGTTTAGAGAAGAGTCCATATATCAATATGATAAGACTAATCCCCAGTATGGTTAAATGCTCCTCCATATTTTACCTTTTTGCTTTTGGTTTTTCGTAGTGTCCACCTAATGCTAAGTAGAGATTTACTCTATTGAGTAGTCTAGCTTTTTGTATCTCTATCTTTGCTATACGGGCATTTATCCACTTTGTCTGTACTTGTAGAACATCAAGAAGTGTACCTTGTCCGATTTTATAGTTCTCATCACTCATCTTGTAAGCTTCTTTAAACTCTCTACTCATCTTATCGATATAGTAGTATCTTTGTGCTAGTTTTCTCTCATTGGATAGAGCATCTTCTACCTCTTTATAGGCATTGAGTACAGTAGCTTTATAGATAGCGATAGATGCTTGTTGTTGAGCTGTGGCACTATCTATACGAGACTCAATAGCACCAGCATCAAATATAGGCATAAAGATACTACCGATAGTTTTTGCGATAGAGTCTTGAATAACATCATAACCACCTTGTATGGATAGTGATATAGTAGGTAATCTAAGTTTTTTGGCAACTTCTACATTATGAAATGCCGATGCTACTTGATACTGTGCTGATATGATATCAGCTCTCTTATTTAGTAGCTCTAAAGGTATAGAGTTTGGAACTCTAGGAGGTAGATGCGATAATCTACGGGCTTTTATCTTGTTTGTTGGGTATTTACCAAGAAGTACCTCTAAAGCTCTTGTATCTGTGTGTAGTTGTTGTAGAGCCTCTATCGAATCATTATGCGCTTGAGCCAACATACCTTGGATTAGGTGTAAATCTCTTTTGTTCCCCTCTCCTATTTGAACTCTTTTTGAGATTATATCTCTAGCATCTTTTTGAATTTTGATTATCTTTTTATTGAAGTTGTAAATCAACTTATCACTATTGACAAGAAACCACGCTTTAGCTGTATTTGCTGAGAGTGACTCTTTGGCATAAGAGTATAGAGCCTCTTGAGATAGGAGGTAGTTATAGTCTCTTTTTTTAGCATTGGATAGTTTCCCCCAAATATCGGCTTCCCAATTTATAGAAAAGAGTAGATTGCCGTTATCTCTCTCTTTGAGAATATCATAACTTCTATACTGATAATTTCCACCTAAGTTTAAGTTAGGATATAGATTTGATTCACTCATTTTTAAGATAGCACGAGCCTGTTTTACATTCGTATAGGCTAATTGTAGATTTGGGTTATTTTTTTGTGCGATATGGACAAGAGATACTAAAGTAGGGTCTTTAAACTCTTTTATCCACCCATCTCTTACTTTTGATGTAGAGTTGGAATTTGTATATTTTTTAGGGGTTTTTATACCATTTTTTAAACTATCTATCGTAGGTTGAGATGTTATCTCACTACAACCACTAAGTGCCAATATAGCACTGAGTGAAAGTAGTAAATGTTTATTGATTTGCTTCATCTATAATCCTTTTTAGTGAAATCTCAAGTAGTTTTGCCAACTTATCATTCTTAGAAGTATCTTACGGATAATAGCCACATGAGACCAGAAACCAGTATCCGTTCCATATACAGCAACAGTAGCATCTACCCCCATAGGAAGCCCTAACTCATCGATACTCTTATCAAGTTTGATAATAACAGGAATTTCACCCTCAGGTAATTTTTGAGATAGTGAGTACATATTTCTATTTACACTCAACTCACCCTCTGCCATCGCAGGAAGAACTCTTTGAACTTCTGCTTGAAATGTTACCCCTGGAATTGAAGGAAATATCACTTCAGCTTTATCCCCTTTATCTATATTTTGGTATGGTTCAGGACCAAAACCAGCTATGAGTGTAGCTGATGAACTATCGACAAAAGTCATAGATGGAAGAGCAGGGATATTTACTGCCATCTGTCCAGGACGGACTCTAATATGTGTTACATATCCATCTATTGGTGCTTTGATGGTACAGCTTTCTAAATCAAACATAGCTTTATCTAGTTGTGCTTTTGTTGTATCTACTTGTTTTTGCCAATTATATACATCAAATTTTGAGCCACCAGCACTCTTTTGTAATCTTATTTTATCGCTTAGTCTCTGTTTTGAAAATTCAAGTTGAGCTTTTAGTCCATCAACTACGGCTTGGTATGGAGTAGGGTCTATTTTAAAAAGTATATCCCCTTTTTTAACAGGCTCATTTGCTTTTACATCAACCTCTATAACTTTTCCACGCACATTTGGAACTATACCAGTAGTTACAAAATATATCCTAGCACTTCTTGAACTTGGGTGAAAGTATGCCATTCCCATTAACATAGAACCAATCAATATCACACCACCAAGTACAGAGGTAGTTAGTGACCACTTATTTACAGGTATTTTAAAGACTTTAAATATAATCCAACAAAAGGTTATATATGTTAGGAGCATTAGCGTTTCCATCAATTAACCTCCTGAGTTCTTGTTTCAATATTTTCTAATCTATATTCTAAAATCATAACTTGCTCTTCTAGCTCTTTAACTTTGTGTATATCATCTTTAGGGAGTTTAACCTCGACACTCTCCAATCCCCAACCCTCTTCAGGTTTATAAAGATATGCCCATATCCATAAAAAAGGCCAAATTACATGCATTAAAAAGAGGCTTACCCAACCTGCTACATGTATTGCGTCTTGATGGGGGTGATTTCGTTTTTTTGCTATCTCATAAGGTATGTCGTGTATAAAAATTATCAAATATATTAAAAATATAGATACTGTTACAAATATACCTAAAGCTACATAATCTAATGTTCTAGGGTCTATCGCTAGTGCCATTGATACTCCTTTGTCAAATTTGAAAAATTACATATTTATTATATCTTAATAGATATTGATTTTAGTTTTTGATGTATAAAATAATCTATTTATATATAATTTATCATACTTTATGATAGAATATGGGGGTATTAATTTATAAAAAGGAGAAGAGTGTATGTTTTGTAAGAGAAAAGTTCTTATATTTGTAGCTACTATATCTCTATTTGGTATCTCTATGCTAAATGCTAAAGATGTAGTGGCTAAAACTAAGCCAACCTATGCTTCGGATATATTGATGAACTCATATAGATTTATCGATTCGCTTAAGCATTTTGAGATAGAAGCCGATAGTATCAGTGATGATTTATATCGTAATAGAGTGGTAACTCAGTGGAGTCATAAGATAGATATAGAGGTTCAAAGACCTAGTAAACTCTATGTTGATATATCGGGTGATGTAAAAAATCAAGAGATATATCTAAATAGTTCAACTTTTACTATATATAGTAAAAAATATAATATGTATGGAGAGTTAAAAGCTAAAGATAGTATAGATGATACATTGGATATGTTGTTTGATAACTATGATATAAAAGCACCATTGGCAAATCTTCTTTATAGTGATATAGAGAAGAGATTGAAACCTAAGAGTAAAGGGTACTATTTTGGGCTTGTAAAATTAGATGGTGTATTGTGTGATTATATCGGATTTTCAAATAGATATAGAGAGTTTCAAGTCTGGATAGAGCATACAAAGACTCCTTTAATTAGAAAATTTATCATTATAGATAAGACAACAAAGTATCGTTTAAGAAGTCAAAGTGTTATCAAATGGAACTTAAATCCATTCTCATTTTTTGATAGCTTTAAATTTACACCACCTAGCAAATCTATCAAAATAGATATTTTACCACTAAAGGATTGATATGAAGAAGTTTTTTACTAGATTTATATTTGTAGCTACTCTTTTGGGTATGCTCTCTCCAACAATAGAGTATGAGCCATCACTAAAAGGGGCAAATAGTAGCAGTGTGTATAATTTTATAGATATGTTTTCTTTGGATTTACTATCTCAAGCCCAAGCTAGAAGAGGTGGTGGTAGAGCTAGAGTAGGAGGTATGCGTAGCAGTGGTGTGAGAAGAGGTGGCTTTAGTCGTAGTCGTATGAGTTCACCTAGAACTAACCGTTACTATGGTGGTAGTTTTCAGCGTTCTCGTCCAGTGGCAAGACCTTCAAGTTTTACAAATAGAGGTGGAAATAAATCATTTACAAGAGAGACAAGACCATCTACAAGACCAGCAAAATCACCATTTAAGCCATCAACTAGACCAGTAAGTCGTCCAAATAAGCCATCAACTAGACCTGTGAGTCGTCCAAATAAGCCAACAAAGCCTATAAGACCTGTTAAACCTATCAGACCAGATAAACCATCTCATGGCAGACCACCTCACTCAAAACCACCACATCATGGAAAACCTCCTCACCATGGACACCCTAGACCACCACATCATGGGCATCATGGACATCATCATCACTACTATCCACATTATGGAGGATATTGGCCATGGTTTTGGGGAAGTGCTATCGTAGTTGGAGCTATCGTATCTACTATACCAGATAATGATTGTAGAGATTTGAGTATAGACGGTAAGATGTATAAAGAGTGTAACGGAGTACTATTTGAGCCTGTATATTCAGGAGATGAGATTAGCTACAAAGTTATCAAAATGGAGAAAAAATAGTATAAAACTTTACAGACAAAAAGCGTCTGTAAAGTTATCTCTACTCAAATTGAGATGCTAACATATCCTTAGCTTGTATCATATCTTTATCTCCTCTTCCTGAGATATTGACTATGATTATCTGATTTTCTAACTTCTCTTTTGGAAGTTTTTTGAGATAGGCGACAGCGTGAGAACTCTCAAATGCTGGGATAATCCCCTCTGCTTGAGACAACCATACAAAGGCACTTAGAGCCTCATCATCTGTGATATAATCATAAGTAACTGTTTGGTTCTCTTTTAGGTAAGCGTGTTCTGGACCAATCCCTGGATAGTCCAGTCCAGCACTTATAGAGTGTGCCTCTAGTATCTGCCCATCATCATCTTGAAGTAGGTAGCTTAGTTGTCCGTGAAGCACTCCAGCACTACCTTTTGCCAATGAACAGCCGTGTTTGCTATCTAATCCTAAACCACCAGCTTCTATCCCGATACACTCTACACTCTCATCTTCTAAAAAGTGGTTAAATAGCCCAAGTGCGTTACTACCACCACCGATACAGGCGATAACTCTATCTGGTAAGCTACCTTCAGCTTTAAGAATTTGCTCTTTTGCTTCCCAGCCTATGATTGATTGTATATCTCTTACCATCATAGGGTATGGGTGTGGACCTGCTACTGTACCTATTAGGTAGTATGTGTCTCTAGCGTTACTAACCCAGTGTCTAATAGCATCATTCATCGCATCTTTTAGTGTTTGACTACCACTTGTAACTGAATGGACTTTAGCACCTAAAAGTTTCATACGAAATACATTTAACTCTTGTCTAGCCACATCTTTCGCACCCATAAAAACTTCACACTCTAATCCAAATAGAGCCGCAACAGTCGCAGTAGCCACACCGTGTTGTCCAGCTCCTGTCTCTGCTATGATTTTCTTTTTGCCAAGTCTTTTGGCTAATACGGCTTGAGCTATACAGTGGTTTATCTTGTGTGCTCCCGTGTGGTTTAAATCTTCTCTTTTTAGATAAATCTTGGTATTTAACTCTTTTGAGAGATTTTGGGCAAAATATAGTGGAGATGGGCGACCTACATACTGTTTGTAGTAGTAATCAACCTCTGCCCAAAAATCTTTATCAAATCTAAACTTTTCATAATCAACTCTCAACTGCTCTAGTGCTGGCATCAATGTTTCAGGTACAAATCTCCCTCCAAACTTACCAAAATGCCCATTCTCATCAGGGTCAAAAGGGCTAGGTTTTGGGATATAAGTAGTATTGTGTAAATCCATTTTAAACTCTTTTTGTTTTTTTGTGATTATATCCTATGTGAGGTTAAAGAGTTGCGAATGAAACTGATTTGGATAAGCTCTAAACATTGTATGTAGATAAGTACCAAATACTTTTCCATCTTGCCAACTAGCTACTTCTCCTTTGAGAGAAGGTCTTTTTTGTAGTATATCAAACCCTTTTTTTAGCGTTTGAGTTGTCGGTTTTGTATAGTGAAAAGCGTGACCTTTTACACCTTGTTGATTGTAGTAGTATCCAAGTCTTACAAATCTGTTTGATAGTGTGAAATCTATATCTAAAATGCCTGACATCTCTTTATCATCAACTCTTTTGGCTAGATATAGTAGTCCAGCACACTCAGCATAGATACCACCACCTCTTTTACTATGAGCGATAAGAGAGTTTTTAAATCTATCTGAGTTTTTGACTCTTTTATAGCTAGATGGAGTCTCTACATAACCACCCACGATATAGACTATATCACAATCACTTGGTATGGCTTCATCTTTTGTTGAGTCGATGATAGATACTTTTTGAAACATCTCTTTTAGAAATATCAAATTATCGTGATATAAAAAGGAGAAGTTCTCATCATATACGATACTTAAGTGTCTATTGTATCTTTTGATAGGTTTAAAAGGGTAGTCTGATGGCACTTTTACCTCTTTGGCACTACTGGCTATCTTATCTAGGGTGGCTAAGTCGATATTGGTAAGTACCTCTTTACTAATAGAGGCTATCTTGTCCAAATCTTTCAAATCAAGTCCAAGATGAGTATCTTTTAAAGTAGATAGATTTTTACCTATCCAACCTAGGGTGGCTATCTGGGGGTGGTCTTGTTCTATCTGTTTTTTTATAAGTTCATAGTGTGATTTTGAAGAGAGTTTATTTAGGACTATGGCTCTGATAGTGTTCTCTTTTTTATACTCCAATAACCCTTTTAGTATCGCTGATATGGTGATATAGCTACCACTTCCATCGATAACAATAATAGTAGGGATAGATAGTAGTTTGCTTATTGAGTAGGCTGAACACCCCCTGTCCTCACCATCATAAAATCCCATAACCCCCTCTACGATAGATATATCTTTATCGGCATAGTGATTGTATATCCATTTGACTTGCTCCGAACTCATAATAAAGCTATCAAGATTGATAGAGGGGCTATTTGATACCTGTTTATGAAACTGTGGGTCTATAAAATCTGGACCTATCTTAAAAGCTCTTACACTATCTCTAAAGTGCCAAAGCAGGGCAGTTGTTAGTATCGTTTTACCCTGATTTGATGCTATGGCTGATATGGTTATTGCTCTTGACATTGCTATTTTAGTTTACCATCTAAATCATACTTGTTTAGATAACCTCTTGGTGTTAAAACCATACCGTTTGATGTAAGTTTGGTTGTAGAGTTACAGATGATAAGTAGAGTGGACATTGTAATCTCTGGGTGTTCTACCCCTTGGGCTATAAGCTCTGTGGTATTTGTGATAGTTATCTTCTCTTTGGACTCTCTTCCTACATTTGAAGCTATGATTACAATCTTTTGTTCAAACTCTTTTAATCTCTCAAGAAGATTGATGTATGGTTGTATCCTCTTTTTTGACTTTGGATTGTATATACCGATGATGAAATCACCATCTAGGGCATTATATACTCTTTTGTTAATCAAATCTATATCAGTTAATCTATCAGAGAGAGAGATGATAGCAAAATCTTGGCTTACAGGCGCACCAACACGACTAGCTGTTGCTAAAAATGATGTTACTCCAGCTATGGAGTCAAGCTCTATACTATCCCAAAGGTTCTGCTCATCAATAAGCTCAACAACAAGTGTAGCCATACCAAATACATTGACATCTCCATTTGAGATGATACATGTATTTTTGCCACTTTTAGCATAATCTATCGCCATCTGACACCTCTGTATCTCATGAGTCATACCTGAAGTGTAAAGCTCTTTATCTTTGATATACTCTTTTAACTCTTTGGCATACTTTGTATAGCTTACTACAACTTCAGCCTCTTCTAGTGCCTTGAGTGCCTCTTGTGTTAGGTAGTTTGTCCCACCAGCTCCACTGCTTAGTATCGTTAATTTTGCCATTTTTTATCCTTTTATATTGATATCGCTATCGTTACGCTTTTAAAATATACCTCTTTTTTAACTATCAACTCTTTATATCTTGATGCTAGTAGGCTTGATGGTTCAGCTACCCCTTTGAGTCCGAAAAATTTGGTAGATGCTGAGTGGCTAAACTTCTCTTCTAGGGCATTTATCTCATCTTTAGCATAAAACTTGATAGTTAAATCTGACTTTTTGGCATACTCTAGTAGTCCAACTTCATCACTTTTTGCTTCAAATGATGCTAGAGTATCTATATCTTCTAATTTTAAGTTGTATTTTTTCAAAGAGAGTTCGATAGCCTCTTTTATTGTGCTATATGGTGTATCTCTGTTACAGCCTATCCCTATACTAACTTTTGGACGAAGAGTTAAACTTTCTGATTTGATGATAGGAGAGATGACTACTTGAGCCTCTTGATGGTTTGTTATATCTAGTAGCTTTAAGTTAGTTCTATCTTTGATACTCTCAAATATAGATGGGTATGTTGCTACTTTTATACACTTTTTATTTAGTAGAGCATTAGATACTCCAGCTAGAGCTTTGAGATTTTCTATATGCCAACCTCTCTGTTTTGCCAACATATCAAATGCCAAAGTTTTTGTCTGGTCTGTTGCTGTTGAGATGAAGTTTTGAGCATTTGGTAATCTAGATGTCAATATCGTAGCCAACTCATTTGCTCCACCTAAATGCCCACTAAGTAGTGGAACTATCTTATCAAGAGATAGGTTGATGACTATAACAGCTGGGTCGGTTGATTTATCTTTTAGTAGGGGGGCTATTTTACGAACAACAGCACCCATTGCCAATATAGCGATGATAGCATCATACTCTTTCCAAGCTCTGGGTAGTATATCATCTAGTTTATCGTATATAGCTACATTTGATAGATTGTGAGATAGAGCCTTTTTTGTATATACAGTAGTATCAAAATCACTCATATACTCTACTAATCGTATAGCACTATCTAGGCTTGGTTGATTTATCGTAACTATGGCTATCTTCATTTTTGCTCTTTTAGTAGGGGTTTTCTGTATAGGTGAGACTCTACACTCTCTTTTTGGTGTAAGAAGTCACCAAATAGTATAACAGCTATCCCTTTTATGTGTGATGTCTTCTCCTCTATATCTCTAAGAGTACCTTTATAGACCTGCTCATCAGCCCATGAAGCTTTCTCTACTACCCAACATGGAGTATCGATGCTATACCCCATCTCTAAAGCTTTTGTTTTTAACTTTTTTAGCAGAGAGATAGATAGATAAAACACCATAGATGAGTTTTTACAAGATAGGATATTTTCTAACTTCTCAGGTTGAGGTGTTTTTCCTTCTATTCTTGAGATGATGAGTGTTTGAGATACCCCTGTGATAGTGTATTCTATCCCAAGAGTAGCACTAGCTCCAAATGCTGCTGTGATACCTGAGATGACTTCAAACTCTATGTTGTTCTCTCTTAAAAACTCTATCTGTTTTGCGATAGTTGAGTAGATAGTAGGCTCACCTGTATGAACACGGGCTACTATCTTATCACTATATCGTTTTAGAAAATCAAAAATCTCATCATACTTCATATATTGAGAATCTTCTATAAGGGCATCTTCTCTACACCACTTGAGTACCTCTTTGGGGACTAATGAGCCTGTGTAGAGGACTACATCGGCTTTTTGAAGTATCTTGTATGCTTTTAGTGTGATAAGTTCAGGGTCTCCACACCCAGCTCCGATAAAATATACCATTACTCTAATCCTTTGTTAATCTTTATCATAAAAACCTCTCTTTGAGGCTCTATCAAGTCCAATTTGCCCTTATGGGTAGTGATAGATAGTGAGATGATTTCATACTCTATATGGTGATTTTTTAACACACTTAACATCTCTGTAAGATTTTTGAGTGTGATTGCTACCATAAGAAGTATCCCACCATCTTCTAATCTATCATAGAGATAAGGTAGCTTTGCTATCACCTCTACACCACCACCACCTACAAATATCCTATCTACTTTAGTATCTACTCTATCAAATATCTCTTGAGCTTCCCCTTCATAGAGTATAGTATCTAAGATGTTATGCTCTTTTAGATTTTGACGGATATAGTCACATCGTAGTGGTTGTTTCTCAAAAAGTATAGTTTTGACTCTATACCTCTTAAACGCCTCTATCGCACAGCTTCCACTACCAGCACCTATATCCCATAGTGTTAAGTTTGGCTCTAGGTTTAGATACTGAAGTGCCAAATCTCTTTTGTACTGTTTGGTTATCATTCCTCTTTGTGTGATAAACTCATCATCTTGGCTTGTAGCTCTGTATGGCTTAAAGTTCTGTTTGATAAGTATCACATAAGGCTGTGTCAAGTCATACTTTGAGTTATCAAAGTTACGCAAATCGATAGCCTCTATCCTCTCATCACTATATCCTAGCTTATACCCGATAAAGCTCTCTATCTTCTCTTTTGAGATATATTGTGTAGCTTTTTGTAATCTATGGATACTCTCTTTATCACACAGTATGAGTGTGTAGTTGTTTGTGAGAAATCTACTCAAATCTATCCTACTTCTACCGTGTATAGAGATAGCATCTATATCTATTGAGCTTATAGCAAAGTGACTCTGGATATACTCAAGTGATGAGGTGTTGTTTGTGATTTTTAAGTAACTCTTATCTATAAGCTTAGCGATAATTGTACCAGCTGAAAAGAATAGGGGGCTACCTGTTACTACATATAGTATATCCTCTCTTTTATAGTTATTGATGATATACTCTTTTGCCTCTTTGTAGCTATACTTTTTGATTTTTTTACCATCTTCTTTGAAGTTTTTATCACAGATGATGGTATCGTAACTATCTATATCTATTTTGAGATTATCAAATGTGTAATCTCCCATTCCATTTCCTGCTATATTTAGCATATATACTCCTAAATAGTTATTATCTCTATCTCTTTGGCAAACCACTCTCTTAGTTGCTCTTTAGCTCTTTTTTTAATGATTTGCTCTACATACTCTCTACCAACCAACTCAACAACTCTCTTAACTGTAATAGCACCATCTATATCTCTATCTAGCCATTTAGCAAGTAGTTCAAAATCTATACTACCAAATCTATTGTGTGTATTTTTGAAGCCTTGAGCTACTTTTACGAGTTTGGCTATACCGATATAAAGAGTGATGTCTAGCTCTCTTTCTCTGGAGTTTTCTATCGCCTCATAGACAAAGTTACCAATCTCAACTATATCTTCACAACTATAACACTCAAGAGCTTTTTTGTATGATGTGTTACCAAGAGTAAGTATAACATAGTTAGAGTTTGCCTTTATCACATCTAACTCAGCCTTGATACTATCGATATAGGCACTGCTTGATACAGGTTTTACAAATCCTGTTGTTCCAAGTATCGAGATACCACCTAGTACGCCAACTTTGGCATTGGCTGTATTTTTGGCTATGGATTGACCATCTATTACCGATATACTCATATAGATAACCTCTTCTTTATCTACACATTTGGCTTGATATAGTTTGAATATGGCATCTAGTGGGGTGGGGTTGATAGCTGGATAGCCTTTTGGGACTTTTAGCCCATCTTTTGTAGCTACTCCAACACCACTACCAGCATAGATATAGAGGTTATCTACCCTGTATGGTTTATGCTCTATCGGATTTATAGATATATCATCTTTAGAAGAGGAGATAGATACAACTATTTGACAACCTTTTGTCACATCTAAATCATCATTTGGCATCTTTGTTGTGATAGTTTGACTTAGCTCTTTTGTAGCTAAAAAACTATCTAGTGCCAACCTAAATCCGATGAGAGCATGAACTCCAGTAGAGTAACCTCTTCTTAACTCTTGGTTCATACCTTACTCATACACCTTCATATCTATAAAAGCATCACTCTCTAACTCATCTTTTAAAATCCCACCATCACGAAGTAGGCAAAAAATCTCTCTCCATCTGCTTAGCTCATAACTATTTACATTTTTGAGCCATAGAGAGTTATTTTTCTCATCACCATTGGCTTGTGTATTGGCATTTATCTGTGCTACTTGTCTATATCTACATGCTCCAAAACATCGGCTTCTTGATATCTTTATCCTATCTTTGCCTTGATTTAGCCCCATCTCTTTGAGTAGCTCTCTTAAGCTTTTGGCTCTATCTATTTTTGATGCCTTTTGACACCTTTTATCATCACAGATATAGATTTGGTACTTATAGTGCATAATTGGACGATTTGGGTCAAAATCTTTGGGTTTACACTCAAATCCATCTACAACCTCTTGTCCCATCTCATTTATTTTAGGCTCACTACTCATCAATCTTTTCCGTTATACTTGGTAGTTCCATCATAATCTTTGATAAGTTTGTAGGTAGCGTGAAGAGTTGCTACACCCATAGTAGAGCTACCAAATCGCCCCTCCATTATCACCGATGGTACATCAAAATGCTCACTAAATCTCTTCCCATACTCTTTAGACTCGATAACATTGACAAATCCAACAGGAAAAAGAAGTAGAGCTACACGACTCAAATCAATCTTCTCTTTTATAAGAGTATTTATAGCAGCATATATAAAAGTAGGGGCATTACCACACACAAGTACCATAGGTTCATCTCTATGTCTCTTGATAGCCTCAACCACAGCAGCATAACTTCTTGTAGTTTGATGTTTTTTAGCGTGTTCAAATGTAAAAGGCTCATTGATATAGCAGATAACATCATTCTCATAAGTATCAAGATAAAATTTGCTAAGACCAACTTTTATCATATTTACATCTACTATAATTTTGGCCTTTTTCGATAGAAGTTCCTTTATCCTGTGTAGGGCATTTGGAGAAAAGTAGATATTTTCCAATATCTGTTCAAAACATGTTGTTGTGTGTATTAATCTTGAGATAACAGCTAACTCTTCATCATTGAACTCTTTAGCCTTTGGGTAGGATTTAAGCTCCTCTTCTATCATCTCAAATGATTTTACTGATATATCAGCACCTATATTTATAGGTGGCTCTTCTATTTTAAATGACATTTTACTCCTTTGTAAAAAAGTCTATAAAAAGAGTCATATATTTAGATACTTTTTTCACTTTTCCTCTAGTGATAGACTCACCTTTGTAGTTGATATTTTCAAATGTGTATATCTCACCATCACTCTCGATAGAGTCTGTCTCTAAGCCTATCTTAGGACGCATATAGACTCTAGTGGTCTTGATACCATCTTTTTTGTGAAGAGGTACTATCTCAAATCTACTATCACCTATACATAAAGGTTTTTTGATAAGTGATGATGCTTGAGAGAAAGATGTAACACCTGCTATAACTTCACATTTTTGATAGATTGCCTCATCTCTCTTTCTTATAATATCAAGTAGATAGTAGATAGAGCTATATACTCCAGCATCACCAAGTGTCACAAATGAAACTCTATCATATTTTGATAAGGCATCAAATATAGTATCTACCTGAGCAATCCAATCCTCCTCTAAGTAGTACATCGGAGAGTATATAGGGACTATTTGGGTATCAAAAGAGTGGGTATCCATCAATTTTTTTATGATTTTGTGTGTGAGTGATTTCTCAAAACTAAGGTCACTACTTTTTGTAGGCACACAGATAACATCACTCTGTTTGAGTCTATTTAAGGCTTTTATAGTCACTAGCTCCACATCACCAGGGCCTAGTGATACCATATATAGTTCTTTAGTATCCAAGTTTTATAATCTCTTCTTTTATATTTTGTTTTATGATAGCTCTTACTTTATCCATCTCTATAAGGTTAAATCTATCGCTTTTGCTTATACTATCAACTATCTTTGAGTCAAATTGGCTACTTAACTCTTCACTAATCTCTCTCATATCTTTTTTGTAGTGGTTTCCACTAACTAAAAGCATAGGGACTACTTGAACTCTCTTATACCCATCTTGTTTGATTTTTGAGATGATAGACTCTTTTATCGCATACCACGGATATGCTCCTTCTAATGAGCAAGTGTAGTTTTGTGGACTTATCATCTCTAAAAAGTTAGCACTATAACTTACAGCATCTAACCCAGCCAAATCAAGTACAGGTACTCCATGTATCACATACAAATTGGCAACATCATCTTGAGTGGTTATCTCTTGATGTAGAGCTTTTAGTAGTAGAGATGTCTCTTTTGTTTTTGATATGATTGCTTTAGTCGCACGAATATTGGCATAGCTAAAGTTTTTAAACCCATCTACTGTACGAAGTAGCAGTTCATGTTCATCAGTTGGAAATAGATTTATAGATGATACTATGATATTACGATAACCCATCATATCTACATCAGCAAGAAGTTGAGGTAGGTTTTGATAAGAGATATCTCTTTTTTCTAAATCTTTTAAAACCATACGAGAGCTAAATGAGAGATAAACATCTATACCATCAAACTCTTTAGCTATCTCATCTTTTAACTCTTCATACATATTTTGTTCAATAACAGAACCAAAACATGAGAGTATGATAGCTTTATCTTTTTTGTAGTGTCTATATCGTTTCATATTTATTTTCTCCTTTTGAGTGAGCAAAGCTAAAAATAGCTAAGAGCATAGAGCTATTATACAAAAAGGCTCTCAGCTCTTGGCTACTAAATTAGCGAGAAGCTAATTTACAATTATTGACTCTCTTGTCCAAAAGGATATTACATTTTGTAGAGTTGATACTTTTTACTATCGATAGTACAGCTAAATCAACTAGAGGTTCGATGATAACTACTAACATATAAGAACCACCAAAACTTAGGATATTTTGGATATTTTCAGCACTAAAACCTTGTCCGTATAATGCCCAAAAAGCTACCCATGATACGATAGAACCTTCCCATACGATAGACATTTTCAACATTTGAGAGTAGCTTATATCTCTATATGGGATATCTTTAGGGATAACTCTTTTAGCAACTTCATTTAATACAAGCATACTAGCTAGTAGAGTAGTTACATTGATACCATATTGTGGTAAGTCAAATTGAGCAAAGAAAACACCTTGAATAAGAAGTCCAAAAGCTAAACCAAACATAGCTGGAGCGATACCAAACATTAAAAAGATAGTAGTTCCGAGTATCAAATGTACTTCACTTACTCCTACTGGATAGTGTGGTAGAACTTCAAAACAGCTAAATACAACGATTGTTGCTATGATTGATTTTATCAAAAATGACAAAATCCCATACTCTTTTATATTTTCCCAAGCTAGTTTAGCTCCCATACCAACAACACCTACTGCTGTCGCATAACTCAATAACATCTTAGCACCTTGAACAACACCTGCTTCTATATGCATTTTAAATCCTTTTTTTGTTTTTTATTTATATATTTATTTTGAAAAGAGAATATTCTCCTAAACGCCGAATTATCAATCTTTTAATGGTGGAGCAGTCTTTTGAGGTAGTGGTGAGTAGGCTAGTTTGTGATACTTATAGTTACTATCTAATCTACACAATTTGTGTATGGTAGAGTACATAGCTATAATCGCTAGAGAAAAGTATGTTCTTGTGTAGCCTCTTAAGTATTTCATAGGCGAGATTATAGCTTAAAAATATAAAATATACTATATAATCACTTTTTAATATTAAGAATATGGTAAGATTATTATTATATAATTTACAAACTATAAATAAGAGGAAATTTTGTATAAAAAAACTGTTGTAACTTTACTTTTATCTACATTTTCTATGGCTTTTGATAATCTATCTCTCCATGGATTTGGAACTTTAGGATTGACTTATCAAGATGATGAGAATATCATATATAGAAACAACTGGAGAAGTGATAGTGGTAGTAGTGGTGATATATCACTTCAAAATGACTCTAAGTTTGGATTACAGTTAGATTGGCAGATAGAGCCTTCTTTATCATTCACTATCCAAGGAAGTGTTGATAATGGTGGAGCTAATTTAGAGTGGGCAAATATCAAGTACAATATCACAGATGAGTTTGATGTAAAGATTGGACAGATGCGTTTTCCAACAGCTATGTATTCGGATATATTAAAGGTATCATACTCTTATGACTGGATTAGGTTACCTGAAGATGTTTATGGAATATTGCCTCTTACGAGTTATCTAGGAGGAGAGTTTAACTACCAAAGTGTCTATAAAGATTTTGAGTATCGTTTCAAACTCTATGCTGGTGAGTCTAAAGATACCATGAAAGGTAGTGTAGATGTTGGTGATTATGATATTGAGCTTAAACATATCTTTGGTTTAAATCTATCTTTTCTATTTGATAATTTAGAGATATATACAGGATATACACAAGCTGATATAAGTATCACAAATGATTTGATTAATAGCTACTTTGATACTCTATATAAAAGAGATGATTTATCTCTATCTCAAAAAAATATTTTACATGAGTATGACCCAAGAGGTAAAGATACAAAATATATATCAGTTGGTTTTAAATATACATACGATAATGCCTACTTAGTTGGAGAGTATATAGATATAGATATGAAAAATATCATATCAGATAACTACGCTTGGTATGTGGGTATGGGGTATCACTTTGGAGAGATTACACCTCTTATTACCTACTCAAGGGTGACAGGGCGTTCTAACTATCAAACTAAGATAGGAGATACGCAAATAGATAGAGACTTGGCTCAGATGGCACAAATTACACTAAAATCACAGACTCATATAACATTAGGGCTTAGGTATGATATACGGGAGAATATAGCACTTAAAGCACAGTATGACCATATAAAAGAGAGTAGTAAAGGTAGAGGACTAAGTATCCATAAAGAGATACCTTATGAGGCAACGAGTATAGACCTGTTTGGGCTATCTATGGATTTTATTTTTTAAAGAGTTTTTATGAGATATTTGATAAGTATAATATTGATGAGTATAGTATTAAGTGCTAATGATATTAATATTATAGCTTCAAAAGAGTGTGGTTTTAATACAATAAATCATAAATCTATCAAAGATTTATTTATGAAAAAGACTAAGTATTATAAAAATACTCATATTGAAGTGTTGGATAATAAGGAGTGTTATAACTCTTTTATTCAAAATTTTTTAAAAAAGACACCTACTAGAATGCGTGTTTATTGGACTAGAATGATTTTTACAGGCTCAAAAAAGCCTCCTAAAAAAATCTCAAATGATAGATTAAAAAAAGAGAGAGTATCAAATATGTGTAGAGTGAGTTATACAACATTAGCAGATATTCAAGGTTGGAAGGTGATAGATGTTACACCGTAAAATTATAGATAGGTATAAATCGTTTTCTGTAATCACTAAATTTTTAATACCACAAGTTATAACACTTATATTTGGTATATTTTATATCGTTTTTACTTATCAAAATATCTCATCTATCTCAAATAGTTATTCAACTATCAAAGAGGATATTATCCCTTCAATTGAGAAATCAACAAAAAATATTATGCTTTTAAGACAATTAGCAAACGATTTTACTTTTGCTACTCTATCCTTAGAGGATGAATTTTTAGAATCTACTCAAGAGTATAATAAAGATATATTAAATAATTTAAATGACATTTCTAAATTGGCACATATTGATACGAAAAAATATATAGATGGTTATAACCTCTATTTCTCATATACATATTCACTGGTTAATAAATTAATCAAAGTAAATGAAGAAGGCTCTTCTGAAGATATGGCTAAAGTTGTATATCTATATAATGAAAATCTTAAAAGTTTTAAAGAGTTAAATAGTATGGTAAAGAGTATTGTTTCTAAGAAAACAACTCATGTTTATAACAAAATAGAGAGCTTTCATACAAATATAATACTCTTTGGTATAGGTTTATATCTCTTTTTATCACTTGTAACACTTCTTATCTATAAAGGGTTACAAAAGAGCTTTAAACAGCTTATATCAGATATTTCTGATATTCGTCAGAGTGGATTGATTAAGCAGAAGTTAGCACAGTTTTCTAAAAATGAGTTTGGTATCATTGGAAAAGAGTTAAATGCTATATTTGAAGATTTTAATCAAGCATATCAAAATGTTGTTGATATAGCCAATAGAGATAAATTAACACAGCTATATAACAGAGTCTATATGGATAAACAGATAGATGAGTTGATAGAGAAGAATGAACCGTTTTCAATAGCCATAGTGGATATAGACCATTTTAAAAAAGTTAATGATACATACGGACATATTACAGGTGATAAGGTATTACAATCTTTTGCTAAGATACTAAAAGATACATTAAAAGATAAAGCTTTGGTTTGTCGATGGGGTGGAGAAGAGTTCTTGATTGTAGTTCCTAACTGTAATGATAAAGATAGAGTATATAAGATGTTAGAGGAGTTAAGGGGTAAGATAGAGAGTTTTGAGTTCCCTGATATCTCTAGAGCAACAGCTAGTTTTGGTTCTGCTATATTTGAGCCAAATGGTATGTTTAAAGATACAATGCACAGAGCCGATAAGGCTCTATATAGAGCGAAAGAGAGTGGGAGAAATCGCGTCGTAGTAGCCGATGATTAGGCTACTAGGTAGAATGATATAGATGCCAATATCGCACCTAGCAGAGCATAAGGTAGTTGTGTTCGTACATGTTCTATATGTTCACACCCTGATGCCATCGATGAGATGATAGTTGTATCAGATATAGGTGATGCGTGGTCTCCAAATATCCCTCCACTAATAACACTCGCAATAACAATAGCCAAATCCAAGTTCATATCACCACCAAGAGCAAGAGCTATTGGCATCATTATACTAAAAGTTCCCCAGCTAGTTCCCGTAGCAAATGCCATAATAGATGATGTTAAAAATATTATCATAGGTATAAATCTAGCATCAATATTACCTGTAAGCAGATGAGATATATATTTTGCTGTACCCAACTCACCTATGATATTGCCTATAAAAAGAGCTAGTATAAGTATAACAACAACAGGTAACATATCACCCATACCCTCATATAGAGAGTTAAAATACTCTTTATGAGAAATTAGCTTTTTAGGTATGTAGTAGAGATATAAAAATATCAAAGTGATAATAACAGCATAATATACTGATGTTGAGCCTGAACCTTTAAAGATATCACCATCTCCACTCAAATAGAGTCCAATAGGTACACCAAGCACCATAATCAAGATAGGAAGTAACATATAGTATAGGCTAGGTTTTGTATCTTTTATATCTTTGATAGGCTTGAAAGGTACAACTTTTGAGTATCTCATAGGAGGAAGTTCAAAGTTAAAGTAGATAACGATTAAAACTATAATAAGTGTAAATATAGAGTAGAAGTTATATACAATAGAGTGTGCTAATAGAGATATCGCATCTCCTTGAATGACATTTGAATTAATAGCTGTGGTAATAAGCCCCAATAGTAAAGCCCCCCAAGCATTAAGGGGTATCAATGAACATATAGGGGCTGATGTTGAGTCGCAAATATATGCTAATTTTGCTCTGCTTACCCCATTTTTATCACAAAGTGGTCTAGCTACTGTACCTGCTACTAAAGATGTGATAGATGACTCGATAAAGATAACAACACCTATCACATAAGCTAAAAGCATAGCACCTTTTGGAGAGTCTATCTTGTTTGCTTTTTGAGAAAGGTATGAGATAAAGCTCTCTATCGCTCCTGATTTTGTGATGATTTTGATTATAGAGCCAACAAGAAGCATAAATATGATAGTTTTAGTAATCCACCCTTTAGCAAATAGTGCTACTATCCCATTAAAGAGTGCTATAAAAGCATCAAAAAAATTGTATCCATGAAGAACCAATTCACCTACAAAGATGCCACCAACAAGTGATATTACGACATCTTTTGTTATAATAGCCAGTATGATTGTCAGCAAAGGTATTGCTATTGATAAAATTCCATATTCCATAAGGAGATTATACCAAATATGAAGAAAATATTACTTATAGGGCTGATAGCTATATCTTTAGTATATGCTAAAAAGCCTTTAGAGAGTTCACAAGCATTAGTAGTTCAAAGCAGTGGGTGGAATAGTAACGAAGCTATCCTAACTAGATATGAGAAGAGTGATAACCATTGGCACAAAGTTGGTAAGAGTATATCTATACATATAGGAAGAAATGGTTTAGGTTGGGGGATAGGGTTACATAAAACACCTAAGAGAGCCAAATATATCAAACACGAAGGTGATGGTCGTTCTCCTGCTGGTGTTTTTTCTCTACTGTGGGGATTTGGGTATGAGCCTTTTGATACTAAGTATCCATATAGAGTCTATCATAGATATGACCACTGTGTAGATGATATATCTTCAAAATATTATAACTCTATTGTAGATAGTAGAAGCGTTGATATTGATTATAAGAGTAAAGAGTATATGAAATTTGCTAAAAACTATTATAAATATGGGGTAGTTGTCAATCATAATGATTTTGGTTCAAACCATAGTAAAAAAGGGGCAGGTTCTTGTATATTTATACATATAAAAGATAAGCCAACAGCAGGGTGTAGTGTGATGAGTGAGTCTCAGATGAAAACTATCTTAAGATGGTTGGATAAAAGCAAAAACCCTATATTGATACAAGCTCCAAAAAGTGAGATAGAGAAGTTAATGCTACAATATATGTAGCATTATTTGATGTAGTAAGTTCTAAACAGGTCTTCTAAAGCCCTGTTTTGTTTTATTTTTTGAGGCTTTGATACTAAAGGTAATAGCACTTTTTACAAACCATAAGATAGACAATACAGCTATCATCTCATACCCAATAGCCCATGTCATAAAAAAAGATGAACTTTCACTTAATGCCAAAAAAGTCTCAGTCTTAGCATGTGCTACATAAAAGTATAGAAACATTAGTCCTACTATATAAGGGATAGAGATAGAGTATATAGCTAAAAATACCTTTTCTAATCCAGCAGGGAAAAAGAGTGGAGAGTCAGACAATCTAACCTCTTTTTTGGCAAAACTAGATGGTTCAGAGTGTTTGTTGTGTTTTGTTTTAATTTTATTGCGTTTGATGGTATATCCTTTGGCATTTGATATATGGTAGTCTAATATATAAGAACTTAATAATAAATGAAAAATAACATTTATAGTGTTTCTAACTCATATTTGGTTAAAATAGAGATAAAAAATAGGTAAATAGTTTGAAAACAATTACAGTGATAGATACATTTGGTTTTTTCTTTAGAGCATACTATGCTCTTCCACCATTGAGAAACTCTGAAGGATTTCCAACAGGACTCTTGACAGGTTTTATAAATCTTGTAGATACTCTACATAGAGAACATAGTACAGATTATATAGTATTTACATTAGATAGTAAGGGAGATACTTTTAGAAATGAGATATATCCAGAGTATAAGGCAAACAGAGATACTCCACCTGATGATTTAACTAAACAGTTACCTATCGCTATCGAGTGGATAGAGAAGATGGGATTTGCCAATCTTAGTAAAGTTGGATTTGAAGCAGATGATGTTATAGCTACTGTGGTTAAGTTCGCTAAAGAGCAGGATATAAAGGTAAAGATAGTATCTCACGATAAAGACCTCTATCAGCTTATTGATGATAGTTGTGTTGTGATGTATGACTCTATCAAAAAGGTTGAGATAGATGAAGATGCTTGTGTTAAGAAGTTTGGTGTTAAGCCCGAAGATTTTGTAGATTTTCAAGCTATTTTAGGGGATAGCTCAGACAATATAGCAGGAGTAAAAGGTATAGGCAAAGTTGGTGCTTCTAAACTTATAAATGAGTTTCATACACTAGAAAATATATATGACAATATCGAAAAGGCAGGAACACCTCGTATCCAAAAGTTACTATTAGATGGCAAAGAGAGTGCTTTCTTATCTAGGGAACTTGTTCGTATGAGAGATGATGTTTTTGATGAGTTGAAGCTTGATGAGTTTGTTTTTGAAGATAAAAACTATTTGAGTGTTTTATTAGATGAGTTTGAAAAGTATGAGATGAGACAGGCTATAAAAAAGGCTAAGGTAGGGCAGGAGATAACTACACAAGCTTCTCATAAAAGTGCTAAAGAGGAGCAGGTAAAGTTTGAAGTTATACTCTTAGATACAAAAAAAGCACTAGATGAGGTTATCTCTAAGATAGATAAAGATACCGTAGTGGCGTATGATAGTGAAACTACTAGCTTAGATACAAAAGAGGCTTCATTGGTTGGATTTAGTTTCTGTTTTGAGGAGCATAGAGCCTACTATGTGCCTATCGCTCACTCATATTTGGGTGTAGGAGAGCAGGTTGCTCTTACAGATGCTCTTGATGCTATATCAAAAATCTCAAAATCTAAAGTTTTAGGACACAATTTAAAGTATGATTTCTCTCTACTTTATAACCGTTATGAGTTTGATAAGATAGATATATTTGCCGATACGATGATTATGGCTTGGCTTTTAGACTCAGGAAGTAAGGTTGGACTTGATTTCTTGGCTTTGAGATACTTTAACTATAAGATGAAATCTTTTAAAGAGATAGTGAAAAAGGGTGAAGATTTTAGTAGTGTGGATATAGAGAGAGCATCTTTTTATGCTAGTGAAGATGCTTGGATTACATTTAAACTTTATAATCTTTTTTCTAAATTATTAGATGATAGTTTGGATAAAGAGGCTAGATTGGTTGAGTATCCATTTATCAACCTTTTAGCAAAGATGGAGACTCTAGGGATAAAAGTATCTCAAGATAGACTTTTAAAACTAAGAGCAAAGCTACAAGATAAGTTAAATGAGCTAACTCAAGAGATATATGATTTAGCTCAAGAGGAGTTCAATATCCGTTCAACTCAACAGTTGGGTTATATTCTATTTGAAAAGCTAGGTTTAGAGGGTGCTAAGAGGACAAAGACAGGATATAGTACAAATGAGAGTGTGTTATCATCTTTGAAAGATAAGCACCCAATAGTAGTAAAGATACTAGAGTATAGAGAGTCACAAAAGATAAATTCAACTTATGTTGAGCCTTTATTAAAGTTGGCAAAAAAAGATAATCAAAGTCGTATATATACCTCTTTTTTACAAACTGGCACAGCAACAGGAAGATTATCTTCTAAAGAGCCAAATTTACAAAATATACCAGTTCGTACACCACTAGGAAGAGAGGTTAGAGATGCCTTTATCGCTAAAGATGGCTATAAGTTGGTGAGTATTGACTACTCTCAAATAGAGCTTAGACTCTTAGCCCATTTTAGCCAAGATAGAGCGTTGAGTGAAGCATTTGAGGAGAACTTAGATATACACTTAGCAACAGCTATAAAACTCTTTGGTGAGGATATGGCTAAAGAGAAGAGAAATATCGCAAAATCTATCAACTTTGGACTACTATACGGTATGGGTCCTAAGAAGTTATCAGGAGAGATAGGTGTAACTCAAGTTGAGGCAAAAGAGATTATATCAAACTACTTTAACTCATTTCCAACAGTCAAAGAGTTTTTAACAACTATACAAGAGAGAGTGAAAATAGATGGATATATAACTACACTTTTAGGGCGTAAGCGAAAGTTTGATTATGCTAGTGCCAATGGAATGCAAAAGGCAGCTATCTTAAGAGAGAGTGTAAATAGTGTTTTTCAAGGTAGTGCTGCTGATTTGATTAAGCTATCAATGTTAAAAATTGATAGTATGATAGATGAGCAAAATTTAAATGCTAGAATGTTATTACAGATACACGATGAGTTGATATTTGAGATAGAGGAGTCTAAAGTAGATGAGCTATCGAGTAGATTTGCTAAAGAGATGAGAGATATATATCGACTCAATGTACCCTTAGAGTGTAGTATAAGTGTTGGTGATTGTTGGGGTGAATTGAAGTAGTATTAGGGTTTTGTTAGTAAATGTAGGTTAAAATCAACCTTTTTAACCTCATTAGTAGTTTAAATTGTATAAGGATTTATAGATATGATGAAAAAACTTTTCTCTATGAAGATGGCAGTTATTGTTATGTTCATATTTGGTGTGGCTATCGGATTGGCTACTTTTATAGAAAATGATTATGGTACGCAGAGTGCTAGGGCTTTGGTATATAAAGCTAAATGGTTTGAGCTATTTTTAGCTTACTTTACAGCTATACTTATATATCAGATTATCAAATATAAAAGCTATAAAAAACGCTTACCTGTCTTTTTGTTTCACTTATCTTTTGTATTTATCGCCGTAGGTGCGTTGATAACTCGATATATAGGCTATGAGGGTATAGCTCATATTCGTGAAGGTCAAACTACAAATCAGATGGTATCAGATATAAAAGTTTTAGGAGTTTTCGCATCAAATAAAGAGAGCAATG
>Ga0256828_1000503_pt1 | contig 25761 bp, 46 predicted proteins | sample CV88metaG_FD_185993 | JGI IMG/M metagenome (GOLD analysis project Ga0256828, IMG submission 185993) | Hydrothermal vent microbial communities from East Pacific Rise, Pacific Ocean - CV88 | ecosystem: Environmental > Aquatic > Marine > Hydrothermal vents | place: Pacific Ocean: East Pacific Rise...
CCACTGCTGCGTCTTTAAACGTTTTTTCTTTACTAGTATCACCAAACCACTTAACATTAATAGCTCCACTATATTTTCTAATATAGCCAATAAAGTTAGTTCCATCATTATCTTCATCTACTTTGCTAGAATCGTATACAAAGTTTCCTCCTCTATTAACATCAGTAACAAATACAGCCATTGTATCATAAGGACTTGTAAGTTCTTTCATGTCCTCTATTGTATCTACAACTATGATTCTATCATTACCAAACATTTTTATTGGTGAGGTGTTAAACTCTTCTTTATGGTTATCTACAGTTAAACTTTCATCTAATGCTATAAAACTCATCATTTTTTACCCTTTTATTTAGTAGTAACATTATATACTATTTACATCTATCTTGTTCTAGGACTCTAACTCGTAATCTTAGTTTGTCCATATCGCTATATAACCCATTGACTAATTTATCTTCATGCTCTACAAGCACTTGTAACTTAGCCAAATGGTTGTCAATACCTTTAATAGCATTTAAATTAGTCTTACACTCATTTACCTTTATACTATTACTAGCTACACTCTTATCAATACTAGCAAATCTATATATAGTACCACCTAGCAACACAAGAAGTGTAACTATTAGTGATATAATAGATATAACACTTCTTAATGTTCCTTGGTCTTGCATACTATATCCTTACTTATACATCCAACTTCGCATATCTCTACTATCACTTAATTTGGTATCTATATGAAGCCTCTTATCGTTACCAGCACCTAACCAATAGCTACCTTGACCTATACCTTTAAAACCTACACTAATAGCTTTACTAAGAAAATCAAAGTACTCTGATTTAGTCTCATAAGTCTTACTCTTGATATCTACTGCCATAGCTCCACTACCATTATCAATATGTGTACTTGTAGGATTTCTACCTACCTTATTTACACTATAATCTAAACAAGTAGCACCTTGTTCTATATAGATAGGTTTACCATATAACTCCCTAAGAGTATCTAATTTCTCTTTAGTTTCATCATTAAGAGTAGCTCCACAGTTACATGGACAATTTATCTCTTCCTCAGTAAAGTACTTCATTGTATTCCTTTATAAATTAATGCCATAAAAGGCATTAGAACTATAGTAGATCCTAACAATACAGCTATTGCATCATAGTTAGCATACTGACCTGTTTTAGAGTATAACTGGAATACCTCTATACCCCACGATATGCACATAACTAGTATTATATAAGCAGATATGCCTAATAACATATCAAGGCTTGTATAGGTTATCATAGCTAGTATAGTAAGCAGTACAGAACCTATAATAGTACCACCTAACATATGATATGCTTTATCTACAGGTACTCTTTGTAGTAATCTTATTAACTTACTTAATCTATCAATCATTTATTAACCTTTGCTTCTTTAATATTGTTGGAGACATTAACTCCAAAAGAGGCCGTAACAATGGTAGCCCAAGATGCTGTTATTGGGGTGAAAAGCTCTGTCATCATCTTAGATGCTACCTTAGCCCCTTCTGGATCTCCTATCTTAAATGCTACCATAGCTATAAGTAATGATGTAATAAACAAATAATATCCATAGGCCTTACTGGCAAATGTAGCTAGATCTCTTCTCATCTTACCATTAGGATCTAATGTCTTAATAAATAAGGCTTTAGCTTCAGCATCTATATGCCCTGCTTTAGCCTTCTCTATATCCGTATCGATCCATTCCTTCGCTATATTCTCTATAGCACTTGTTGCTCCACCTGTGAATATATTTGCTATTGTTTGCCACATACTAATTAACCTTTTACTTTGTAAACTTTCTAGCTCTCATAAGAGCCTCAGTATCTTTAAGATCTCTTTCTAGTAATGCCGTTATTCTAGCATTAGTCTTATCAAACTGATTAAAAGTCTGAACTACGTAGCTACCAAATGCTATCGAATAAGCTATTATAAGACCTACAAACCATCTTATTGTAATAGGGGCTATATCAGCAGCATTATGTTGTTGAAGTACCTCTATATGCTCTCTCTGTATCTCAGTAGCTCTAACTAGATTTGTAACATCTTTAGTAATGGCTACAATATCTTTAGTAAGTAATCTTACACTATTACAACCGCTATTACCTCTTTGTACTAAATCAATCTCATCAATACGGCTATGTACTCTTTTAAAACTTTCTAGTAACTCTTTATCAATATTAGCTACTTTCTGTTCTAATGCTGATTGTTTAGTTAAGTATATACTTATCTCTTCAAGCTTCTTAATAGTATCTCTTACATCACATGAAGTAAGCTCTTGAGTCTTAGCTAAGTGTTCTATACTGCTTGCTAAAGACTCTAAGGCGCCATCATGTTTAAGTATTAACTCTTTTAGAGTTTCATCTGTCATTTTATAATACCATTATAATTTTCTGAATGTCTATACTTATATTTTTTATAGTATAAGTATGGTAGCTTAATAAGAGTAAAGAAAGTACCACCAAAAGTAATCATAACTCTACTCCAAAAACTTATACCTCTACTTTTCAAACAGTTATAGAAATTAATATGAGGTGTGACAGGATTATATGTTCCTGCCTCACCAACTTCGTTGTCATGCTTTTTACAGCATGTTTGCCCTATCTCTATGCCTTCCCAAGTATCTGGGAAAGCTGTACAGTAGTCCTTATTCATTTTTATTAACCTGCACTAACTTTTAATGTACCACCATCATTCCATAGTACACCTTCTTCTACTGGGTCTGCTGTTATAAGTGACGGCATTTTAATATTACCTTCTGGTGTAATTATTAATTTTCTAATACCACCTTGAGTTAAATAGATATTACCATTAGCTCCTGTGTATAAGTCAATATTAGCACCATCTTCTGTTCGCCCCAATGAAGTTTCATCTATAGTTAATGGATCAACACTTCCTATTTTTATTGAGTTATTTTCTATCTTAGTAATACCATTATCGCCATTACTTAGGTTTATAGCAGCATTGGCACCACTTTGAATAGTGATATTAGCATCATCCTCATCTCTATAGATTTTAGAGTTGCTTACATGTATTGGAGAGTACATACCTACAGTTATTAGATTATCTTTTACTCTAACTGAATGCACATCACCATTACTTAAGTAAATAGCTCCAGCGTTTCCACTTTTAAGTGAAATATTAGCTAATTCAGTATCTCTTGATATTGCACTAGAACTTATAGTTAAAGGCTCAAAACTACCTATCTCTATTTCATGATTTCTTATAGTAAGGTTAGTATTATCCCCATTTTTTACGTATACAGTACCTTCGTTACCGCTTTGTAATGTAATGTTAGCATTATCTGCTTCTCTAAATATAGAATTATCTGAAATTAGTAATGGTTCATAGTTACCAACTTGTAGTTTATTAGTTTTAACGTCACCATATTTATTTACATAGAATAGTTGTTCTGTAGCTTCTTTATTTTTTAACTTTAAGAATCTAGCACTCTCTGAAGAGTTATCTCCCATAGCTGCTTGAAGTACAGCGTCATTAAAATCAATAGGCTGCTCAAATACTATACCATTTTGCCATCTACTATCGTAGTCTGAAGAATCAAAACGTAAACCTATTACAGTATCATTAACAGGTCCTTGGTTAGGTTGGTGTGATAACTGCATTATAATTGGGTTTTTAGTGTTTTGTGTTGGTGATATACTTCCAGAATAAGCCATTACTGACAGACAACCATCTGTAGATAGGTCATGAGCACCTACACGTATAGCTTTGAAAGCTCCAGGAGACTTACCAGTAGCTTTTACAGTACCTATAACACCTCTAACTGGCTCATTAGAAGTACCATCTGATGATAATGCAAAGTGGTAAGCATAAAATTCACTATCAACAGTACCTGTAAGATCTGCAATAGCTTCATGTGCATTAAATACAGTATCAGTAAGTTTTGATGATACATTATAATTAGCTACTCCACCATTGTAACCATCTCTATACGTGAATGAGCTAAAAAACTCACCATTTATGGTAGCGGCATCATTTGTAGTAAATGTAATATGTTTACCTTGTGTTTCTATGGTTTGATAATTAATAATATAGTCACCAGCATCAAACTCTAATATAATAGGTGCAGGTTGTGTTGCAATTATAGCATTAATAACTACAGTATCATTAGCTATACCGTCACCTTTAGCTCCAAACCATTTTGCATGCATAGGGCCTTCATACTGTCGTACCCAACCATTAAAAATATTACCGCCATCATTTACTGATGCTTTACTAACATCATAAATAAATGTACCTCCTCTTTCACTATCTGAAACAATACATATCTGTTTATCTGTAGCTTCTACATTATTCAAATCTTCTACATTATATACATTAAAATCTATACTCTTATTTGTTAATCTCATTTTACTATCCTTTTGTGTTTATTAAATTACTTTATATATAGCACCATCTTCTATAGTCAACGTTGCACCATTCACTAATTCAAGATTATCTATGCTAAAACCGTTAACCCCAGCTTTTACTATAATGTCTTCTTTAGCTGTAAGTGCTGCAGTAAACCCTATAGTGTACCCTATTTTAGTACCATTATCAACAGATTGCCCTGCTGCCATAACCCAAGCATCTCCATTCCACACTAAGTACTTATTTGTACTAGTATTAAAGTAGATGTCCCCAGGTTGTAATGGGTCACCATTAGGCCTTGTTGTAGGGTGTGTAGCACTTGGAGGAAATTCTCCTTCTGCTGCAGCTATAATATATTCTATATTATCAGCTACTACCCTTACTGTATCATATCTACTATTTATATTTTGTGTTATTGCAGAGGCTGTACCTGCTGCTAGTTGTGATCCCCAAGCCATTACATAAATCCTTTATCATCTATTCTAAACTGCATATTAACAGTATCTGGTGTAAACATACCTTCTTTGGTAAGTCTTCCTACACTCATTTCATACAGTTTATAACTAACTGCACTCTCACCTTGTGTATCTCCATGGACAGTTGTATGTCCTTTATAGCTGACATAATATAATAATGCTTCTAGCATTTGTGGAGGTATAGGTAGCTGCTTATCTAACATACCAATAGTAAAATAGGTAGGAGCAGCAGCATATATTAAACTGACATAGTCTCCTGGTATATTAGCAGGTATTTGTATAGTATTCCAATTAACAGTATTAATACTATATGGGTTATCAAAATCATTAATAGGAAGTAAGTTTACACTGTTAGTAGGGTCTTCTGATATGTCTATAGGAACTTCACCATAAGCCTCTATTAACCACATATAATCAGAAGGCATAGTAAACATCTCATTTTCTTCTGATATTTGTACTATTTTCTCTTTAGTACTTAAAGGAAACTTCTTATACAACTCTATAAGTCCAAAGTTGATAAAGTTAACAATAGCTGCTGTATCGCTCTTTATAGCTAGAGATTTAAGTTCTCCTTGTTTAGCTACATCAACAAATTCTTGTATAGTCATAGTAATTTCCTCTGTATTATTTACAGCATTATATCATAAAATGTACTTAGAAAATTGTACTACCAGTCATAATATCATCATCATCATCAAAGTCATTAGGGAAGTATCTATCAACTTCTGGTTCATTATCACTAAATTCTATATTAGAGCTATCTTCACTTGCTAGCACATACTTGATATTTTTTATCATACTAATGAGATCACATCCATCGTCGGCTCTAGTAAAGTTCTTATGTGTAGCACCTTGTATTTGGCTAATAAATTCTCTCATATCTTCATCGTCTTTAAGATGCTTAGGAAACCACATCTTCTTCTGTAACAGTATCTGACTAGCTATTCTAAATCTCTCATGTTTCTTAACACCAGAGCCTCTACTAAGTATACCTTTCCTAGTTCCTTTCTCATCATTAATATCTCTAGCAAAGCTAAACCAACTACCTCTTTGCATCATCATTTTTTCTAAGCTATAAATATGAGCATTCTGATTACCATCAATCTCTACACCTATCTCTACATATTTACCTTTTCTAGTCCAGTAAGCAGCTTCGTTAAGAGTATCTTCATACTGCTGTTGCATACTTCTCTTTCTGAGTGTAAGATTAAGTAAGAACCAATCATCATTACTACTTACAGCCCATGTAGCAATACCACTAAAGTCACTATTCTCACCACTAGTTGTAGTATAGTCAGTAGTAATATAAACATTATATCTATCTATATGGTTCTCTACAACATTCCTATCATACCATTGAAAGCAACTATCAGGAATAAGCCTATCAGCTCCAGATGTAAGTCTAAGCATTCTCTCTTGTAAGAAGCTACCTAACTTCCCAACTCTCTTAGCATCTCTTACCATTTGTAAGATAGATATAGCAGGGTGCATAGCTTCCCAGCTGCTAAGAATAGCATTAGCTTTAAGCTTATTGCTATCAGCATCAAAGTTTTTAGCTATAGGTATTACACAAGGTGTATAAGCACCACTAGTTACAAGTTGTGTGTTAACATCCATATAATGAAAAGGTGTAAAACAGTTTATAATTCTCCCTTTACCACCGCCTTTTAAAGCAGCAACACTATCCGAATGTATAGCAGATTCTATGTTCTCAGTAATAGTTTTAGAGTAAGCAGCAGCTTCATTCAAAATAACATCATCGAACAAAATACAACAAATTCTTCTTTCTCCGTATCTAGAACCCCTAATACCAGTACCAACACCTTGATACCTTATTAGAAAACTTCTGTTCTTCTTAGGTCCATTACCTTTACGTACAAACTCTGTCTCACTCTCAGTATATCTTACACTCTCAAAATAGTCCTTAATAAATACACTATCTTCACACATAGCTTTAACAGCTAAAGCATTAACCCTAGCACCGCCTCTACTACTAGCAGCAATTACTAAATAAAACCATACCTTACCTATACCATTAGGAAGTACTCCTTTAATAGCACTATATACTCCAAAGAATGATATGATAACTGTAGACTTACTCATACCCCTACTCTCCATAAAAGCTAGTCTAAGGTTATTTAAATTAATAGTCTTACATACCTCTTCACTAAATGGGAATACATTAGTATCTGTAATCTCATTAAGTAGTAAATCAACCATAAAGTAATGAGCTATAGGAGTGTTAAATTCAAAATCTCCACCTTGTACAAGTCTCATAATGTTAAAGAAGTCTACAGCATTAGGACTAGGTTTATACCTAGGGAATGTAGGATCATAACTATCTAAAGCTTTATCTATATCAAACTTAGCTTCTTCTACAGCAGTTATAATACTCTTATTAACCTCTTCTTTAGCATCATTATCTACAATATTCTCTATAATACTCTTATTATACTCAAACTTAATACTGCCATCTACCTCATTACTCATCAACAATCTCCGCATCAGCTATTTTAATATTAATCTTCTGTACATCATCAATACTCTCACCAGCTTCTAATCTCTTCATCTGATTCTCATTCATAATTCTCAACTGTTCAGCTAACTCTTGTTGTACACTCTTAGCTTCATCACTCATACCAACTTTAAGATCTATAGTATTCTCAACAGGAGGTGCTAGATGATCCAATAGCTTACTAGCAGCTTGTACTTGTACCGTAGGACTTACATCTTTACCGCTTGTACTTTGTCCTCTAGCCACATTAGCAAGATTACTTATCATCTCATGATATACATGGTTATACTCTACATGAGCAGGTAGTATACTTTGTTTATCTAACTCTACAACTAAATCAGTTTGGTTGTACATAGCTACAAAGTTATCGACCTGTTTACCTTTACTAATAAGTTCATTGTACTTCTTTCTAAATACAATACTATAAGCTTCTTTATTAAGCATAAACTTCTTAAGATTTACATACTTAACAGCATTTACATACTTCTCTAGTGTAACCCCTTTAAGGCCTTGACCTAATAAATGAAGACTACTAATAATCTTCTCTTCCATCATACCTTGATCTAAATCAATATCTCTTTCCATATTATTAATAGCATCTAATATCTTGTCAGTAACTTTATGACTAGTACCTCTTGGTATTCTTTTTTCTAGCTCTTCTCTAGTTATTCCAATAGCTTTAGGAGCTACTTTTGTAAGTAATTTTTTATTTATTTCTGTTGGTTTTGTAGTTGCGGTCATTATAAGCCTCAATATATTATTTTGATAATAGTACCAAAATAATACATTGAAGTCAATTTGAGTTTTTATTGTAGATTATACATAATTACTAAATATAGAGAATTTTTTCTTAGCTGTTTTATAAAAATAAGTAAGCCCTGATGCATATAATCTAACCGATGGACTAGTGCCACTACTTCTAGTACTAATAAGAATAGCTGAGTTACCGCCTGTTATAGTAGTTCTGAAAGTTCTTGTATAAGAATCAACATAAGCACTAACGTCATTTATAGCTACTTCAGAGATATTATCAATTTGAGGATTTTCTGAATAGATCTTACCATCTAAGTCAAGATCTATATCGTAGTTAAAATATCTATTACCATGTAAATATGTGTAATCTCCAGTAATATCATCCGTACTTAAAGTATTATTTTCAACATCGTAATAGTACTTATTATAAGATGTTTCTGCTCTTAGTATTTTACTGTCAGTATACAAAACTACAGGATCGGAAGAATCTCCAGAACCAGAATCACTTATAGTCGCAGAGGTTGTAAATGTATTTGTAGGTATATCATAGTACGCTCCTCGTACCCAATCATCACTCGTATTAATGTATATAAATGCAAACCCACTATTTATAGGTGTACATCCAAGTACATAGCTGTCAAGTGTTCTTGTGAATATAGGATTACCTGTTACAGTATCTACTATAACTATCTTATTTACAGAATACTGACTGTTAACAAGTAATGCAGCATTGTATGCTAAATTCCTAAGCCTAGCATAACCGAATACATTCGTATCCTGTGTATCTAGATATTTTGAGTAGGTAATAACTTTCTCACCTAAAGGACTCATACTAACAGTTTCATTAGCACTAGCAGTACTAGTAGCTATACCTTGATATATTACTTTGAGCCTAGGTTTAATAGGTGTTTTATACACTTTATTCTCAGTATCAACTACTACCCTATCACCTTTAGCTATATCAGACATTGCTATACCTTCTATAACTATACCACCAGACCCACCTATAAAATCCATAAGATTACTCATTATACTAACCTCCAATCTGTTGTATTATAAACTAGTTCAATACTAGCATTTTTTGTATTAATTACCATATCTTCTGCTAACCCCATTATTGTTTCACCATTACGTGCAACAATAACAGCATTTACATCGAACGTACTTTTGTTGTCAATTATGCTTATACTGCAATTATCAGTAGGGGTATCTGGTAATGTTATAGTAATAGCATTATTTTCTGTATTAACATAAATAGCATCATTACACTTAGCAGTATAGTCAGTAGTTACATCTATATAAGTAGCCCTGCTTCCACCGCCTATACTACCTATTAATTGTTGATCTTTACTTACAGTTATCATTCTAACCCCTTTTAAGATATTCTCAAGAATATAGAATCAGTACAGTAAGCATACACTGTATTCCCACCTAAATTGGCAATATTAGCTGTTTCGCCATTACTAAGTATAGTTGCTCTATCTGCATCATCTACACTAATAGGTTCACTAGTAGGCTTAGTAGTATCTTCTACTAAATAGACTACCCTATTACCAGCATCACTACTAAACTGTTTATATTGCACTGCACAATCTTCATTACTAATCTCTACCCATTTATTAGCTTCTAATTCAATACTTTTACTCACCATAACATATACTCCATTTTATTTACATTTTAGGTATTATAACACATATAGTTTATACCCATTGGTCAACAGGATACCTACGTCTATAATCTACATATACTTGTCCTTCACTACCTTTTTCAATAGCTCCCTTACCATCAAGTATATAAGCATATAAATAACAACTCTCACCAACAGGTAATCCATCAGCTTGTATCTTAAATATCTCACTATCAATAGCTACTCTAGCCTTACTTCTTGTTGTATATAAATTCTGACCTACAAGCTTAAATATAGGATATTCTCCATCACCAGTAGTAAATATATGCATTACAACATAATCACTACCAGTATCAACTAAATCCCAACTACCATCTCCATTGTCCCTATTGTATACAGCATCTGCACTACCATCATTAGTAAAGGCTAATACATTACTTGTAACTACATCACCATTACTATCAGTCTCTAGTACCCAATTACCATCACTTCCTCTATAAACAAATGGTGCATCGTATACATCATCTATATTAACCATAACATCTTCATTAAGAACAATACCAGCTTCTATCTTATCAAATGTAGTACCATTATCAACAATACCTTTAATACTTAACCCTACATCATGCATAGAACCTATACTTTTCTGTAGCATATACCTAGTAGCACTACTCATCTCTTTACCATGTCTAGTATTAGCAAATACTATCTTCTTACCTTCTTCTACATTAATCATAACAACAGCTACAGGTACATTACCCATAATAGCAATATATGTATCATTAACTACTTTAAGATCTCCAACACCATCAAGCACAATGCTATTAACTTGTGATGCATCATCTAACTGTACAGTAACACTACTATCTAATACAATAGCATTAGCTTTATACCAATATCTAGTAATACCACTAGCACCAGGTCTTAAACATACAGTTCTATCAGCAAGACTAGTAACACCATCTCCAAACTTACCATCTGTACTATCAACCTTACTAAACACATTATCTTCATCAATCCTATAATATATAGCATCACTAGCATTTACACATAATTCTATAATACCATGACCTCTACTATCCCTAAGATCAAACCCATTAGGATCACTTAACTCTCCACCCATAATATCTTCAACTAACTCACTCTTACTAAGATGTTGAGATATACTAGTCTTACCTTGTAAATAAATCATACTATCTCCTAATCTACACTAAGTATTGCATCAGCGCTACAGTAAGCATACAATACATCACCATCTAATCCAACTACAGCAGCTACTTCATACAAATCTACTACCTTACTTCTGTAACTATCATCAATAGTAAGTGGTGATGTAGGCATACTAGTATCTTGTAGTAAGTAAACCTTCCTATCAGTACCACTAACATCTTTAACATACTGTACAGTACAGTCTACATCACTAACCTTAGCCCATTGCTTAGCAGTTACATTAACCATTTTACTTGCCATCCTATTCTCCTATATTATATTTTCTAAATTATACACTAATAACTATCTACTAAGCTCTTTAAACACATCTTCTCTCATTAGGATAGGAGTTAACAACTTACCATTAGGTTCTACTTCTCTAAAATACTCTGATAACCCTCTAACTCTACCATCAGTAGCCATCTGTACACTAGGTCTATAGTTACCATACTTATCCCATACACCACCAGGAGTCTTACTATTACTATATCCACTCTCTTGTGAGAAAGTAGGATGCCATGGCAGCTTACCAACATCAGTAGAATGACCATTATCTGCTAATCCTTTAGCTTTACCTTCTACTATAGCTTTAGCAGCTAATCCATAGTCATAGTCTAATCCCATACCATCTGTATGTCTAGCTATATCTTCAGTATTTCTATTAGCTAGTCTATTAATAATACTTTGTATATCATCCATCATTTACTCACTTACATTTATTTCCATAATTATACAGTAATTGTTACTCTACATATAATGGTATATATAAGTACCCCCTACCGCTTACATAATAGCTAGTAAATAAATAAAGTTTATACAGATGTTATAGCATACTTACCATACATTGACCATTCTGGTCTATCACCATTTAAAAACTTACGTAATTCTTTCCTTATAGTGTCGACATTTTTAGTAGGTTCACAACTAGCTATATACCTAGCAGCGGCTTTTATAGATCTATACTCTACACCATTTACTTTAAGAGGTTTTCCTATACTAGCATTTTCACTAGTTAGCTTTCTACGTTCCATGTAAGTCTGATGGCTACTAATAGCTAGTTGGTGCATAGCTGTTACACTCTCAGCTTTTTCTCTAGCAGCTTCTAACGCTTTAACTGTTTTAGATAATTCCTTCTTTATACTCGTTAAAGCTCTTCTTTCTTTAAGTAAAGCAGCTTTGGCCTTAGACAGCTCTTTTGTTTTAGTATCTAGTAATTTAACTAATCTATGCTCTCTTAAATTGTGATACTCTTTAGCATTATCTAACCTACTTTTCCACTCAAGGTTCTCAACTCTATTATCCTCTTTATTCTCATTAATATGGTTAACAGTTTCTAAGTTGTCTGGGTTAGGTATAAAAGCTTTAGCTACTAATCTATGAACTAATGTTTTGTGTTCCCCATTACTCACTTTCATATAACCTTTTTTTGTTTTATTACCGATACTAGCTTTACCTGTATACATATTTAAAACATAACCTTCTTTACTTACAGCAACATGCTTAGTAACAACTTTAAAAGTTGTATCATCTGTAGTAATATAACTGTCTATAGGGTACTTTTGTAGGCTATACATAGCTAAGTTGTCATACACTTTTGGAAGAAGTTCTAAATTTTCTATATTCTTATTATTACTATCCCCATCCTTATACCTAAGGATTGTATTACTATAATCTAAACCTTTAAATAAGTGTAGCAGTACTTTACCTATTTGTGTACGTTTACCTCTTGTAGGAAAATCTATGTATTCTGGATAGTATACGCTATCATCTTTTGTTTTATTATGTATAACTACTTTACCGTTTTCAAATAACTCTTTTTTTGTTGACATCCATATTGATTTCATTATATATCCTTTAGTTGAGAGTATATCTGATAATACTTTAACACCCCCTGGGGCAGATATTTGTGGAGTAAGGTAGTGGTACGATTACGTGGGATTAGTGTCCCACTCCGTTCCACTGATCTCCGATAGCCCGCCCCTATGCTAGCAATCACTCCGTTCTTCTATGCTCCTTTCGTCACTAGCCAGCTTTCGCTGTCTGTTTTCTCCACTGGTGTGGATAAATTTAATTAAAGGATAAGTTATGACTATTAAAATAGATAATAACAATAGCATTAAAGCATTTGTAAATGTAGTAGGAGTATCTAAAGATACACCAGTAGATGAAGCTAACGAGTTAATCCTTAGCTTCATCAATGAATTGAATACAGGTAACTTAAATGTTACAGCATTCTATAATAAAGAAGGTAGACTAGTTATAGGTTTTAAATAACCTATAACTATCTAGCTTTTAAAGTCTGAGAGAGAAACAAATATTATACAACCTTAAGGAGGTTATTATGGATTTAGGAATAGTAGTTATCACTTTAGCAGTGATATTCATTATGTATAGAATAGGAGCTATTAAGTTAGCACAGGCAAGTAGTGATGTCTTGATTAAGACCACTACTGAATCACTTAAAGTATTCGAAGCAAAGACTGCTGAGAAGAACACTAGGGAGTTTGGTAAGATAGCTATCAAACTAGCAGATGATGAGATCACTAGATCAAGTTATAAGTCTGTTATGAAACAGATTAAAGAGCTTGACAAAGAACAACCTACAGTAGCAGCTTAATAGCTGTTATTGTTAATATCTTAATTACAAGGAGAACATTATGTCAGTAGTTGTATTACCAGATGGTACTATATTATTACCAACAGAAGATCCAAGATATTAGTCAAGCTACTAGCAATTAAGCTAGTAGTTAATGTAGTAACAAAGGAGAGAGTGTGAGAGAGCTACTCATTAAGTTTATATAAAAGATTAGCAAGTTCGATCATATACCTAATAGGGTCTTCTCTAGCTATTTCAATCTCCTTAGCATACCATTGCTTACCAGCTTCTGTTTTAATCATACTATCTGGATTCCATTCCGTAGCCATAGCAGTAGTAGTTAGGTTATTAGCTTCTAGTTCAAGCTTAACAGCTCTAGCAATAGTAGTTACACTGTCTGTTGATATAATAGTACCTTTGTACCTTACATCTACATCATTACCGTTAAATAGCTCTTCTAAGTAATCAGGTCTATGCTTAGCTATATATCTCATAGAGTTAAGAGCTCTTTCACTTATTCCCCAAGAAGTAGCTATCTCTTTTAGAGTACCAGCTTTTTTATCTTGTAAACTTACTTTACAAGCTGCTGCTATCTTTTGAGTCCTAGTTAAATTCCTACGGGTATTAACAGATTTAACATAGATAGCTACATCTTCAATACTTAATGAAGAATCTAACTCTTTGTATAGTATAGGTTGTTTAAGTAGACGTAGAGCTTTCATTCTACATCTTCCATCAACTACAGCACCTTTATATGTAATAATAGGTTCTCTTAAACCATTAGTACGTATATCATTAGTTAAAGCAGCTTGCTCACTATGTGTAGCCATCGGTACAAGACCTGCTAATTCCTCATTAATAGGTAATGGTCCTTCAGTGTATAATCTAGTATGTATATCATTCATAAATATCCTTTTATAGATGTATTATACTAATATTTACCTTAATGGTGCGTTAACTATGCGTAAATACATAGTAATTCTACGTATATTGTACGTATACGGTAGTAAGTTTACGCAGCTGTGCGTAAGTTATAAATACCTATTACGCTATACTACGTATATAAGTGCGTAATTTGATAAATTAACATATTAAGGAGAGAGTGTGAGAGAGGAGAGCTAGTAAATTAATAGCCTATTAGATATCTGTAAAACCAAATCCCTATAATAGGGAGTTTGAAGGGTGTTTTGTGTACCCGATTTAGGTACACCTTAGGTTACTACACAGAGTCATCAACATAGTACTTAATGACAGTTTCCTTCTGTCTAGGTGTGATCTTACCTTGCTCTTGCAAGTATTGAGCTATAGATACCGTAGTAGGAACAACTACTACTTTATCTACACCACAGTAGTTAGCTAAGTCTTTAACCATACCACTTACTAATTCTTTGATGTAAGCTTTAGTCATGCTATCAGCTTTACTACGATAGTTGTCTTCAGCTATCTTAGCTTCAAGTTCTTTAGCTTTCAAAATAGCTTTAGCTTCTTTGAATGACTGGCTATCTTCAACAGTAATACTTTTAACTCTTGAAAATTCATCACTTGATAAATTAGCTTTCAAGATACCTAAAACCTTAAACTTAAATTCCTGATTATTCATACAATTTCCTTATTTACTCAATGTTGACTCAAATTGTGTTCAAGCTTACGTAATAACTCACTTCTAACAATAGCAGATTGCTTACTGTAGGCTTCAACCATCATACTAACCCAATTAGTCTCATCGAGAGTAAGTTCCTCTGTAGGCATAGGAATAGGAGTATAATTAGTATCTAATCTACTAGTCTTCTCTAGAGTGTTTATAATAGTTTGAGGACTATCAGTAGGTTTAAAACCTTCTAACAAAATCTTACCACCATTAAACAACTGTTCTATAATATCAATCCTATTAAATCGTTGATATTGTTTAGCAGGTAATGGTTCATTAGCTCCACCAATTATATTAATACGTTGTACTTGTTTAAGACTAACACCAACAGCTTTAGATGCTTCACTCATTGTAGTGTAAGTACCAGCTCTCCAGAGTTTCCAAGCTTTAATAGCTAACTGTGTAGGATTTAATAACTCATCAACCTCATAATAGCTAGAAGTCAATATAACAGTGCCGTGCATCTCAACTATATCAGACACAAATACTTCTGAATTACCATGAGATTCACCATTAGTATGAAACAAAACATCTTTAGTAGTTACAAAAGCTTTAAATCTACGTAATAAAGCTTGTTCAATAGCTAAAGCATCATCACTTTGATGAGAGTACAATAACTCAATATCAACCTTATTAACATTGTTAATAGCTGTATACTTAGCAAACCTATGAGCTATATCAGAAGTAACACCTATCTTATAGAACACTTCATTAGCCTGAGTTGTGATTTTAATATAATATAGACTACTCATGATAAGCCTTAAATAGATTATCATCTACAGTCTCTAAAGATAGAGCACCAACTCTACTGTAAATCATACCACTTAACTTAGTTAATAACCTAGTACCTAGTTCAGCTTCAAGCTCTTCTAACTTACTACTAAGAGTATGTAATTCGTCATCAGTAAATATAATAGCTTTTTCTTTAGCAGATGCCTCTAATACTTCAGATTCATTAGCTTTAAAATAGTTATAAACACTTAGCAAGCTATCAGTCATTAAAGGTTTACTTTCAGTACCAATGTTAATTTTACCACCGTTGAACATATGCTCAATGACTTTATTAGACACTAACTCACTGAGTTTCTTAGCTCTACTAAGCATTTTTCTATTAGTGCCATATCTAGCACATACAGCTTCTTGAGACTCTTTAACACCATTAGCTCTAAGCCTATCATACTCATATAAAGCATATATAGCTTTTTGTGTAGGGGTTTGATGTCTTCTAGTCTCATAACTAGTAACCATTTGTTTTACTTCTTCAATAGAAGTAGTAGATGGTATAGCTGTAGCCTTTATAGTATCAGCTTGTAGTTCTTTCATAACTAGTACTCTATGTCTGCCATCTACTACTTTACCTCTATACATTTTAATAGGCTCTAATTGACCATTATCTTTAATATCTTGTTTTAAAGACTTATATTGCTCATTAGTCATCTTAGGGGTACTTAGTGCTAATTTATGTATTTCTATATCGTTTAGTAATATATCTGTTACTTTCATTTCTTATACCTTATTTGGGAATGTAAATGTATTATACTATGTTCCCATATATATGTCAAGAAGAGAGTTTTGGGAATCTGTCCCATTCTATTTTTGGGAATCTGTCCCATTTTGGTAAATCTGTTACCATTCTAAACCTATCACTTTGTTCTATTTATTATATAGGCAATAGGTGTTCAAAATAGTATACCTTATATAACAATAACTTATACTAACAACCTTAATCTTAACAGGTTAACAATCTTAATTAAAAGGACCAACATGAAACCTAACACAATCCACTCACTAGACAGTATGATACTATCAGCTACTGATAATCATACTAATTACTCACATATCTATAAACACCTTAGCACTAAGTCTAAAAACGTATACAGCCTCTACAACACTATAACTAATGAGACTATCATAGTAGTACCACATGATGAAGAGTTTGTATTACCTAATGTATTTATTAGAGATACTCCTAAGATAGAAACTAACTGGATATACGATGTGTATATACCTGTAGACTCTATCCAAGACAGTCATAGACAATGTTAGTCTATGCAGTAGTTTATAATAGTTCTATAGAAAAACTATGTTCAAGCCTCAAAGAAGCAGAGATATATGCTAAAGAATTAATGGCTAGTAGACTTAATAACAAAGAAGCTAGCAAACACTTACAAGCTATACCAATAACTGCTAAACATCCTAGCTATAATGAAAATATAGTTGATATAACTATAGTTAAATACCAAGGTACTAGTAAGATACCTATATCATTCATAGCTTTAAAATACTAACCTAATAACTGCTAGAGTACATACTATTGTAATTAATAACTATGTACTCTATGGAGCTATTAGACTCCACTAGTTGGTAGAAATACCCAATCATATAACAAACATTAAGGAAGAATATCATGGCAGTAACAGAATTTGAAAAAGCAGTAGAAGCAAGAGTACAAGCACGTAAAGAAGAACAAAGTAAAGCATCATTAGCTTTGTTAGACAATGAAGCATTTATGGATACACAAGCTCATATCATGGCTCTTAGTCAAGAAGTACAAAAGTTAGATACTATCATCCATCAACTAAACACTGGTATTACTCCATTTGTATCTAAAGATGGCACTAAGTTCAGTGTAAGAGTATTTCCAATAGCTAGCTTTGGTATGGGTTTAGATAAACTTATGGGTATTGTAAGTAATAGTTCTAGTGCATTTACAGATGAAATGGCTTTACAGTATGAAGCTATTGTAGGTATACAATTTACAGAACTATCAGTAGCTAGAGAACTACTTGGTACTGTAGACTATGTCAACAAAGATGGTATCTATGTAGAAGGTACTAGAACAGTAGCTAAGAACGAAGTTAGAGCTTCTGTAGATAGTGATGAAGTATTAGCTGGTACTAAAGCTGTTAAACAATGGGAAACAGAGAACATTGGTAAACTATACCTTGTTGTACAAAGTATATGTGTTAAGTTAGGACTATATGAAATCCTACCTAATGTAGAAGCATTCACAGAAGCTATTGCTAGATGGGAACAAGCTGCTACTAGAAGAGCTACTAAACAGCTTGAAGAGATTGAGAAATCAGCTACTCTAAACAGTGATAGTAGTTTCACTATAGAAGACTAAAACTAAGCTCTCTACTTATTGTAGGGAGTATTTTAATTATAAGGAATAAATCATGATAGATAGAAGATTAGAGCTATTCAATGGTAAATATACAATGCCAACTATTAAAGATATGAAAGCTAAAGACAGTAAAGCTTATAGAGAGCTAGAAGCTATGTTTAATGCTATGTGGAATAGTTATTTAGTAAAAGGTACTAAAGGTAGCATTAGTTTACCATATTGGGCACAAAGAGTACAGTCTCCTAAACTAATGAACATAGCTCTTAAACTACTTAGTGAGAATGGCTATATTACTGTTAGTACTAGACCTAGTCATAATTGGTCAGAAGCTAGTCTATGTGAAGATAAGCTATTAGAATATGTAACTAAAGAAGAGTTATCTAGTATTCGTAAACAGTTTAAATTCCAAAGATATATGCTTAATAACAGTGATGTTAATGAAGATTGTCAATGGTTAACATCTACTAAAGGTACTATTAGTAATACTGGTTTACACAGAGAAGGATTTATGAAAGCTGGTAAAACAGAGTTCATGTTTGATGTAGATACTATGCTTGAATGGAAAGATGAAGTAGTATCACTTGTTAACTATGGTATAGAGAAAACATTAGTACAATATCCTAACCTTAGGGATGATCTAGCTAACTATGGTAATGTAGGTCTAGAGGTAGTAGAATACTATCTTTACACTAATGGTGTATATAACAGTGGTACTAGATATAGTGATCCTAGAGGTAGAGATATAGCAGGATATTTGTCTAAAATAGGTAATCCAGTAGGTTATAAAATAATGCGTAGTCTACTTGTTATTCCAGAGGAATATAGACAAGTAGCTACTAATAAAGGCTTAGAAGCTAAGTATCTATTTATAGCAGAATTAGCTGGGTATAAAGCAGGTACTATAGCTGGTAAAATAGCTTATGGTAAAGAATGCTATGAGAAAAGATACCAGCATGAACTTAACCTTATGTTAGAACATGATCTTAAAGAATTACCAGAGAATATCTGGTTAATGAGATTGTATAAAGACATAGATGGCTATATAAGTATTGATGGTTATAAATGGACTTGTCCTATTGAACTTGATGCTAGTGCTAGTATTAAGTCTTATTATGGCTTGTTATTAGGACATAAACCATATCTAGTAGATTGTAATGTTATTGTAGAAGATGATGTACTTAATGATGCATGGTCTCATGATGTTATTAAAGATAGAAAACAAGCTAAAAGTGTTATGAGAGTACTTTATGGTAGCAAACAACCTATCATGGATATGTGGTTAGCTATGGGTATTAAAGGTACTAGAGAAGAAGCTATAGCTATGGAGAAAGATATTACTACTGGGCATTTAGCACCAGCTAATAGAATGAAAGAGTTCATGGCTAACAATGCTAATATGTCAGCAGAGATGAACATTAACATCTGGAATGAAAAGTTCACAGTACAATGTAATAAGTTCTACAATAGAGGTGAGACTACTATTAAGTATGACTTCTATGATAGCCATAGTAAAAGTGTTAGACGTATACATCATACAGATACTATTAAAGTACCTAACCTTCAAAGATTTAAAATCTATACAAGTACATTACTTATACATCACCTTGATAGTAGATCTATGGATGTTACTTGTAATGTAGTATATGATGCTTACCAATGGTGTCTACCTATACATGATGCTCAGATTTGTGACTGTGAAGCTACAGACTTAGCTAGAGAAACATACGCTAAACAAATAGAACTTATCTATAGAGATAGAAATGGAATACTTACTAACTACTTTAGAAGTATTGGTATACAAGCTTCAGCTATTCAAGAATGGCAAGATGAAGTAATGGCTTATGTTGAACCAGTAAAAGAGTTTAAATGCTCTAAAATGGTTCTTAAATAATATATGTTAAATAAGGAGAATAAAATGACAATTAAAACTACAGCCTATCTTACAGGTAATAAGAGAGATATACACTTAACTACTCCTAAAGCTCTTCTAATCAATATAGAAGGCTTTAGAGACCATTGTTGGGTACTTATGGATAGTGTTAAGCATCTGATGGTTAAAGGCCATCATAAACCTATTAAAGTAGAGATAGAAGCTAAAATTGTTGAGTACCTAAGATATGGTACAGAAAAAGCACAGACATTACAAATTAAAAGAATCAGACGCATCTAATAATAGGTGTGTCTGATTCTTTTTTTTTTTTTTTGAGATAAGTTACGAAAAAGAGGTAGGAAAAGTGTATTGCACTTCAATGTGAAAATGTTGAAAATAGGCCATTTTTACTCAATATGGCTTCAAGTAGGTAAGCTATTTTTTAGACTATTTTGATATACTGCTAAACGTTACTAAATTAACAAGAAAGGAGTAGTTATGGGATGCAAGAAAAAGAAAAAGCCAACACCTAAGAAAAAATAGGTAAGAGTTACAAACTAGGTTAAGGTTAAATTCCTTATGGTAAATAAACATTATGTTTTACCTAGTATTTTATTTAAAAGGAAAGTATTTGGTTACAATAATTAAATCAAAAGTAATAGATAATGATATAGTTATTACTATAAAAGAAAAAACAAAGAGAGAAGTTCATATAGATTATGAATTACAACCAGATGGTTCTGTATATAGTAATTATCTAGACAAAACATTTAATGGCTTAGCAGAGCTTATAGACTATTGCCATAGCAATATAGAGATACTTTAATTATAGGGAGAATAAATGGTAAGAGACACAATAACAGCATTGGTTATTACGATGCTTATATTGGGAGTATATACATTATCAGAATATGATTATGGATTAGCTATTATATTTGGAGCTATAGGAACATTTACAATGTTATTCTTAATCATTAGAGAATTAATTATAAGTAGTAGATAATGGGTAGATATGAATCAGTTGAAGAGTACATTAACTCTATTGTAAGTGTATCTGCTGAAATCTATAAGTTTGGAACAGATATAGGTACTAAAGAGAAGATAGTATGTATTTATAACTGTTTTATTAATGGAAAGTATGTAGATCATTTATGGGTTAAAGATAAGCAGTTATTAGCTTTTAAACATGGTGATACTATTGTGTTTAGAGCTAGATTAAAACTACGTAAAAGACCATCTATCAGTATATTTAAAGATAGTATCAAAGATATACAATTAGTAGATATTACTAATGTAAAGAAAGGTTAACTATGAGTGGTTATATTAACTTACAGACAACAGAGTTTAAAGATAGTATGGAGTCTCTTAAAAGAGATATACAACTATTTGATTGGTTAATGGATAAGCATAAGACACAAGCTACTATAGATGGATATATAAGATTGTTAGATACTATCAACAATGATAGAGGATACTGTTTAACACCATTAGCTAAAGAGACATATCCTATTGGATTTATAAAGGAATACATATGTGTATCAAAAATATAAAGACAGGGCTTAGTAAATATATTGAGATGTGGAAATATACAGAAGAAGAGTTAGTTGCTATTTATAGATTCTATAGTAGTCATAAAGATTATAGTATAAAGCCATCATCATGTATATAGTTAGATTAGCAAGTAAAGAAGAGTTAACGAGTAGAAGTGGTGTGTATATTGATGATAATTTAATGACTTCTTATAGAGATAATACTAAAGATACATTTGGTATGCCACATACTATGTACAATGCTCTATATGGTAAAGATTTAAAACTTACAAAAGAACAACTACATAGCTTACAAACAAAGAATGGGTCTACAATAAATGGTTGGGTAGTACAACCATGGATGCTTAGAATAGAAGACCTTATAAAATACAAATTATTATGAAGTACTTATTATTAATACTAGCAGTATTACCATTACAAGCTAATGTATATAACCTATATACTGAAAATATAACAGGTAAGATATCTATACAAAAAGATGATTTAGTAATAGTGTCTTATGGGTATAAGTACATACATACTTTTATAGAGTATGGTATTAACTATAAAGAATGTGGTTCTGAGCAGTGTAGAACTAAAGAGATAGAGAGATTACAAGCTAGATATAAAACTAGAGGTATCTCAATAATAACAATAAGGTAATACTATGGAGAAATTATATAATAGCAAAGGACAAGTTGCTGTAGCTGTTAGCTATGGTTTTGGTGCTGGTTGGAGCACATGGGAAGATGTAGACCCTATGGATAAAAAGTATAATGAACTTATTTATAAGGAGCAGTGGGAAGATCTGTATAGATTATTAGAGAAAGATAGCATACATTCTGGAGGAGTAGCAGATATAGAATTAGTATGGTTAGATAAAGGTACTGAATTTATCATTACTGAGTACGATGGTGCAGAAAGTATAGAATATAAAGACAAAATACAATGGAGAACAGCATGAAAAATTTAAAACATTTAGTAGAAGAAGGTCAGCTTATTAATAAGGAGAATGGTAACTTATATGAATTTGGTTACATAGGATTAGTAGATAAATCTGGAGATTTAAGCCATAAAACTGTCACGTTTGAAGAGTTAAAAAAAGACTTTACAATTATGCCTAAAGATATTATTTCAGAATTAGAAGCTCTTAGAAAAGAGAATTTAAAATTAAAGGATAAGTTAGAAAATTCTAATACTCCTAGAGAAAGAGCTTTAGGAACTGATGAGAGAAAAGAGTATAACATTCTTAGTCAAGCAGAAGTTAAAGAGATTGAAGAGTTATTTAAAAATGGTAATAAGACTAAACAGTTCTTACTAGCTACTGAGTATAATGTATGTCCTTCTACAATCAGTAGAATACATACTGGAGTACACCACTTATCTACATTAGACTATATAGCATGGTTAAAAACTAAAGGAAAATATAATGACATTCACGAGGAAACAACTGTATAATTATTTACCAAAACAAAAAGCGAATACTCTCATAAATGCCCTAAGAAGAGAGAACTTAGGTAAGAACATACCATTAACAACAATAGAGAAACATCGCTATGGTAAAGCTCCTAGGACTATGTGGGTATATGAATTTGATACTAATGAGATTATTAAAACATATACTGAAAAGATAAAAGATTATAAAAGTAATCCATTTAGAACACCTAATAAAAATTGGTTACTACATTGGAGTAATATTATAACTATTATGAAGGAGTTAGAAAAATGAAAATAATGTCTTTAATAAATAGAGATGTATTTATAGAAGCTATTAAGTACAGTACTATAAATAGTAATGAAGTAGAAGACGTAATATTAACACATGAAGTATTCAAAGCTATGAGTACTAATAATTTAACTTTTAAAGATTTAGAAAATATTGCTGACTATATTAAAAAATATAAATGTACTATGATCGAACTAAAAGAAGTTGTAAGTAATCCGTAAAATAAATAAAAACAATTAGAAAGTTTATACTTCCTAAAATACTAAAGGATATAAAATGACAAGAGATAGTTTAAAAGTGTATTTAATGCAAATTGCACAATCAGATGATCCAATATCTTCAAGATGGGATCCAGGAATCTTATGCAGTATAATAGATACAGTATCTGATGAAGATATATTAGGTTTAATTAAAACACCTAGAATATGCTCTAATTGTAAATTTTCTAAATTAGATAAAAACAAAGACTTACATTGTATAAAAGGTATAACTATAGAATCTTCAAAAGCTTATATACTAGCAGATTTTGGATGTGTATATTGGGATAAAAAGGATATGAAATGAATATAGATATAATACTAGGATTAGCGATTGGAATCCTAGTTGGAGTATTTATAATAATTCCAATTAGTTACGAAAAAGGGTCTGTAAATAAATTACTTATTAAAGAGCAATGTGCGGAATATAATTCTACAACTGGAAAGTTTGTAATACATAATTTACTAAAGGTTAGAAAATGAATATGAATACATTTAAAAGTGAATATTTAAAAGAGGAAGATACAGTTACTGTATCAGCAAGAGAGCTTCAAAACTTGTTAATTAAATACGATAGTTTAGAAAGAAAAGTCGATTCTGTTCTGAATAAAAATAAAAGACTAGCAATACATATTGAAGACTTGGAGCTTCAAATTGAAAAACTCCAAAATACTCATATTACATTAGATTTAAAGGTTTAGATATAGCTAATAGAACAATTAAATATTGCTCATATTGCGGTAATGATACAGGGATTGAAATTTACTCAGATGCGTATATAAAAAGCTTAGAAAAGCATATAACTCATTTAGAAGATATAGTAGAGAATGAAATATATGCTAAGCATTTCACGTTAGAAGACTCATTAAAGGTATTACAAGCTTTGATAAATAAAGAAGGTAAAGATTATGTTGAAAGACAAATCAATATGATGGAGGAGAGGAGATAAAATGTTTACTAAATACAATTGTATAGAAGTAGTCCTTATAACCGTTATGGTTATTGGATTAATGTTCGTTGCTTTTGGAGCATTATATGGAAACTAAAGGGGTAAATTATGATATTAACTAAAAAAGAAATAGTACAAAAATTAATAGATGGTAAGAAATTGACTCCAGTAACAGATAATAATTGTTATTGCTATTATGATGATACATATAACAATCCATTTAGATTTGTTAATCCAGATTTAAATATTAATAGTGATATGGAAATAGCATGGGCTGTTACTGAATGGGAACTGTATGAAGAAAAACCCACTTGGTGGGAACCAAAGGATGATGAAAAAGCTTATTATATAGATGACTCAGGGCAGATATGCACAGGTGATGTATGGAACTATGAAATAGATAAAGGGTGTGTTAATCAAGGTAATGTATTTAAAACAAAAGAAGAAGCTGAAAGAGAAGCTAAATTAAGGGAAGCTAAATATAAAGTAAAACGTAGAGTTTGGGAGCTTAATGATGGATACTTTATTAATTTTAAACTCTATGATGATAATTATTCTTTCCATTTATACGAAAATAGAATGAAGTGTAGTGTTAGTAGTTCAACTAAATATTATCCTAATTGGCAATACCTTAAGTCTAAAGAATTAGTTGAACAACTAATTAAAGAGATGGAAAAAGATCTATTACTAATAAGAGGAGAATAGCAATGAAAAAAATTATATTAATACTATTAATGCTAACAGCATTAGTACAAGCAGAACAAGGAAGTGGTAAATTTTACCAGAACGAAAGTATATCAGTAGTTAGTAGTAAACAAATATCTTTTTATTATAATAGAAGTACATTATATTTAAAAGACCAAAATACTAACAATATGGCTATTAATCTATACAAAGCTATATGTGCAGATAAAGATATAAATGAGTTATCTCGTATTTATAAAATAAGATACATATACATCTATAAAGATGGTATCTATCAAATAGACGTACCAGAGTGTAAATAATGAAAGAAGCACTATATAAACTAATTAACAAAGTTAAACCACAAATACTAGTACAGTATCCATACTTACTAGAATTAGCTAGTAAC
>Ga0256828_1000504_pt1 | contig 25713 bp, 31 predicted proteins | sample CV88metaG_FD_185993 | JGI IMG/M metagenome (GOLD analysis project Ga0256828, IMG submission 185993) | Hydrothermal vent microbial communities from East Pacific Rise, Pacific Ocean - CV88 | ecosystem: Environmental > Aquatic > Marine > Hydrothermal vents | place: Pacific Ocean: East Pacific Rise...
TAGCAGGGATAACTACTCTAATTTTATTTTTTATTAGTCTGCCTCTAGCTTGGTGGTTATCTCAAACTAAATCAAAATCCAAACCTATTATAGAGGCTATAACAGCTCTACCTATAGTTTTACCTCCCTCAGTTTTAGGATTTTATATTTTGGTATCTCTATCTACCAACTCTCCTATTGGTTTATTTTTTGAAGATATGTTTGGTATCAAACTGGTTTTTAGTTTTATAGGGTTAGTAATAGCTAGTTGTTTTTACTCTCTGCCTTTTATGGTTCAACCTCTACAGAGTGGTTTTGAAGCACTTAATAAAAATATGTTAGAGGCATCATATATAGTTGGTAAAAGCAAAATCACCACCCTATTTAGAGTAGCACTACCCAATATTAAACCCTCACTAATTAGTGCTATTATTATAACTTTCGCTCATACAGTAGGAGAATTTGGTGTAGTTTTAATGGTGGGTGGTAGCATACCAAATGAGACAAAAGTGGCATCTGTAGCAATTTATGAGATGGTAGAGACAATGGATTATAATTTAGCTCATATATATAGTGCTATTATGGTATTGATTAGCTTTTTGGTACTTTTGAGTGTATATATTTTTAACAAAAGAGTCAAAATATGAGCAAAATAAGAATAAAAACAACCAAAATACTATATGGTAGTAGTGGAGAGATGCTACTAGATATAGATTTAGAGATTAATGAGGGTGAGTTTATAGCCCTAAGTGGTCCTAGTGGTAGTGGCAAGACTACACTGCTTAGGATTTTAGCAGGATTGGAGAAATCCCAAGGCGAAATTATAATAGGAGATAAAATCTGGCAAAGAGATAAAATATTTTTGCCTCCTCAAAAACGAAAAATAGGATTTGTATTTCAAGACTATGCACTATTTCCCAATATGTCTATAGAACAAAACCTACTATTTGTAAATAGAGACAAAGAGTTAGCAAAACAGCTACTAAAAGTTACAGAGCTATATGAACTTAGAAAACAGCTACCCAATAGATTAAGTGGAGGACAGAAACAGAGAGTATCTCTATGTAGAGCAATGATGAATAGACCAAAACTGCTACTAATGGATGAACCTCTATCTGCACTAGATACAGCTATGAGAACTAAACTACAAAATGAGATACTAACTCTACATAAAAAGTTTCAAACCACTACTATTATGGTATCTCATGACCCAAGCGAGATTTATCACCTCTCATCTAGGGTAATTTTGTTACAAAATGGCAAAATAGTAAAAGATGGCACACCAAAAGATGTATTACTAAAAACCACAGGTTCACAAAAGTTCTCTTTTGAGGGGGAGATTTTGGATATAATTGAGGTAGATGTCATATTTATTGCTGTTATATCTATTGGTCAACAGTTAGTTGAAGTAGTAATAAATAGAAAAGAAGCAAAAGAGTTAAAAATAGGACAAAAGGTAAATATTAGTACCAAAGCATTTAATCCAACTATCAGAGGTTTATAAAATGAGACTATCTCACATAATTTTATTAATATCAGTAATATTATTACTATCTTGTCAATCAACTCAAAATAGTTCAGATAAAAATTCAACTATATATGGAGTAACACTAGACTCTATAGAAGATATAGACCAAAGTATTGATGCTATTAAATCTCTATCAAAAAAGGTTACAACCCGTTTAGTTTTTGATAAAGTTCCTGCACAAAACTATGCTAATGCCATAGAAAAACTATCACCCTATACAGATATTATGGGTGAACTTTTCGATTCTGAATATATCAAAGATTATAATATAACAACATATCAACAGAGAGTAAATGAGTATCTAAATAGATATGGAAACAATATCCAAATATGGGAAATAGGCAATGAGGTAAATGGAGAGTGGACAGGAGACCCCTCTGTAGTAGCTCAAAAAACTATATATGCTTATAAAGAGGCAAAAAAAAGGGGATATAAAACTGCATTAACACTATACTATAATGATTATAGTTATAATGATGGATGCTGGAGTTATCCTTATGAAAAAATGAGAGATTGGGCGAGAGATAGATTAACAGATGAGATAAAAAACGGAATAGATTTTTTATTTATTAGTTACTATGAAGAAGATTGTGATAACTATCAACCCTCAAAAGACGAATGGGAGAGTGTTTTTAAAGATTTAGGAGATATTTTTCCAAATGCAAAACTAGGTTTTGGAGAAGTTGGAACAACCGATATAGATAAAAAAGCCGAATATTTACAAAAATACTATACACTAAATATTCAACATCCTCGCTATATAGGTGGATACTTTTGGTGGTACTTCAAAGAGGATATGACCCCAAAAACTAAACCTTTATGGCAAACTTTAAATAAAATTATTAATCCATAGATTAACAACAAAGAAAAAACAAGAAAAAACATATATAAACTATTTCTGTTTAGTATTTTTATGATAGAATTGTAAATTTCAAAAAAGGAACAGTTATGCGTTTAAATAGATTTTTCTTGTTAATTTTAATAATTAACACTTTTGTATTTGCTACAATGTATGAAGATGCTGAAGATAACTCCACTAATAGATGGAGTATATATGATGATACACCAGAAGGTGCTACTATTAGTATAGTATATGATAATAATAGTAGTGTTATTGACTTAAATGGAAGTGGATTAGATAATGGTTATATATTAGGTTCATTTGATGATGCCAACTCATGGCATAATACAGAGGAGTCTATCTTGAAATGGGATATGAAATCCAATGAAAGTTATACCATATATATCCGTATCAAAACTATAAATGGATATAGATACCTCTATTATACAGCTACAGATAATGATTATGGAATAGGAGAAGATAACCCTGAATATATACATCATGGTCTAGATATAAACTCAACAGATGGATTATGGCATAGTTATACTAGAGATTTAGAAGCTGATTTAAAAGAGTTTGAACCAGATAATGAACTTATATCTGTTAATGCTTTTTTAGTTAGAGGTAGTATTAGAGTTGATAATATAGAACTAATAGCAAATCCAAATAGACCCAAAAAAGCTCTAATATTATATGATACAGCAGGAGAATACGGTTTTTTAGGTAAACAGTATGCTATACTTTTACAAAATCTATTAGGACATTTCAAAGAACTAGAGAGTATAGAGGCTAAACCAGCTGATGAGTATCAAGCTAATGATATGAATAAAAAATTAGCTATATTTTATATAGGTAGTACCTATGATATACTAAGCTACTATCCAGAAGGAACTCCCCAAAGAGAGGCTTATGAAAACTTTTTTAGAGATATTGCTTTTTATAACAAAAATATTATATGGATGAACTACAATCTATACACTCTTGAAGAGTTTTGGATGGATAACTATCTCAATGAAACAAGCTTTGCAAACACTTATGGTATTCACTTTTATGGAACAAGTGCTAATGCACACTATAATAGAGTAGAATATAAAAATACAGAGCTATTCAAAGGTGTTATTCCCTTTGCCACACCAGGAGTTGATGTATCAGCATGTGAAAGTGAGGGAAATAATAGCTATGCTTGTGAAGAAGAACTAAATATAATAGATATATTAGATGAAAATAAAACAAAAGTTTTTGCAACTGCATATTCTACTTTGGCATCAGGAGTTGATACACCTGTTAGACCTTATATTACTAGAGCCAATGGTAAATTTTGGTATATAGGAGATATTCCATTTAGCTATATGTCTGAAGAGGATAGATATTTGGCTTTTGCTGATTTACTTCATGATATGTTAGGAATATATCATCCAGAAGTACATAAAGCTATTATGAGATTAGAAGATGTAGATGCTAGAACAGAACTTAGTGATTTAAATATAATTGCACACTATATGCACCAAAAAAATATTCCATTTTCTATAGCTACTATACCTGTTTACAAAGACCCTTTAGGTATTGAAAATAATGGTGTAGATACAACTATTAGCTTAGCAGATTCACAAATAGGTCAAAGACTAAAAGAGCTTTATGACCAAGGTAGAATAACTATAGTCCAACACGGAACAACTCACCAGTTTAGTACTCCAGATATGAACGAATCTGAAATTAGAAATCCATATAATGGACTTAGTGGAGATGATTTTGAATTTATGAGAGTAATAGAGACTGACCCAAATCAACCATATACTTATCTACACCCTATTATGAATGATTCACCTACTTGGGCTAGTGATAGAATAAATAGTGGAAAAGATATATTAACTCAATTGGGATTAAATGCTTTTTGTTGGGAAGCTCCACACTATATGGCAGGTGCAAATCACTATAGAGCTATCAAAGAGATTTATCCAATTCAATATGCTAGAGTACTATACTATCCAAATGAAGATAGCAATAATAGTAATACCAAAAATGAATTTATAGGACAATTTTATCCATATGTAATACACAAAGATTTATATGGCTATACTATTATTCCTGAAAATATTCATAATATAGAAGATGAACCAAATGAGGGCTATAGACCTCTATTTCCAGCTGACACTATCCGTTTTGCAAAAAAATTAAAAGTGGTTAGAGATGGAGTTGCAAGTTTCTTCTATCACCCTTATTTGAGAACAGAATATCTACCTGATATTATAGAAGGATTAGAAAATGAAGGGTATGAATTTGTATCTGCACCTACATTAGTAGAGTAGTACAAAAGGGCATTTTTATAAATGCCCTATTTTTTTAAAAACTCAACTATTTTTATAGATGCCTTACCATCACCATATGGATTATGGGCTTGACTCATAATTTTATAAGCATTAGGTGAGTCTAAAAGTGTTTGTGCCTCTTGAATAATCTTATCTGGATTAGTTCCAACCAATTTTACAGTTCCAGCCTCTACAGCTTCTGGTCTTTCTGTTGTATTACGCATTACTAGTACTGGTTTGCCGAGACTTGGTGCCTCCTCTTGAACTCCTCCACTATCTGTAATAATAAAATATGATTGGTTCATTAAATAGATAAATGACTCATATTGAAGTGGTTCAATAAGATATACATTTGATATATCAGATAGTAACTCTTTGACTGGTTGTTGCACATTTGGGTTTAGATGTACGGGATAGACTATATCAATATTAGGATTATTTATAGCCAATTTTTTTAGTGCTTGACAGATATTAATAAATCCTTGTCCAAAATTCTCTCTACGATGTCCTGTTACTAATATAAGCTTTTTTTCTGGATTAATACTATATCCACTATTAGATATTTGACTCATTACCTTTTCTTGTAATAATGAGTTTGTCTCAATCTTATTAAGTGCCAAAAATAGAGCATCTATAACTGTATTACCAGTAACTATAATATTATTAGGATTTTTATTCTCTTTGAGCAAATTATTTTTACTAGTTAAAGTTGGTGCAAAGTGATAATTTGCCAAAACACCTGTAATCTCTCTATTTGCCTCTTCTGGCCAAGGACTATATAAATCTCCAGTTCTAAGACCTGCTTCCACATGTCCTACTGCTATTTTTTGATAAAATGATGCCAAAGAGGTTGCACTAGTTGTTGTAGTATCTCCATGAACCAATACTACATCTGGTTTAAAATCACTTAAAACATCTCTCATACCCAATAATACATTTGCTGTAATATCATATAAATCCTGTCCTGCTTTCATAATATTCAAATCATAATAAGGCTCAATCTCAAACATCTCTAAAACTTGGTCTAACATCTCTCTATGTTGAGCTGTTACACATACTCTCATATCAAAATTATCTCTATAATTTTCAAAAGCTTTGACTAATGGAGCCATTTTAATAGCCTCTGGACGAGTTCCAAATACAATTAATATTTTTTTCATTATTACACTCTTTTATATTTTTTTTTATTAAATAATATTATATCTAATCTATATAATTATTACAATAATTTTTAGATAACTCTTTTGTAAAAAAGTATCTAAATGAAAAGAGAGCTACCCTTTTAATTTTTGAACTATCTTGTAACAGTTTAATCTGTCTTTGTAATGATTTAAAATCAATAGCTACAGCTTTGGAATTTTCAAATTTAAATCCCTCAACAATAGGAATAAACTCTCTTTTAAAGCTTTTATCAAACTCTTTCATATATCTTATACTATTTTTATAATTAACCAAATTTGCACCAATACCACTTTGAACCAATAATATATATTTTTGAGGTGTAATAGATACAAACATTTTGACATACTCTTTTGGAGTCATATGATTACTAAAATAACCTGATATATAGATTGGTTTTAAAGAGATACTATCTAATTTATCTGTAATAGATTGCAAATACTCTTTTAGATAAATCTGTCTATTTGGTTCTATAAAATTAGTATCATCTATCTCATCATATATATACCAACCATTAAAACTAGAATAATTTCTGGCTATAGCATATATCTTTTTAGCTTGTGCTATATTTATTCTCTTTAGACTATTTAGATACTTTTTTATATCTGTTTTTCTATCTTCTAAAATTTTAAAATATCTATCATCTCCATATAAACCTATAACTACTTTAATATTATATTTTTGTGCATTTTGAAGTATAGGAGTTAGCCATTTATCATCCTTGATAAAATCAACTACTCCAAATCTACTCCATTGAAGTATCAATTTATCTATTTTACAATCACTCATTTTTTGAAATGATTTATCCCAATCAATTTTATCTTTTAATAGAGGTTGATAAAATAGTATCCCAATTGGATTTTTTTCTCTTTTTTGCAAAGAACAACTAGAAAAAAAAATCAAAACTAGGAAAAAAAGTACTCTAAATAGTATCAATAGAAAAACTCCCATTGCAAATGAAGTGTATTTTTATCTTTTGTATTTCCTGCATATTTTCCTCTTGCCTCTAATTTGAGTCTATTTCTATACGCTGGTGCTTCATATTTCGTCTCATCTGGAAGTATATCTACAGCTACCCCTACCCCAATATCCATATTTGTAACTTCTCTTTTCTTGCTATTATCATTACTAAATGTTCCACCTGTAGTTAGATATGGAGATATTTTTAGATTTTTATCAATATTATACTTTTTACCAATTTCATAGTTTCCATAAACAATAGTAGAATCTGCTTTTGTAAAATATCCACTATCTAAATATAAATTTTGATAAATATCTGATGAATTTGAACCATTGGAAGATATACCCAATGATGCCTGTAAGAGGGTATCATCTCTTGTATTTACTCCTGCTTTAATTAATTTTCTAGCTGAAATAAAAAACTGTTTATCTTTTATAGGTTGATAACGAACACCAACACTAGGTTGAGCAGACTCTTTTATATCTATATGGTCATGCAATATATTAGCAAATAATCTAGTTCTATTTGGTAAAAATTTTGGTCTATATGCAAATTCAATAGAACCAAATCCATTATAAGTAGAGTTATTTATATTAGATAGAGATTGTCCTTTTTTATCTCCGTCTAATCTAGCTGTTTGTGCCATATATACACTAAACCTTCTCATATTTTTTATCTCATTTTTTATAATTCTCAACTTTTTTTTATCCATATTTGAAGAGCTATCAATAGCTTTTTTAAACTCTTTGATAGCCTCTTTATCTTTGCCAACTTTTTTATAAGCATAAGCTAAAGATAAATGATTAGTCACTTTAGGTTCAGATTTTGCTACATCTTCAAAACTCTTTATAGCCTTTGAGTAGTCTCTCTTTTTCTCATACATATAGGCTAACTCTTTTTTATATTGCAAATTATCTGGATTTTTAGAGCTAAGTTTCTGCATTAAATCTATAGCTTTATCCTCCTCTTTACATTGTGCTAATAGATGTGCATACTCATAATCTATATTATCATTCTCTTTTATCTCTAAAGCACTATTATAATTATTTAAAGCCACTTTACAATCTCTCTTTAGATATGCCAATTTGGCTTTTAGAGTATAATATTGTGCTGTATATATTTTAGTTAACTTCTCATACCTATTCAAAGCCTCTTGTGCTTTTTGATAATCTTTGAGCTGATAATAGTATAAAGATGCTAACTCCAACTGAATTGTAGCATCATTTTTTTTCTTTAGATATAACTTCCAATAATATATAGCTGTATTATACTCTTTTAATTCAGCACATAAATAACCTATATTTTTAAGTAAATCAATATCACTTGGATTTAATTTTGATGCTCTTATTAGATAGTGTGCTGATAACTCTTTTTGTCCCAATTTAAAATATGAAAAACCGATATTTTTTATCGCTAAAACATTATCAGGATAATGTTTTAGATACAAAAGAGCATAATCTATACTTTTTTGATACTCTCCTAATTTTGCTGAAATATTTGATATATTGATATATGAAGATGGCTCTATATCTTTACTATTTAATCTATCTAATATCTCTTTTGCTTTAGATGGATTTTTATTAGATAATAAATTTAAAAGCTCCAAAGACAACACCGTTCTTTTATCTTTAGATAAACAACTATATGGATAGTTATTTTCCAAAAGTTTATTTCGTTGAATAGCACTATTTTTATAATAATCCAATAGATATAACAAAGCATACTCATTACAACCTCTAGCTAATCTATTTTTATATATTTTTACCAACTTATCTTTTTGTCCAGATATTTGATAAAAAGCTAATCTCTTTTTTTCTGAAGATAACATTCCAATATCTTTTGAAATCTCTTTTGAAATCTGCTTTGCTTTTTTAGGATGACTCTTTTTTAATCTATTAATTAACTCCAAAGATAGTTCTACTCTCTTTTCTCTAGGCAAACAGCTATAAGGATACTCTTTTTGTAAAATTTCACTCTGTTTCTCTCTATTATCTTTATAATAATCCAAAAGAAAATTTAGAGCATACTCATCACACCCTTTAGCTAATTTGTCTTTATATATTTTAACAATATTATCACCTTGATTGGTCAATGAGTATAAATAGAGTAACTGTTTTTTATTATCTGCTGTAGGTTCTCTTTTATAAAGTAACTCCATCTTATGAGATGCCTCTTTATATCTTTTACTTTTTAATAATAGTTCTACTTGCCACTTTAGATACTCTATTTTATTTGGTAATTCAGATGCTAGTTTATACGCATAATCACTCTCTCCTAAATTATCACTCACTTTTGACCATTTTAAAATTTGATAAGTTATTAATTTATCTTTTTGTATAAAATCATCTGCTTTTTGATACTCTTGCTGTTTTAAATAACTATCAAATATAATTAGTTTAACAAAATATCTATCACTATTTTTTAATCTATATCTCAAAGCTTTCTTTGCTAACTCTATTGCTTTATTATATTCATGATTTTCTTTTGCTTGTTTAGCTTTTTGTTTATATATATATCCCAAATTTACATTTTTTGCTCTACTTATATATCTATCTATACAGCTATTATCTTGCTCTTTTAAACACAAATTTAACATCATATCAATAGCCTTTTGATTATGACTATCTATCTCTAAAGCTTTTTGAAGTAAAACTTTTGCCTCTTTTGTTTTATTGGCTTCTATAAGCTTATATGCCCTATTTACTCTAGGATATGTTCTAAAATTTTTATACCCCTGCTCTGCCCAATTTAAAACTCCATCAATAGGTGTTGATGCAATCAATAAAGTATGCAAAAAAAGAAACAGAATAAAAATATTTCTCATTATGCTACCTTTGCTATCTCTATCTCATCTGGAAACTCATGGTCTGTTTTATCCCATTTGACCTCTTTTTTCTTGACTCCTGCATTTTTATACTGTCCAAACGCTCGAAATAGAGCAAACATATTAACAAGATTTCCCCATATAAGTCTAGGAATACTAAGTATAGCCTGAAAAAAACCATAATGTTGACTAACAAAATAGAAACGATGAAATAGCCTACTAGCCAAAAATAACCCATTAAAATAGATAAGAACCCACACCCAACTACCCTCTGGAATAAACTCTGGAAAGTGCCAAGATGTCTTGTCTATAGAATAAGATAGTGATAAAAATATCAAATTAAACATAATCAAATATGCAAATAGATTAGCAGGATGAGTAAATATAGCCTTTCTATCTCTATATAAAATATATTTAAGTCCTAAACCTTTTGGCCAACCTATATCTCTATTACCTTGAAATACAATACCTACCATCCATCTCGATTTTTGTCTAACTGCTTGTTGAAATTTAGTTGGGAAATACCCTTTTGAGACAATATACTCATAAGTTGTTCTAAGCTCCTCTTGACCCCAAAAGTTTTTGACCTTTTTCTTGACCTTTACTGGATATGTAACAAATTTAAGCTTTAATCCCTCATTAAGCAATCTATACCCTATATCATAATCCTCTGTTAAACTTTTAGTATTAAAAACCACTCCATTATTGAGCCTAGATAGAGTAGATATAGCTTTTCTACTAAATGAAGTTGCTACTCCTGAACTTGGAACATATCCACTAATACTCTCTCGAACCAACATATCCTTAAAACCTGTCTCTATAAACTCATCTTGGTAGTGTGTACCATTAAAATTCCATGGATTAGAAGTAAGTGGCATAACTGGAATTTGCATTAAATCATTATGGTCATGTGCTATTACATAGTTTGCTAGTTTAAGCTCTAATGGGTGAACTATATCTTCTGAATCGTGATATGTAATACACTCAAATTTAATTCCTGTAAGTCTCTCATACTCAAATATTGTATCTATTACATTATTTAGACAATCTGCTTTTGTAGTAGGTCCAGGAGTTTTATTGACTACCTTGTGAACATTTTTATGAATAGCTGTAACTCTATCTACTTTTTCTTGAGTAGCAGGGTCATTTGGATATGTTCCTACAAATATATGTAAATTCTTATAATCAAATGTTTTAAGTGTGTTTTTTAACATTTTTTCAATTACAACAGCCTCATCCCAAGCAGGAACCATTAAAGCCAATGGTTTTTCAGGATAAGCTATTAACTCTTGGGTTGATATATTAGGATAGACAGATTTCCCTATTAAACTATGATAAGTTTTTCGTATCCAATAATAACTATCTACAAAAAAATCATCCAAACCACTAATAAAAAGAGTGACAACACTAAAAAAAGTTAAAATTTTGATAATAAACCAATACAGTGCGATATAATCGACGGTTTCCATACACCTAGCTCCATTAATATTTTTCAATATTATATCATGGTTTAGATTATAAAGTATTATATTTTGTTAATTTTAGTTAGAAGAAAAAAAAGATTATTTAACCTGAGCCTGACAAGACATCAAAACTCAGGATGTAAGCTCTATTTATATCTAAAAGTAATACGACCCTTATCTAAACTATAAGGTGTAAGCTCAACTTTTACTTTGTCACCAGGTAAAATCTTGATATAGTGCATTCTCATTTTTCCTGCTATATGACACAAAACTACATGCTTATTCTCTAATTCTACTCTAAAAGTAGCATTTGGTAGTGCTTCAACTACTTTACCATCAATCTCTATTACATCATCTTTAGCCATTTTTTCTCCTTTGTTACTATTTTGTTAAAATCACTGCTTTATTATCTATAATGGCAACGGTATGTTCATAATGAGATGTTCTCAAACCATCCTCACTAACTACTGACCATTTATCCTCCCAAACTATAGGTTTACCACTCCTTTGACAAACCATTGGTTCAATACAAAATACCATACCATTTTTAATTTTTGGTCCCTGTTTTGGTTTACCCTCCAAATAGTTTGGAATATTTGGCTCCTCATGGGGTTTTTTCCCAATTCCATGACCACAAAAATCTCTTAGAGGAACATATCCTCTATCCAAAATAAATTTCTCTAAAAGAGCTGTTAACTCTTTAAATCTCATTCCTACTTTTATATTATCTATAGCATAATATAAAGCATCTTTTGAACAAGCAATTAAATCTTCATCCTCTTTAGAAATTTTACCAATAGGAATTGTTACAGCTCCATCACCATAATAACCATCTATTTTTGTACCCAAATCCAATCCAAGAATATCACCCTCTTGAACTTTAACTTCAGTTGGTACACCATGAATACAAACTTCATTAAGTGATGTACAAACAGATGCAGGAAAGCCATATAAACCCTTAAAAGATGGTTCAGCTCCATGAGTTCGGATAAAATCCTCACCCATAGCATCAATCTCTTTTAAGGTCATTCCAACAGTGATATTTTCTTGGAGATATTTTAATGTTTTAGCAACAATTGAACTAGCTATTTCTAGCTTGTCCAACTCTTTTTTTTTACGAAGTGCAATTGCCATTAGAGACCTACTGCACCTAGTGTTTCATATTTGTTCATATATATTTGAGCCTCTATTTTTCTCATTGTATCAAGTGCAACTTGAACAACAATCAAAACAGCAGTTCCCCCAAAATAAAAAGCAGCTCCCATAGAGTTAATCAATAAAAATGGTAAAGTAGAGATAAGTGCTAAATAAATTGCACCACCACCTGTAAGACGACTAGCTACCTCATTGATAAACTCTTTTGTATGATTACCTGGTCTAACACCTGGTATAAATCCACCCTGTCGTTTTAAATTATCTGCAATATCTTTTGCATTAAATACAATAGACGCATAAAAAAATGCGAAAAATACAATTAATATAAAAGTTATAACATTAAATAAAATTCCACCTGGATGCAAAGCATCAGCAAATGCTACTAAATACTCATTTGTACTACTTTGCAACATTGTAATAGGAAACATCAAAACAGCACTAGCAAAAATAGGAGGAATAACACCTGATAAGTTTACCTTGATAGGAATATAGTTCATTACCCTTTTATCTCTATTTTGCATAATTGTTTTTCTACTATATGAAATAGGTATTCTTCTCTCACCAAGCTCTACATATATAATTACAAAAATAGTAATTAAAATAATAGCAAATATAGCAAGTACGGCTAAAAAGTTAAGCTCACCTGTATTTACTGAGTTTATTGTATTTGATATAGCTCTTGGAATTCCTGATACGATACCTGCAAAAATAATCAATGATATACCATTACCAATACCACTTTGAGTTATTCTCTCACCTATCCACATCAATAACATTGTACCTGTAAGCATAGATATAGTTGTAAGGAAGGTAAACATCATAGGGTCAATCATTACAGCACTATGACCATTAGCACCAGTCATACTCTGAAGTCCCATAGAGACACCAAACGCTTGAACAATAGTAATAAATATAGTAGCATAACGGATAATTTGCATATATTTTTGCATACCATCTCGCTCTTTTTTCATCTGTCCGATAGTAGGGAAAGTAGCAGCAAGGAGTTCCATTACAATAGAAGCAGTAATATAAGGCATAATACCTAATGAGATAATACTCAATCTTCTAATAGCATTACCAGAAAACATATTTGCCATTCCCAACATTCCACCACCGCTATTAGAGTCAAAAAATGACGCAATAACGGAAGTATCAACACCAGGAACTGGTATGTATGCTAAAACTCTATATGCAAACAAAAATCCAAAAGTAATAAGTATTTTTTGAGTTAAAGCATTACTCATGGCTATTTACCACTAGTTGTAACAGCTTCATCTTTAATTTTAGATACAAGCTCTTTTGCACCTGCACCAATAAGTTTTACTTTTGTTACAGTCTTTTTCAACTTATGAACTGATTTGATATTCTCTAAAGTAATCTCATCAAGTTCAGCTATTGCTTTAATTTTATCAACATTAATAGCATAAGGCTTGATAATTTTTGAGTTAAATCCAATCTTAGGAACTCTCTTGTATAGAGGCATTTGACCACCCTCAAAACCTCTTTTTTGAGAATATCCTGTTCTTGATTTTTGACCTTTATTACCTCGTCCTGCTGTTTTACCATTTCCTGAACCTTGACCTCGACCAACTCTTTTTCTATTTCGAGTTGAACCTGGTGCTGGTTGTAAGTTATGTAAACCCATATTCTCTCCTTAAGCTTTAATTCTTGATAGAGCTGTTACTGTAGCTCTTACAAGATTATTTGGATTATTTGAGCCTAATGATTTTGCGATAACATCTTTGATACCTGCAAGTTCTAACACTGGTCTCATCGCACCACCTGCGATTGTCCCTGTACCTTCACTTGCTGGTCTAAGAATAATTCTACTAGCACCTTTTTTCTGCTCAATATCATGAGCAATAGTTGTACCTTTGATATTTACTTTTACAAGTGATTTAAACGCATCATCAACTGCTTTTTTAATAGCATCAGGAACCTCTTTTGCTTTTCCAGTACCATAACCTATTGTACCATTTTTATCACCAATAACTACAAGAGCTGTAAATCTAAATCTTCTACCACCCTTTACAACTTTGGTAACTCTTCCGATATTTACAATTTTCTCTTCAAATTTTTCTCTATCGATATTTTGCATACTCTTTCCTTATAACTTTATTCCAGCATCTCTGAGAGCATCAGCAAAAGATGCAACAACACCATGATAGAGATAACCATTTCTATCGAACACTACAGCTTCAATATTTTTAGCTTTCAGTGCTTCAGCCATAGCCACACCTACTTTTTTTGCATCTTCTTTTGTTGCTTTTAGTCCCATAACTCTACCATCAGCATGAGCCAAAGTCACACCAGCAACATCATCAATAGCTTGAGCATAAAAATGCTTGTTAGATTTAAATACAGAAACTCTTGGAAGTGTAGCTGTACCTGAAATCTTACCTCTTACTCTCGCTTTTCTTTTTGCTCTAACTCTATTTTTTCTTTTTTGAATACTTTTTAACATCTATGGCTCCTATTAACTAGCTGATTTTCCAGCTTTTCTAATGATAACTTCATCAGTATATTTAACCCCTTTACCTTTATAAGGCTCTGGTGGTCTAAAGCTTCTAATCTTAGCAGCAACCTGTCCCACAGTCTGTTTATCAGTACTTTTTACATGAATAATATTCTTTTCAACAGTAATCTCAACACCCTCTGGAATATCAAAATTAATATCATGAGAAAAACCAAGTTGTAAGTTAAGTGTCTTACCTTGAACAGATGCTCTATAACCAACACCATTAATCTCTAAAGATTTTTGAAAACCTTTATCAAGTCCAATAATGATATTATTAAACAATGCTCTATATGTTCCCCAAAAAGCTGAACTCTCTTTTGAATCACCTACTCTTGAAAAAACAACCTCTGAACCATTAATATCAATACCAACTCGTCCATAAGTCTCTAATCTCTTTTCCAACTTGCCTTTTTTAGCAACAAGAGTCGTACCATCAAGTGATACCTCAATACCACTAGCAATAGTTACTGGTCTTTTTCCTATTCTTGACATATCTTTTTCCTTACCAAATACTACAGATTACTTCGCCACCAACATTTTGCTTATATGCTTCATCATTCGCAATTACGCCTTTGTTGGTAGATACTACTAATGTTCCGTAACCATTTTTAAAACTTCTAATTTCATCAGCACCTTGATAGACTCTTCTACCTGGTTTTGAGATTTTTTTAATTTCATTGATTACACTGTGACCATTCTCATCATATTTTAATACAACTTTAATAGTCTTTTTATTTCCATCTTCTTTTACTTTATAACTCTCAAGGTAACCTTTATCTACTAAAATAGAAACTGTAGCCTCAATAGTTTTTGAGTGAAGAAGTGTTGTTGTGTCTAATCTTCTTTGTGCAGCATTTCTTATCCTAGTAAGAGAGTCTGCAATTATATCTGTCATCATATTCTACTTCTCCTTACCAGCTTGATTTTTTCATACCAGGGATTAGACCCTCGTTAGCCATTTTTCTTAGACAAATTCTACAAATCCCAAAGTCTCTATATACAGAGTGTGGTCTTCCACAGATACTACATCTAGTATAAGCTCTTGTACTAAACTTAGCTGGTCTTTTCTGTTTAGCAATCATTGATTTCTTAGCCATTAGTTCTTTCCTTTAGCAAAAGGCATACCAAGTTTCTCTAATAGAACAAATGCCTCTTTATCATTTTCTGTGCTTGTAACAATATTGATATTCATACCGTGAGTTTTAATAATATTATCAAACTCAACTTCTGGGAACATTAACTGCTCATCAAGTCCAAAACTATAGTTTCCTCTACCATCAAAACCTTTTCTTGGTACACCTCTAAAGTCTTTTACTCTTGGAAGTGCAATAGAGATTAGTTTGTCTAAGAAGTTATACATATTTTCACCTCTTAGAGTAACTTTAATACCACTTGGACTTCCCTCTCTAGCTTTAAAACCAGCAACTGATTTTTTAGCTTTTACAATCACTGCTCTTTGACCAGCGATTAATGAGATAGTATCTGTCATATTTTGGATAAGTTTATTATCTTTACCCTCTTCACCAGCACCAACAGAGATTACAATCTTCTCAAGCTTAGGTGTCTGCATTACATTTTTAATCCCACACTCTTCTCTAAGTGCTGGTGTAATGTCATTGTACTTTTGCTTCATTCTACTCATAGATTACGCCTCTACTTTTTTTACATTTGAAATATGAATAGGCATCTCTTTATTGACAAACCCACCATCTTTATTCTCTTCGCTTGGCTTTACAGCTTTTTTTGCTATTTTGCAACCTTTGACAATTACAGCATCTTTTTTAGTAAGAACTTTTAATACCTCACCTGTTTTGCCTTTATCATCACCTGCGATAATTAAAACTTCATCACCTTTTTTAATTTTAAATTTCTTTGCCATTACCATACCTCTGGAGCCAATGATACTATCTTCATAAATCCTGCATATCTAGTCTCTCTAGCTACAGGACCAAAGATACGAGTACCAATTGGTTGTTTTTTATCATCAATAATTACAGCTGCATTATCATCAAATCTAATCAAAGAACCATTTTCTCTTTGGATTTCTTTGTGAGTTCTAACAACTACAGCTTTAACTACTTTTCCTCTTTTTACTTTACCTGTTGGTAGAGCTTTTTTTACAGAAGCTACAATTACATCACCAACTGATGCGTATCTTCTTTTAGACCCACCAAGAACTTTGATACACATAATCTCTTTTGCACCACTATTGTCAGCCACATTTAATCTTGTAAAACCTTGAATCATTACTCTTCTCCTACTTTTAGGATTTCAAGCAATCTAAAGCTCTTTCTTTTTGACATTGGACGACACTCAATTGCACTAACAGTGTCACCTACTTTAGCCTCACCTTTTTCATCATGAATAAGATATTTTTTAAATCTTTTTACAGTCTTGTGATATCTAGGGTGAATAACTTTTCTCTCAACTAAAACTGTAGCTGTTTTTTCACCTGCTATTTTAATCACAGTACCAGTTATTTGTCTTTTTGGCATACTCTCACCCCTTACTTAGACGCATTAGCTGTAATAGCTGTTTGAATTCTAGCGATGTCTCTTCTCGCTACTCTTAACTCACTAGTATTAGTAAGTTGCATTGTCTTTTGCTTTGCTTTTAGAGTAAAAAGCTCTAACTTTTTCTCTTTTAGCATAGCTTTTAACTCTTCTACACTTTTATCTTGAATATCAGTATATTTCATTACTATCCTTTGCAGAAATAATCTTACATTTTAATGGAAACTTATGCAAAGCTAGAGTTAAAGCATCTCTTGCTACATCTTCAGGGACACCAGCTACTTCAAATATAATTCTACCTGGCTTGATGTTCATAACCCACTCTTCAACTCCACCTTTACCTTTACCCATTCTAGTCTCAAGAGGCTTTTTTGTCAAAGGTTTATCAGGAAAAACTCTAATCCAAGATTTACCTTGTCTTTTCATTCTTCTAGTCATTGTAATTCTAGCTGCTTCAATTTGTCTTGAATTAACACGACCAGCTGAGATTGCTTTTAGTGCGAACTCACCAAACTCAATCTTATTTCCTCGAAAAGATTTACCTCTGTTTCGACCTTTTTGGACTTTTCTGTATTTTGTTCTTTTAGGCATTAACATAACTATTCACCTCTTCTTCTTGATGGTCTTCTACCACCTTTTTTCTCTTCTTTTGGCTCTGCTTGAATACCTTTGGCCAAAACTTCACCTTTGAAAATCCAAACTTTAATACCAATAATTCCATAAGTAGTATTTGCTTCTGCAAAACCATAATCAATTTTTGCTCTAAGAGTATGAAGTGGAACTCTTCCCTCCAAATACCACTCAGTTCTAGCCATTTCAGCTCCACCAAGTCGCCCTGCAACTGATACTTTAATACCTTTTGCACCTGACTTTAAAGCACCTTGGATAACCTTTTTCATAGCTCTTCTAAATGCAACTCTTCTTTCTAGTTGAGTAGCAACATTCTCAGCAGCAAGTTGAGCAGAGGCTTGAGCTTTTTTCTCTTCTTTGATATTTAGAGCAATATCTTTACCAAACTTCTTAGCTAGAGTCTCTTTTAGTTTAGTAATATCAGCACCCTTTTTACCAATAATAATTCCAGGTCTAGCTGTTACAATAGTTACTCTAATTTTTTTAGCTGTTCTTTCGATAATAAGATTAGATACACCAGCATAGAAAAGCTCTTTTTTAAGATACTTTCTTAATTGATAATCTTCTGCAATAAAATTAGCTGTTCGCTCTTTTTTAGGAAACCATCTTGATTCCCAGTTCCTATTAATTCCAAGTCTTAGACCAATTGGATTAACCTTTTGACCCATATTATGCCTCCTCTGCTTTTGCTACTTCTACCAAAATATGAGCTGTTGGTTTTAAAATTCTACTTGCTGTTCCTCTAGCTCTTGGTCTAAATCTCTTCATTACAGCTGCTTTATCAACTCTACAACTTGTAATTACTACCTCTTCTGGTTCATAATCTCCATTTGCTACAGCTGAAGCTATAACTTTAGAGATAATTCTAGCTGCTTTATTTGGCATAAACTCCAATGATGCAAGTGCAAGTTCTGCATTCATACCTTGAACTTCTTTTGCAATCAATCTAGCTTTTGTAGGTGATACTCTTGTAAATTTTAATAATGCTCTACTCATACCTTACCCTTTTCTCTGAACAGAGCCTTTATGACCCTTGAATGTTCTAGTTGGTGCAAATTCACCAAGCTTATAACCTACATGGTTCTCTGTAATAAATACAGGAATAAACTGTCTTCCGTTATGAACATTAATTGTCAAACCAATAAACTCTGGAAAAATTACAGAGCGTCTTGACCAAGTTTTAATTGGTTTATGAGAACCCTCTGCTTTTGCTTTTAGAACTTTTTTCTTTAGGTGTTCATCTATAAATGGACCTTTTTTAGTTGATCTTGCCATCTCTTACCCTTACTTCTTTCTCTTAGAGATAATTAATTTATCACTAGCTTTTTTCTTACGAGTCTTGTGACCTTTTGTAGGCATACCCCATGGAGATACTGGATGTCGCCCAGAGTTAGTTTTACCTTCACCTCCACCGTGTGGGTGGTCAATTGGGTTCATTGCTGACCCTCTAGTTTGTGGTCTAATACCTCTATGTCTCTGTCGTCCAGCTTTACCACCAACAACATTCGCCCAATCTTCAGACCCAACTGTTCCAATAGTAGCCATACACTCACCTAGAACATATCTCATCTCACCTGATGGTAATCTAAGTGATACATACTTTCCATCTCTACCCATAATTTGAGCATAACTTCCAGCACTTCTAGCCATAGAACCACCTTGACCAATATTTAACTCAATATTATGAACAAGTGTTCCTACTGGAATTGCTTTTAACTTCATAGCGTTTCCTGTTTTAATATCAAGTCCACTCTCAGCTGACATGATTTTATCACCTACGCTCATACCTTTTGCTTGAAGAACATATCTTCTATCACCATCAACATATTTAACAAGACAAATTCTACAAGTTCTATATGGGTCATACTCAACAGTAGCTACTGTTCCCTCTACACCAAACTTGTTTCTTTTGAAATCTATAATTCTATATAGTTTTTTCGCTCCACCTTGTCTGTGACGAGATGTAATTCTACCATTGTTATTTCTACCAGCACTTCTTGGAAGCTTTTTTAATAGACTTCTAACACTAGCTTTTGCTGTAATATCACCACTATCAAGGTTTGTAATATATCTTCGCCCAGCTGAGGTTGGTTTATATGATTTAATTGCCATCTATTTCTCCTATACTGCTAAGCTTTCAATTTTCGCATCTTCTGGTAAAAATACATAAAACTTTTTAAAGTCTGGTCTCTTACCTACGATACCTTTAAATCTCTTTACTTTACCATTAACTCTCATTGAATTTACTTTCAATGGTTTAATACCAAAGTACTCTTGGAAAACTGCTTTTAGACCATTTTTAGTCATTCTTGGGCTAGTTTGAACAACGATAACACCATCTTCTTGAAGTTCAAGAGACTTCTCTGTGTACATAATTGCTTTAATATCTGTAATATCTGCCATCTTAGCTCTCTTTTGTCAATTTATCCCAAACAGCTTTTTCAATTACCACCGAGTGATAAGCAGCTGCAAGGTAAGCATTTAGCTCATTAGATTCTACCAAATACGCATTTTGAAGATTTCTAAAAGCAAGGAATGTTTTGTCATCAATTAACTCTTTGACTACCAATACATCTCTTTGATTTAGGCTATCTACAAATGCTTTAGCATCTTTTGTTTTACCTGATTCAATAGTAATATTTTCAACAACAAAAAGTTTTTCATTATTAGCCAAATCAGCCAATGCTCTATATAGAGCTAACTTTTTCTGTTTTTTATTTACTTTTTGCTCATAATTTCTGTTGTTTTGTGGACCAAATGCAACTCCACCACCAACAAATACTGGAGAACGAAGAGAACCAGCTCTTGCTCGTCCACCACCTTTTTGAGCCCATGGTTTTTTACCACCACCACTAACCATTGAACGGTTTTTAGCCTGAGCTGTATTTGCTCTAAGTCCTGCTGCATAAGCTTTACAATATAAATAAAGGTTATGTGGATGAACATCTAAAAATGACTCTGGAAGGTCACTTGTTTTAATTACTGTTGTACTCATTATTTAACAATCCTTACCAATCCTCTAGCACCATTATGTCCTGGGATTGAACCTTTTAATACTAATATTCCATTTTCAGCATCAAATGAGATAACATCATTTTTAACTGTTACTTTAGTGTTTCCATATTGACCTGGCATTTTCTTACCTTTTTGAACACGACCTGGCCATTCAGCATTACCGATTGAACCAATTCTTCGACCAAATCTATGACCGTGAGATGCTGGTCCTCCACCAAATCCGTGTCGTTTCATACCACCTTGGAAACCTCTACCTTTGGTATTTAGTGAAGTTTTAACTAGTTTTGCCTCATTTAGAGCTTCTGTACTATAATCACCAGCCTCTGTACCTTCTGCTACTGAAATAGTCATAAACTTATTAAACTCTTTATCAAGACCAAACTTTTTTTGTTGACCTTCAATAGCTTTGTTTAATTTTTTACTATAATTATAAGCAACCAATGCTTTACCGTCTTGGCGAACTTCACACACTTTAGTTTCGATAACTTTTAAAAGTGTTACAGGAACACTCGGTACTTCGATAGTTCTACTCATACCTATTTTTTCAACTATAAATTCCATCATCTACTCCTATTTGTCCATTGAACGAATTTCAACATCAACTTCAGGTGCTAAATCAAGCTTCATCAAAGAGTCAATAGTATCTGAAGTAGCTGAAACAATGTCAATCATTCTTGCATGAATTCTAATTTCAAACTGCTCTCTACTGTCTTTATTGACATGAGGAGACTTTAGTACAGTATATTTTTTAATCTTAGTTGGCATCGGAATTGGCCCTCTAAGTTCTGCACCTGTTCGTCTAACAGCCTCAACAATAGACGCAACTGAACGGTCTAAAACGCGATGGTCATAAGCTTTAAGCTTAAGTCTTATTTTTTCCATTTATTTTACCTTATAAAGAACTCGTTAAGTTTGCTATAACACATAGCACCCCTAACTAAAATTTGGAACGGTATTGTACCGAGATTAACTTTTATGATAGAATAGTTTTGGTTATAAAATATGATTTTTTTGGAATTTGTTTCCTTTTTGAAAGGAAATGACTAAATATGATTAATAATAAAAAAATTCTTTAAAAGTTTATAATTATATTTATATATTTACTTTCTATTTTTATTGATGTAAAATTACAAAAACAGATAAAAATAGGAAATATCAATATGTCAAAACAGTATATAACCATAGATGGCAATGAGGCAGTAGCTCTCGTAGCTCACAAAATCAATGAGGTAATAGCAATCTATCCCATAACACCATCCTCTCCTATTGCAGAGCATTGTGATGAGTATAGCACCCAAGGGCAAAAAAATATATTTGGAACAATCCCCACTATCTATGAGATGCAAAGCGAGGGGGGAGCTAGTGGAGCTGTGCATGGTTCACTTCAGGCAGGAGCATTGACTACTACTTTTACAGCTTCACAAGGTCTGCTACTAATGATACCCAATATGTATAAGATAGCAGGGGAGCTTACTTCAACTGTGTTTCATGTCGCCTCTCGTAGTTTGGCTATGCAGGGGTTATCTATATTTGGAGACCATCAAGATGTAATGGGGGTTCGCCAAACAGGATTTGCACTATTAGCTTCTGCTACTGTTCAAGAGGCTCATGATTTTGCTCTGATTGCTCAATCAGCTACGCTTAGGGCTAGAGTTCCTTTTTTGCACTTTTTTGATGGGTTTAGAACCTCTCATGAGGTTAGCAAGATTGAACTAATAGACCAAGAGATTATGAAGCAAATGATAGATATAGAGCTAGTCAATGCCCATAAAAAGAGAGCTTTGACTCCTGATAGACCAGTACTTAGAGGAACAGCACAAAATCCTGATGTCTATTTTCAAGGTCGAGAGAGTGTCAATAGATATTATCAAAAAGTGCCTCAAATCCTGCAAGAAGAGATGGATAGATTTGCCAAGCTTACAGGTAGAGCCTATCATCTCTTTGACTACTATGGGGTAGAGGATGCTACAGAGGTTATTGTGATTATGGCTTCTGCTACTGATACAGTTCATGAGAGTGTGGAGTATCTTAATGAAAATGGCTATAGAGTAGGCGTTATTAAAGTTCGTTTGGCTCTCCCTTTTGATAGTGAGGCTTTTATCAAGGCACTACCTCAAACAGTTCAATCTATAGCTGTACTTGATAGAACAAAAGAGGCAGGGAGTTTGGGTGAGCCTCTCTATCATGATGTAGTAACTACGCTTTTTGAACACCAAGAGAGTTTGGATTTTGATATACCAAAAATTATTGGTGGGCGATATGGTCTCTCTTCCAAGGAGTTTACCCCTGCTATGGTCAAAGCAGTCTATGATGAGCTACAAAAAGAGAAACCCAAAAATCACTTTACTATTGGGATATATGATGATGTGACACACACATCATTGGAGTTTGACAAGAGCTTTATATTAGAAGAGGAGAATCAGTTTCAAGCACTCTTTTATGGTCTTGGTTCAGATGGAACAGTAGGGGCAAACAAGAACTCTATTAAAATCATAGGTGAAGAGACCAATAACTATGCACAGGGCTATTTTGTCTATGACTCCAATAAATCAGGAACGATGACCGTCTCTCATGTACGATTTGGCTCAACTCCTATTAAATCAAGCTACCTAATAGAGAGAGCTAACTTTATAGCTGTGCATCAAGCCCTCTTTTTGGAGAAGCTTGATATTTTGGAAGTGGCTCATAATAATGGGGTGTTTCTACTCAACTCTCCCTATCCAAAAGAGCAGGTTTGGGATAGTCTGCCTCAAATTGCACAACAGAGGATTATAGAGAAAAATCTAAAATTCTATGCCATTAATGCCTATGAGGTGGCAAAAAATAGTGGTATGGGTAGGAGAATCAATACCATTATGCAGACCTGTTTTTTTGCTATTAGTGGTGTACTATCTCAAGATGAGGCGATAGAGAAAATCAAACACGCTATAGAGAGAAGCTACAGCTCCAAAGGCAAAAAAGTAGTAGAGATGAATTTTCATGCAGTAGATAATACATTGCATAATCTATTTGAGATAGAAGTTCCCAAAACCACTACAAGTACCAAAGAGTTAGCACCATCTCTAAAGGGAGACTATAGTGAGTTTATGCACCAAGTCACTAAAAAGCTAGTTGAGTTTAGAGGAGATGAGATACCTGTCTCGGATATGCCAGAGGATGGAACATGGCCACTAGGAACAACACAGTATCAAAAACGAAATACAGCAATAGAAGTACCCGTATGGAATAGTGATAATTGTGTGCAGTGCAATAGATGTGTAACTGTCTGTCCTCACTCTGTTATTCGTTCCAAAGTCTTTGACAAAGAGCTATTAGATAATGCACCTGATGGATTTGGTGGTATTAGAGCCAAAGGCAAAATATTTGATAAAAGCAGAGATTTATTTAATATTACAGTCTCTATAGAGGATTGTACGGGGTGTTCACTCTGTGTAGAGGAGTGTCCGACAGTAGCTCTTGATATGACTCCTAAACTACAACTACCTGATAATTTAGTTGAGCATTGGGAGTACTTTTTGTCTCTGCCAAATGTCGATAGAGCCAAAATTGATAGAAATAAAATGAAAGAGACACAGTTTTTAGAACCTCTATTTGAGTTTAGTGGAGCGTGTGCAGGGTGTGGAGAGACCCCTTATCTCAAACTAGCTAGTCAACTATTTGGTGATAGAATGATAGTTGCCAATGCTACAGGGTGTAGCTCTATCTATGGTGGAAATCTACCCACCACACCATGGAAAAAAAATGCAGAGGGTCGAGGGGTAGCATGGTCAAACTCTCTATTTGAGGATAATGCAGAGTTTGGATTAGGCTTTAGACTCGCTATTGATAACCATACAAAAAGAGCAAAAGAGATTTTGAGTGATTTAGATATTGATACAACCCTCAAAGATGAGATTATCAATGCCACCCAAACTACAGAGGTGCAGATAAACCAACAAAGAGAGAGAGTAAAAGCATTAAAACAACTAATAAAAGATAGAGAAGATGCCAAAGAGCTACTAGAGATAGCCGATTATCTAGTCAAAAAATCTGTTTGGATTGTAGGTGGTGATGGTTGGGCGTATGATATAGGATATGGAGGATTAGACCATGTATTAGCAAGTGGCAAAAATGTCAATATCTTAGTACTAGATACCCAAGTCTATTCCAATACAGGAGGACAACAGTCCAAAGCCACTATGACAGGAGCAGTAGCCAAATTTGCTAGTGGAGGCAAAGCCAATATGCCAAAAGATTTAGCCCATATGGCTATTGGTTATGAGAATGTATATGTAGCCAAAGTAAGCATAGGAGCAAATGAGAAAGCCACACTCAAAGCATTTGTAGAGGCAGAGGCTTATAATGGGGTCTCTATTATTATCGCCTATTCACACTGTATCGCTCATGGGTATGATTTGCGTTATGGAATGAAACAGCAAAAAAATGCCGTAGATTGTGGATTGTGGCCTCTGTTTAGATTTAATCCTCAAAATATAGGAACTAATACTAATCCATTGACACTTGATTACAAAGGGGCTACAATAGATGTCAAAGAGTTTATGTATAATGAGACTAGGTTCAAGATGGTAGAGAAGATGGATAGAGGTGAGGCAGAGAAGTTTTTGGAGACGGCTCGATATATCTCTAGGATGCTTTATAATCGGTATAGAGGGGTGCAGGAGGAGTATGAGGAAAGAAGCAAGGAATAGTGTTTGGATTTTTGTATTAAATTTAATCTTATTTAAATATAATATCTTGTTTTGTAACTTGCAATCATATTGTAGTAAACGACTCTATTAAAAGTATATTAAAAAGTTATTGT